>PVMS01077227.1_pt1 | contig 23367 bp, 25 predicted proteins | sample 1853461 | NCBI WGS metagenome assembly PVMS01 (sample SAMN08582032, study PRJNA380276) | Marine sediment metagenome, whole genome shotgun sequencing project. | isolation source: ocean sediment barecode stripped | collected 2017 | reverse complement strand
GCGCAAAGTGCCGTGGAAATACGCATCGCCGACGAGAAAGGCAACTGGCTGAAGACAGGCGATGTCGGTGAAATTCTGGTGCGTGGCGACTCTGTAATGACCGGTTACTGGAAGAGCCCGGAAGCAACGGCTGAAGCGTTACGCGGCGGCTGGCTGCATACCGGTGATTACGGTGTGCTCGATGAGGACGGTTTTCTCACTCTTAAGGATCGGGCCAAAGACCTGATCATATCGGGTGGAACCAACATTTATCCGCGTGAGGTGGAGGAAGTATTATTGCGACACCCAAGTGTCTCCGAAGCATCGGTCATCGGCAGACCGGACCGCGAATGGGGGGAAGTTGTTGTCGCGTATATTGTAAGTAACGACGGCCACGATATCGACACGGCATCGCTCGATGACTACTGCAAGAACGAAATAGCACGCTTCAAAAGGCCCCGTCACTATCACCAGATCGATGCACTGCCGAAGAACAACTACGGCAAAGTACTGAAAACCGAGCTGCGAAAGCTTGACCAGGAGACCTGACCTGAAGCGCATGAATAAGCCAAGTTGGCGTGCGTCCGTGTGCAAGACCACTTGGTGCAACGGGCCTAGCATTGGTGAGATCCGGTGTTACATTGTATTTACTCACGCGACGGTACAAGCCCATGAAAAAAGAGATTTTTAACGACGAATTTTTTGCAGACCTGAAGTCCTCTACCCTGGACATGGGAGACGCAGAAACCCTGCCTCCCGAATGTTATACCGACGCTGACTTTTACGAATTTGAAAAGGAAGCCGCGTTTAATCACGAATGGCTTTGCACCGGACGGGAATCCTGGGTCAGCAATCCCGGCGATTACTACACGACGTCCATTATCGGCGAACCGATAATCGTTGCCCGAACGCTGAAGGGCAAACTCAAAGCCATGTCATCCGTTTGCCAGCATCGTGCAATGCTGGTTGCCGAAGGCAGCGGAAACACGCGTGGCTTTCTTTGTCCCTATCATCACTGGAGCTATTCGCTGGACGGCAGCCTGACCAATGCACCCGAAATGAAGAAAACCTGCAACTTCGACAAGTCCGAATTCGGGCTGCCCAATTTCAAGGTTGAAGTATGGCAAGGGTTCGTATTCATTAACTTCGATAAGGATGCACCGCCACTAGCGCCGCGTTTGACGGCCGTCGACGAGGCGATTGCCGAATATGACCTGACCAATTGCGAGGGCGAACAGCCGCCACCGCCACCGGAATTTCAGTGGAATTGGAAAGTCATGTTCGAGAACAACAACGACGGCTACCACGCAAGCCGCTTACACCATGGCCCGTTACATGATTTCGTACCGAGTGCCTGGGCCAGCTTTCCCGAATTACCGGACGATACCGCCGGTTACTATCGCTTCAACAAAACGACGCATGCCGATGCAAGTTTCAATGCGACACAGAAAGCGTTATTGCCGATATTTCCCGGCCTGTCAGAGGAAGGCAGAAACCGCATGGTATTTGCCAACATACCGCCAACGCTGTCACTCGTCATGACCGCCGATGCCGTGATCTACCTGATCGTTCGAGCAACTGGCGCGGAGACTCTTGAAATGGATACGGGCGTTCTCGTCGCACCTGGCGCGATGCGTGAGGCCAATTACAGGCATTGCATGGAAATGAACATGGCGGCAGCGACCGAGATCATTGCACAGGATTTGCACGTCGACGAGCTGGTACAGATCGGCCTGCGATCCCGCTTTGCCGTGCGCGGTCGTTATTCCTGGCAGGAAGGTGCACAGCATGCCTTCAATCAGTGGCTTGTTCCGCGCTACCAGGAATACTGGGCAAACGTATCGAAGAATGGCAAAGGTCGTTCATGAGCACTAACCCAAGAATGCCAGTCGTGTTCTTTGGCCACGGCAGCCCCACGAACGTGATGGAAGACAACAAGGCGACTCGTGGCTGGTATGAAATTGCGAAGTCACTACCGAAGCCGAAAGCCATTCTGTGTATCTCTGCTCACTGGTGTACCCAGGGTACAGAAGTAACCGCAATGACTTCACCGCGAACAATTCATGATTTCGGCCGGTCGTTACCCGCACCGTTGTTCGACTACCAGTACCCCGCTCCCGGCAGCCCGGAACTGGCAAAGCGCGTGGCCGCGTTGCTGGCGCCGACGACCGTCACTCTTAATCAGTCCCGGGGCCTGGATCACGGAACCTGGGCCGTAATGTTGAAGGCCTGGCCCGATGCAGACGTTCCTGTGGTTCAACTCAGCCTGGACGTTGCGCTGTCCGATCGTGAGCACTTCGACATTGGAAAACAGCTGGCACCGTTGCGCGACGAAGGCATTTTGATCGCAGGCTCCGGCAACATCGTGCATAACCTCGGAATAATGGAGTGGAATGAAGAGGCGGAACCGTACGATTGGGCGATCCGATTCAACGACTACATAAAGAACAGTATTCGCGACGGAAACATGGAGCATTTTTACGCCTACCGTGACCTCGGTGAAGATGCGCAACTGGCAATACCCAGCCCCGATCATTTCTGGCCACTGCTTTATGTACTGGGTGCACGGGATGACGACCCGGTGCAGTTTGCTACTGATTTCATACAGTACAAGTCGCTTTCGATGACCAGCGCAGTATTTGGCGGTGCCGTCCCCTGAAAAAGCCGAATCGGTATCGACATCGATCCTGTGATTGATGTTTTCATCCAACAATTTTGCCTTGTCGTCACTTGTCAGTACGCTCTGAGAAGTTGACATTCCGCCAGTTAGTTCTATTATTCTCTTATTCACGTGAATAGCAGTATTTAGTTGGGTAAGCCCATGAAAATACTTTTCATCGTCAACGATCCACCCTACGGGACTGAGCGCTGCTATAACGCTTTTCGGCTGGCCTTGGCACTTCTGAAGGATGAGGAGAAACCGGAAATCTCTTTTTTCCTGATGGCCGATGCGGTGGTCTGCGCCAAAGCGGGACAAAAAACACCCGACGGCTACTACAGCCTGGAACGAATGATCCAGGGTGTCATCCGCCGCGCCGACGTCGTGCTTTGCGGTACCTGCATGGATGCACGCGGGATTGCGGATAGCGAACTGATACCGGGTACCACGCGCGGCACCATGCCTCAGCTGGCAAAGCTCACACTAGCCGCCGACAAAGTCCTGGTCTTCTGACCGGCCAGCGCTGATGGACGAGAGGAGCAAGACAGCATGCATACCGTAATCATCGGTGGTTCATTCGGGGGACTAAACGTCGCCTATGATTTGCGGCGCTTACTGCCACACAAGAGCCACAAGATAACCCTCATCTCCGCCGAACCCCGCTTTATTTTCATACCGTCGCTCCCCTGGGTCACTATGGGGTCGAAGACGATCGACGACATCTCGTTTGAGCTGAAGGGTCCGCTCAATTCAAAGCGCATTGAATTTATTGAAGCAACGGTTACCAGCATCGACCCGGAAAAAAACCAGGTTCACACGCCGGCCGAGACTATCGACTATGACTGTCTGGTCATCGCCACCGGCCACCGGAGCGCCAACGAGGCGGTACCTGGCCTCGGCCCGTTTGATGGGCCCGGGCATTCTCTTATGTCACCGCCCGAAGCCGAAGAAGCACATGAAGCCTGGACCACCTTCCTCGAAAACCCCGGCCCGATGGTCATCGGCTGCGCGCCGGGCGCCAGTTGCCTCGGACCCGCGTATGAGTTTCTGTTCGAAGCCCACCATGCACTGAAAAAACGCAAGCTGTGCCATAAGGCACCGATGACTTTCATCACACCCGAACCTTTCCTTGGCCATTTCGGGGTGGGTGGTTTTGGCAAGATCCGTCAGTACCTGGAGTCTGAGCTTGAGGATCGTGACATCCGCTACCATACATCGGCCGCAATCACGACGATCACCGGGAATTCGGTTGAAACCGCGGATGGCTCGGTTTTCGAATCGAGGTTTTCGCTCGTCATTCCACCACTGGCTGGCGTCACGGCCGTCGCAGAGGCGCCCGGCCTTGGAAATCCGAAGGGATTTATTCCGGTCGATGAACATTACCGCCACACAACTTTCAGCAACATATATGTCGTTGGCGTCGCCGTCGCCCTGCCACCGGTGGAAGATACTCCGGTACCTGTGAATTTCCCAAAGACCGGCCACATGACCGAGCAAATGGCCCGGATCGCTGCAAACAACATCGCTGCCGACGTTTTAGGTACTCAGAAAACAACGCATGAGCTCAGTGTCGAATGCATCATGGACATGGGTAACGAGGCTGCGCATATGGTCGCCGACCCCGTCCGTCCACCACGAAACGTTTCCCGACTTAGCCACGGTAAGCGCTGGCTCATTGCTAAACGGTTTTTCGCCCGCTACTACTTGTGGAAACTTCGACTCGGCGCCAACAAAAGCCCAAAATGGGTGTGGTAACTCGCCGTACCAATCACCAGAAAAATCAATTCACAGGTGCGCGGAAGCGCTTTCGACTGCCCCGTTTGAAACGCAGGGAGAGAATGTTGCAAAAACGAAATCCAAAACACCAACTGCAGGAGCAATTTGCACAAGTTGCGAAAGCACTGAGCCACGCGCATAAACTGGAGTTACTGGAACTGCTGGCACAGGGCGAGCGCAGCGTCGAAGCATTGGCGAATGTAGCGGGCTTTACTGTCGCCAACACGTCCCGGCACCTGCAGCAGCTACGGCGGGCCGGACTGATCGCTTCGAGAAAAGAAGGTCTGTATGTTTTTTACCGTATAGCCGGTGATGATGTAATTGATCTCCTTCGCAGCCTGCGACGCACGGGCCAACGGCATATCAACGAAGTGAACGATGTCGTCGTTGGATACTTTAAGGATCGCGATAGCCTGGAGCCTGTATCAAGGAAGCAACTCCTCCGGCGCAGCAGGGACGGCCTGGTCACCGTGCTTGACGTTCGCCCCAGCGAAGAATATGAAGTCGGTCATATACCGGGCGCATTGAATGTACCGCTAGCCGAATTAGAGCACTATCTCGCGAACCTTCCAAAGGGACAGGAAATAATTGCCTATTGCCGTGGGGAGTACTGCGTGCTCGCTTTTGAGGCAGTAGCGACTCTGAGAAAAAACGGATTCAACGCGCGACGTCTCGACGAGGGATATCCTGAGTGGAAAGCGGCGGGTTTGCCGGTCGAAGGGAATGAACGATGACTTCGGATCGTTACTCAGTTACCGATGAGGCGATCGACGACATTGCCAGGTACGTGCACGGTATTCGCCCAAACATCGGCCAGTTCGCCCAGCAGCTGCTGCAGGTATTCTTCGTCGGTCTGACCATCGGTATGCAACGCACCGTGGTACCCGCCTTGGCCGAAACCGAATTCGGGGTCCCACCTGACTCCTTTATCTTGTTAATGGCATTCGTGGTGAGCTTCGGATTCGTCAAAGGGGCAATGAATTTCGTCTCAGGTCGGGTATCGGAAAAAGTCGGCCGCCGCAGGGTTCTGATCTGGGGCTGGCTTATCGCATTGCCAATCCCGTTTATCTTTCTCTACGCACCTTCATGGAACTGGATCGTTGCGGCGAATGTTTTGCTGGGCATCAACCAGGGATTCACCTGGTCGATGACGGTTACGAGCAAACTGGACATCGTGCGACCGGAGCAACGCGGCGTTGCCACAGGCTTTAATGAATTTGCGGGTTACGGTGGAGTTGCGCTAGCCGGACTAGTCACCGGTTATCTTGCGAGTTACTTCGATCCGCGCTGGAGTCTGTTTGTATTCGGGCTGTCTGTAATTTCCCTTGCCCTGGTTTCCGCGCTGCTTTTCTCAAAGGAAACAATACACTGGGCGCGAGCCGAATCGGCGGCGCACAAAGCCGGCACCTACGAAGGACCTCGACCGCGTTTTCCTAAGAACGTTTCCGAGCATCCGTCTACTAAAGAAATCTTCACCCTTGTCTCATTCAGGCACCGGACATTCTCGGCCCTGTCCCAGGCCGGGTGTGTGGAGAAATTTGTCGATGCACTGGTCTGGGTGTTTTTCCCGGTATACCTGCATGCACGAGGCCTGTCCCTTATCGATATCGGCTGGATTGTTGGCGTGTATGGCTTCGTTTGGGGCGGTAGTCAGCTCTGGACAGGCCCCTTGTCTGACGCAATCGGTCGCAAGTGGCCAATCGTGATAGGCATGTGGACCTGTGCCGTAGGAATCGCAGCCACGCTTTTCGCAGACGACATGGTCGAATGGTCATTGACTGCCGGCGTTACCGGCGTCGGTATGGCCCTGCTCTATCCAACGCTGATTGCTGCGATCGGCGATATTTCCCATCCGAACTGGCGAGGTTCCAGCCTCGGCGTGTACCGTTTTTGGCGAGATCTCGGTTACGGCATCGGTGCTCTTTCGCTCGGTGTGATCGCGGACACGTTTGGAGCATTGGAAGCCGGTTTTTGGTTCACGGCTGCGGCAATGACCTTGTCAGGTATGTGGGTTGCAATTGCGATGGATGAAACGCTGGCGCGCATCAATCCGCAGGCCGGTGACTGACTAACGAACGAAGGAGAATCCAATGAATGAGTGTTCGGTAAATTACCTGGCTGTGAATAAGCTGCAACACATCTTGAAGGAAGACAGCTCGGTTATCCTTATCGATGCCCGCACTTCCGAGGAATTTGCCGAAGGGCATGTACCAGGCGCCATCAACGTCGGCATAGTGAATCTGGCAGAGTTTGCCGAGAGTGGTGGCAACGCCTCGAAGGGACTTGTGGTTACCATGTGCGGTTCCACCGGGCGTGGTGAGAAAGCAGCAGAAATTCTTTTCTCCCACGGAGTAGGAAATGTCCTGGTATTGGAGGGGGGACTAAAGGCTTGGAAAGACGCTGGCCTTCTCGTTGCCTGAGCTAGCTGCCATTCGAGAGAATTCCAGGTCAACCCTGTTCGAAATCGCTGCCACAATACTGCCACGGTGAAAACGTTATCCAACGTGACCTAACGAGATCAATCGTTACCAAAAACAACTTATGTGAGTGATTTGATTGGTGCTATTCTGTAAGTTCTTGATAACTAAAGAGTGTGCGATTGTATTCTTCGGCAGACATGGTTTGAAACCCTGGCACTTCACAACAGATTCACTTCCGAAATCGGAAAGGCGTAGCGCCTGGGCCGAAGCGATGAATCGCCTTTGCCTGCCCGTTGCCGAGTTTCCCGCAGCGAGTGATTTCCGTGGCGCCGTATCCTGTATCGTTTCCCCACTCGGAATCGAAATCGCGAGAATTGACGCGAGCCCCCACGAAATTTCCGGTGAATACCCGAATCAACCCTCATCGATCTGGCTGGTTTTATTACTTGAAGGTGCCGCCGTTTTCGATGACGGCAAAAAACAATATGAGATCTCGGCTGGCGATATGACGTATGGCCCATCCGGCGTCCCCGCTACCCTGCGATTTAAAACAGACAGCCAGCAACTTTTCATCAAGGTCCCTGAACTTGCTCTCAGCCAGCGCATGATTGCGCCGCTATCTCTGAGGGTTGGTTGCTTGCCGGGCCATACCGGCATCAGCCATGTCCTCTCCGGGATGTTGCGTTCACTCGCCGACGGGCTCGACGATATCAGTGCCGTCGAATTGCGCCCGGTTGAACTGGCGCTGACCGAATTCCTGATTACCTGCCTCGCCCGCGAGGGGCAACTATCGGGTGGCGTTACCGTAGGCACCGATGCATCGGCGGTTCGCACGGCCCATCTTCATCGAATCTGCCAGACGATCGAGACCTGGCTCGGTGACCCGAAACTCAATCCCCGGCGTATCGCTGACGAGCACGGTGTATCACTTCGATATTTGCAAAAACTGTTTACGCTGTCCGGCCGGACGTTTAGCGGCTATGTGCGTGTGCGCCGCCTCGAGCGATGTCGCAACGACCTGGCAAGTCCGCTGTATGCGCACTTGTCGATCACGGAAATCTGCTATCGCTGGGGATTCAACGCATCTGCCCATTTCAGCCGCGCGTTCCGCGAACATTTTGGCATGTCGCCGCGCGACTATCGTCGCGAGCAGGCCCTCGAACGACCGTTGACGCCCGCCCACTGATACGCTACTGTATCGTTAGAAAATATATCGTTTCGTCTATCGAAACAACTAAACTTTCTCTGCGCACCGCAGCAAGGTCGTTTTCAATCCAGGGGCAAGTCACCGATGTCACAGAAAGCACAGCTTTATCAATGGGATAACCTGCCTAGAGAGGTCGTTCGTCCCGGCGTGGAACGTGCCGGCTTCAGCGGCGACAACGTCCTGATGGTCATGAATTGGCTCGAACCGGGCATGGAAACACGACCGCACAGCCACCCCTTCGAACAACTCGCCTACGTTGTTTCCGGACGGATGAAATTCGTTGTAGGCGAGGACGTTTTTGAGGCCGGTGCTGGAAGCGTGATCAGAATCCCACCAAACATCGAGCACTACGGCGAGCCAATTGGTGACGAACCCGTACTCAATCTTGATGTCTTCAGCCCGATTCGTGAGGACTATGGGCACCTCGTTGAATACCAGCAGGGTGACTTTGAGGAATAGATATGGACGCATTAAAAGCACAGCACGAACTTAAGCAAGCTATCCGGCAGGGCAAACCGACATTGGGACTGTTCATCCGGACCCCTGCCCTGCAGGCTGTGGAGATTCACGCAGACAGCGGGCTGGACTTCGTCGTGCTCGACGCCGAACACGCGGCCTTCGGCACAAGCGAGATGGATCGCTGCATATTGGCGGGACGCTCGGTCGGCTTACCGGTGCTGGTAAGACTGAGAGATCCGAATCCTGCCGCAATCCTGCAGGTACTCGACATGGGTGCCGCCGGTATCATACTGCCGCACGTCGGCTCGACCAATGCCGCTAAAATCGCTTTGGAGGCTTGTCGATACGACAAGGGATCGCGTGGATTTTCGGGCCAGACCCGCGCAGCAAAATACGGCGCGATACCTGCAGCCGACTACCGAAAAAAAAGCGATGAATCGATTATTGTCATCGCGCAAATCGAAGACGAAGAAGGTTATGCCAACGTTGCAGAGCTCGCCGCGCTCGATGAGCTGGATGCATTATTTATCGGTCGCGCCGATCTGGCCGTTTCACTCGGTGCGGGCAGTATCGACGATGATTCCATCGTCACCGCAACCAGCAAGATCCTCGCTGCGGGCAAGAAAACCGGAATGACAACCGGTATTTTTCTTCCGACAACAAAAGACATTGCAAAGTTCCAGGCACAGGGCGCAAGCATGTTCGCGATCGCCACCGATCAAAGCCTGCTTATTGATGCCGCCACAGCAGTTGCTGCGGAATTCAGGAGCGTTACAGGAGTAGCTTCGTGAGCGATAACGCACCGATCAGCGCAGTTGTTACGACCTTGTCCATTATCGAGGCAATGGCCGATTACGGCGACCCGATCGGGGTCAGTGAGCTGGCGAAACTTGTCGACGCCAACAAGCCGCGCACATTCCGGCATCTGCGGACACTCGTTGATCGTGAGTACGTCATGCAAGACGCCGAAACCGACAAATATTTCCTTTCGTTGAAGCTGTTTCATATAGGCCAATCGATCGCCTCAGGCACATCGTTTGTGAAAGAGGCGCGCCGGATAATGCCTTTGCTGCGGCAACAGACGGGGCAAACAGTGACTATCGGTCAGGTTGAAATGCACGGCGTCCGGATCCTGGACGTTCTGAAGCATCGCTCCGACATAGAAATTGCGACGCCGCCCGGTACTTTGTTTGATTTCCATTCTTCTGCGCAAGGCAAGATCGCGATGGCATTCGGCCCAATTACCTTGCTGGACAAAGTCACCAGGAAAAACCTGAAGCGCCACACTGACTGCACCAGCGTCGATGCCGATTCACTCAGGTTTGAAGTGGCGAAAATCGCCAGGAACGGCTGGGCAGTCGCGCCGGAGGAAGCGCTAATGGGAGTCAATGCCCTCGCCGCGCCAGTGTTCGATGCCGCTGGCGAACTGGCCGGCACAATTACTATCGTCGGTTCTATTCAACATTTACCGGCAACACCGCCGCCTGACGTTATCGCAGCAGTTCAGGATGCGGCGGCAAGTGTCTCGGCTCGACTCGGCTACCTGGAGGTTGCAACAGCATGATCCAATACGCACTCGCCGTTGATATTGGCGGAACGTTTACCGACGCAGTTCTCCTGGCAAGCGATGGCCAGGGATGGACTGACAAGACGCTCACGACTCACGACAATCTACTCGATGGTTTTTTTCGCGCTGCCGACCTGGTCATGAACAAGGCTGGCATTGAATTGAAGGATGTTAACGATGTCGTGACCCACGCAACAACTGTGGTAACCAACGTGCTGATCGAACGAAAGGGCTCGGCGACGGGCCTGGTCGTGACAGAGGGCTTTCGCGATGTTTTGTACATTCGCGACGAGCATCGATACGACATGTTCGATCCGCAACTCGAATATCCCGAGCCCCTGATCACGCGGGACTTTACATGGGGACTTAAGGAACGCAGTTACGCAGATGGAACGATCGGCCAGACGGTATCTGCGAAGGACGTCAAAAAAATCGCGTACGAACTTAAAGACAAGGGTGTCACTTCCATCGCAGTCTGTTTGTTAAACAGCTACCGAAACCCGGATAACGAGCGCCAGTTCAGGTCCATGCTGAACGACATTGCTCCGGAGATCATGGTTACGCTCTCGAGTGATGTCGCACCGCAGATGCGCGAATACCTGCGTGCCAGCACCACGGCGATAAACGCTTATGCCGTACCGACCACGCGCCCGTATCTGAACGCATTGATCGAACACATGCAAAACGAAGGACTCGAGCGCGAACCGTTGATAATGCTATCGAATGGCGGCGTCATTGGTGCCCGCATTGCCGGCACCTACCCGGTTCGAATGATCGAATCCGGGCCCGCGGCCGGCGCCCTCGTCGCAGGATATATTGCACGCAAATACGGTATCGAGAATCTGATTTCGTTCGACATGGGCGGCACTACCGCTAAAGCCTGCCTGATTCAGAACGGCGAACCACTGGTTGTCGGTGACTTCGAAGTCGACCGCCGCTACCGGTTCAAACCAGGTAGCGGAATGCCCATCACGGTGCCGTCCATCGATATGATTGAAATTGGTGCGGGAGGTGGTTCGGTCGCCCGGGTGGATAACCTGGGCCTGTTGAAAGTCGGCCCGGACAGCGCCGGCAGCAATCCGGGGCCTGCCTGCTACGGGCTAGGCGGCACAGACGCCTGCGTTACCGATGCAGACATCGTACTCGGAATTCTCGACCCCGCAAACTTTCTTGGCGGCGACATGCCATTGGATAAATCGAAGGCCGAGGCGGCTGTACAAGTGATCGCGGACAAACTGGGTGTGTCGTTGCAGGATGCGGCCTATGGAATATTCAGCGTTGTCGGTGAATCGATGGCCGCCGCCGCACGCGCGCACGCAACTGATCGTGGCGTCAACTATCGGGGCATGCCGATGCTTGCATTCGGTGGCGCGGGACCGGTTCATGCCTGTTACGTTGCAGAGCGCCTGGACAGTAACAAGATCATCTACCCACCGATGGCCAGCGTGTTAAGCGCGTTCGGCACATTGGTTACACCGGCACGCCTGGACCTGGCGCGCGGCGGCTTGAGCCGGCTGGACGATATCGACTGGGCGGACGTGCAACCGCTGATCGAAGACATTCTCGCCGAAGGAAAAGCCGCACTGAACGATGCTGGCATTGCCGACGAATCCATCATCTACGACTTTGCTGCTGATATGCGTTATGTCGGCCAGCAAACCGAGGTAACGGTACCGCTTGCAGGAGATCCGAGAGATCCTGAAAACCAGGGCGATCTTCAGGAGCGCTTCGATAAAGCCTATGACAACCTCTACGGTGTCCGACTCGATGACATGGATGTCGAAGTTGTGAGCTGGCGAGTCACCGCCCGCGGCGGCGATACCGAGCGCAATGCCGACGTCGTGTTCGCCGACAACGAGGCAGCAGCCAAAGCAACCCGACCTGTCTATCTCGAAGGAAAATCCATCGACACACCGGTTTACGATCGCAACGCGCTTGCGGCCGGACAGGTGATCGAGGGACCTGTCGTTATCGAGGAACGCGAAACGACTGTTTTCGTATTACCCGGCTGGAGTCTGACTGTACACACAGACGGCAGCCTGATTGCAACCCGGACCTGAATCTTATGGCAAAACTCGACGGCATCGAACTGGAGATCATGTGGAGCAACATGATCAGCATTGTCAGTGAACAAGCGCGCGCTTTACAGAGGATTGCTTTTAGCCCGATAGTGCGTGAGGCAGGCGACCTGGCAACGGCACTCTTTGATGTCGACGCACGCATGGTTGCGCAGGCGATCACCGGAACGCCGGGGCACATCAACTCCCTGGGCGCGGCAGCAAGAAACCTCATTGACATCATCCCACCTGAAGAACTCAATCCTGGCGATGTTCTGATCACCAATGATCCCTGGATGTCGGCCGGACATTTTTTCGACATCACGGTGCTAACGCCGATCTTCCGTAAGGAAAAACTGATTGGCTACTGTGGATCCACTATTCACCACACCGACATCGGTGGTTACGGTATTGGTGCCGGTGCCCGGGATATTCATGAAGAAGGATTGTGGATTCCCGTTTTGAAACTCTACGAGCGCGGCAAGCCGAATGAAACACTGCACGCGATCATTCGCCGAAACGTGCGCACGCCGGATGCGATTTTCGGTGATCTCGCCGCACAGGTCTCGAGCGGCAAGATGGGCGGCGAACGCCTGAATGCGATGTGCGATCGTTATCAGCTTGACGACATCAGCGATTTGTCGCGCGAAATCATCTCACGTGCCGAACAGGCAACGCGCGATGACATTCGTAAACTGCCCGCCGGAACCTATCACGGGGAAACAACATTTGATGTCCCGGGAGGCGAGATAATCACACTCAAGACAGCGCTGACCATCGACGCGGACCTGGGAGAAATTACGATCGATTTCGCGGGAAGCTCGGGCCCAAGTCCGAATGGCATCAATGTAGTGTCTGCTTACACGCACGCGTACAGCACATTTGCAATTCGCAGCATGCTGGATCCGGACCTGCCGAACAATGCAGGCAGCCTTGCGCCGATCAAGGTAAAGGCGCCGAAAGAATGTATCGTAAATGCCCAGTACCCTTCCCCGGTCAATGCGCGCCACGTGGTCGGCATGTACGTGCCATTCCCGATATTGAAGGCGTTCGCGCAGATCGCGCCCGACAAGGTTCTGGCTGAAGGATCCGGCGCCGTGTGGACTATTCAGATCCAGGGACGCGGAGCAGATGGCAAGCCATTCACCAGTTCGATGTTTAACTATTCCGGCGGCATGGGCGCGCGCGCAAGTAAAGGCGGCCTATCCGCCACTTGTTATCCGACAGGCGTTTCGGCGGTACCTGTTGAAGTACTCGAGGCCTCCATTCCGATTGAGTTCACGCGAAAGGAACTGGCAGCCAACACGGGTGGCAACGGGAAATTCAAAGGCGGCGATGGTCAATACGTCGGCTTTCGCATGCGCAGCGGCAACGACTGGCTGCTAAACGCGATTCCAAGCCGGTTGCAATCCGGTGCGGAAGGGTTGTTTGGTGCTGAAGCGGGTGCGCCTGGCCAGTTTTTGGTGAACGGCAAGCCGTGTTCGCAAGCCAAGAAGCTCGAAATGAACGCGGACGATCAGGTCTTGATGCGTACGCCGGGTGGCGGTGGATCGGGCGCACTGTAGACGAACCACCGATCAATTGCGAGCCGGGGCTCGCTCCAACAGTAGGAGCGAGCCCCGGCTCGCGATTTCTCATTCCCGCGTAAAACTATCCGGTACCTGCGGATTCTCACCCGCCTTTCCCCAAAGCAGAATCTCGTTTCCCCACGGATCAACGAAACAATGATTGTATCCGTTGAATTCTTTCCAATAGTGATCACGCCATAAGATCGTGGCACCCAGTTTTTCGGCGGTTCCGAGAATTCGGTCAGCCGAATCGTCATCGCTTATCATGATCCACACGCGTGCCTTGCGACCCCCGGTCGACATCTCCCTTGGTTCGATTCCTGCCGGATCCGGATGAGGTCTAAAATTGGCGCAATCGCCAATACCGAGATGCAGATTGCCAATCTCACTCTGCGAGCCATCGGGATTCAGGAAATTTTGTCCGGGTACCATGCGATGGTACTGGCCATCCAGACGTGGATCGTCTTCCCAGCCGAAAACATCCGCATAAAACTTTCCGGCGGCATCCGGGTCATCTGCGGCAAGATCGACAAATATAAGCGTGTTGGGATAAGCCATTGTGTTTACTCTCCTGAACGTTGTCTGATTTGCACATTATAAGGATAATTGCGGATACTGACTAACTCGTAGCTCATGTACACTTGACTATGCATGCAGAAACAAGCGCAGCAAGGACGATTAAGCCAATGAAAAACACCATCGAAAAGACGATGAACGAACTCAGGACCGATCATCGCAACATGGTCCAGTTGCTTGATCTGCTCGACGCTGAAACAGTCAGGCTCGCAGATTGTGATGAACCGGACTATGACCTGGTTTATGACATCATGACCTACATGTCGGAATATCCGGACGCCGTTCATCACCCGAAAGAAGACATGATTTACCGTCATCTTAAATCGATTCATCCTGATATCGATGAATCACTGAAGCACATCGAGGACGACCACAAAGCTCTCGGTGAGGCCAGCCACGAGATTCGGCGTGACATAGACGCCATCGCCGCAGATGGTGTGGTCAGTCGTGAATCACTGGCCCAGTCTCTCCAAAAATATTCCGAAGACCTCCGAAAACATATGTACTGGGAGGAGAAGGAGCTGTTCGAACTGGCTGACGCCCTGGATGACGACGAAAACTGGACCGAGCTGTTGAAGGCATATGACGAGGCAAGTGACCCATTGTTTGGCAACCAGACCGAGCGTCGTTTTCAGAAACTCTTAAACGGAATACAGCGGCGCATCGTCTGGGACTCTCAACAGTATTTCGTCTGATCTCCCCGGCCTGCGGGATTCGAAGGCATTTCTGCCCGGCCTGTTGCGGCAGCAGCCGCCAGTAGCGTTAACCCTTGACAAGGGTAGTGATTTACTCTATATGTAACCTTTCGGTATCAATAAGTAACCTTTATTGGTCATAATGATACCCAATATCAGCTTGCTGAATGAGGAAGCGAATGAACAGTCACAACCAGAACCCCAAAGCCAAACAAGTATTACCGGCACAGATAATTGACAGCTTCATGCAAAGAACCGCGATGGGCGTATTCCTGATGGCGCTGGCTTATACAGTGTCGGCTGCGATGTTCGTGGCATCACCCAGGGTGGCGGAATTGCTAGACAAGCTGCAGCTGGGACTGGGCATCGTTGTCCTCCTGGTCGTCTTTCCCGCGTTTCTGAGAATTGTAAAACTCAGACGCCGCAGTGGCTCTGACTGCGAAGAAACCGACAGTTACATCGTCGCAATGTTCAGGAAAGCGAGCACTACGGCCTTCAGCCTGACGTTTGTATTCCTGGTTGTCATGCAGGTAGTAACGGAGAAACTACAATCGGATCTGCCGGCATCCTTTTACGTAAACCTCATCCTGGCATTTACGCTTGGTGTTTTCAGCATAATCTTCTTCATACTGGTACGCAGCGATAGTGATGAGACGGACGACGACTTCGACACGGAGCCTCATCCATGAAAGGAAAACTGGACAACCGTATACGGGTGTTTCGCGCCGAGCATCGTCTTAGCCAGAGTGATCTCGCAGAGCAAATCGGCGTGACTCGGAAGACCATTAGCACGATTGAAGTGGGCCGCTTTGTGCCGTCAACCATCATCGCCCTGAAGATCGCCCGTTTTTTCGGTATCCCGGTCGAACAGATCTTTTCACTTACGGACTTTGATGTCAGTAGTTTATCGCCGGTGACATCGAAGGATAAAACAAACCCATAAGGCGCATGCCGCCAGGGCTCGTACATTCGAGAGAATGTGCCTGCTTCAGCGGCAGAAAAATCGTGTCACCCGGCTTAACCGCCGTTTTGGTATTATCTGTCCACAGGAAGCCTTCCCCGGACAATACGGAAATCGTTTCTTCATAAAGGTGCCGATGGTGTGCCGCACGTGATTGGGGTATTTCGCCGATGAACTGCGTTACCGGCGTACCGTGAGTCTTCTCTCCGATCAGAACCTGGAAGAATCGGTCCGCCATCTCCTCGCGCTTGTCCTCATCTACTCCCTGGACGCGATTCGGAAACGAGGCGTCAAAAACGTCAGGCATCTGCTCCGGGAATTCCGGTATCAAGCATGGCGGACAAACTGCGATATTCATGGAGATCGGCTCGGGCAGCATATTTTCGATCTGAAAGCCCTCCCCCGGCTTGATGCAAACACCGGTTTCGGCTGAGATCGGAAAGGATTCGCTCCCGATGCTTACTGTGCCCTGTCCCGATTGAATAAATAGCACGACATCGCTGCCGGGATACACAAGGACAGGTGACTGGCCTTGCTCGACTGCCGCCAGGTACTGGGACAGATGTTCGGCGCCGCCTGATTCGCCGATCACCGGGTAGATCTGCATGCCGTTCGAGTTTGTCATCGCATCCTCGGGCACACGAATGACGTAACAATTGTTGTCAAGATTTGCTATGAATGCACCGCCGGCGGCTGGTACGTAGTCCACAAGCGTGACGTTCTCACCGTCGTTCTCATCCGCCTCCGAATAGGTGTCGGACAAACTGTTATGACTGCCATCACAAAACGGCGGTTGCCTGGTGTGCTTGCAGGCGCAGAATAGCTTCTCGCCGGACTGGTCTGCTTCCCATGTCAGTGGTTCGAATTCGGTGCTCTTGTGCGAACCGTCACAAAACGGCTGCTTTTTGCTGCGCCCACAAGCGCACCAAAAGTAAATTTTTCCCTCTTTGACATCGACAAGATATGGTTTCAGCCGGGCGACTTCCGGGGACGTCATTTCACTACTCCAACTGTATTTGGTTTTCTTCAGGTCATTAAGTGCTTGTGTCTTCGCAAGGCTCGAAAAAGCGCGTCAACATCATCCTGATTGTTATAAAAATGCGGTGAAATTCTCAGGTTTCCATCTCTGGACGAAGTCACGATGCCTTCATTCTCCAGTTCGCCGACCAGCTTGTGCTCATCGTGGGTGCGGAGCGTTACCATGGGGCCGCGTCGACAACGATCCTCAGGGACCGCCAGTGTAAATGCGGCCGATTTGGCCTCAGCGATAATTGCCGCGGTAATTTCGCCGACGCGCGTTTCTATGACCGGTAAACCGATCTCAGCCAGGATGGAAAGCCCCGCCTCCGCGGCATAACAATTTGGCACCGGCGGCGTCCCCATTTCGAATCGGCGCGCACTCGATGATGGGGCGTATTGCGTTGAGTCCATGGCAAATATGTCAGCCTGCGCGAACCAACCGGTCATCGTCGGGACAAGCGATTCAATCAACGCCTCTCGCACGTACAGGAACCCAATGCCCGCGGTTCCGAGCAGGTACTTCAGCATCCCTCCGACGACGAAATCCGGCTTTACTTTCCTGACATCAAAGTCTGCTGTACCCATGCATTGGTATCCATCAACGAATACCAACGCTCCTTTTTTTCTGGCGATCTCGACGATCGCTGGAATATCCAGTCGTGCGCCGTTTCGAAAGCACACCTGGGTAACGGCAACGATCAGTGTGTTTTCATCAATAGTCTCTTCAAAATGCTCGACAGGAATGTATCCGTCTTTTTCCGGGACGCGCACGACGTTGGCGCCCCGACTCTCCTGGGCGTACCAGATTTGTGCGCTGGTCGGGAATTCGAAATCACTAATAACAACCTTGTTTCTACCCTGGTCGAAATGCAGCGAACTTGCGATCGAATTAATGCCGGCCGAAGCTGAAGCCGTGACCGCTATCTCGTTGGCCGTTGCGCCAAGGAGTCTGGCAACTGCAGTACGGACACTTTCATTTCGCTCCACCCAATAAGCCCAGTCGGTCCCTTTCTCCAGGCGATCATTGATGTATGACTGCAATGACGCTATGACATCGGTCGACAACGCGCCGTAAGCGCAGCTATTCAAATAGGTTTTCTTTTGAAGAATGGGGAAACGCGCTCGAATGGCGGCCCAGTCGGTGTTCGCTGTAGCTGTCATGATCTCCTGTCCGGTATTCGCTGCCACGAAAGTCATCGCGGCACTTGTCCTTGCATAGCGAAAATACAGGAAAGAGGTCTGAATTGCTGGATCTTCAGGCCATGTTGAGACTTTTTTCTATTTGCTATTGCGCCGTGTGATAGCTGCCTTGATCAGGTCTTCAGGTACCGAATCCGGCACCTCGTCATTCGGCAAACCGAATGCATTTTGCTCGAGCAAGACCGTGCGGCGATATTGTTGAACGAAGTGCGCGCATTCCCTGCACATTTTGACATGCAGCCAACACATGTATTTCTGCCACACGGGCAACCCCCCATCGAGGTAGTCCACCATGAACTCGTCAAATTCTTTACACGTCAACATAGCAGTCTGCTTGCTCCAATAGCGGTTCCAGCATGAATTTCAACGCCGAACGCGCCCGGTGTAGCCGGGTCTTTACCGCATTTACTTTAATGCCGAGAATCGACGCCGTCTCTCTGGTTGAGTAACCATCAATATCACGTAGCAGCAATACGAGTCTATGATCTTCCGGCAATCGGTCAATGTTCGCACGCACAAGTCCGCTTATGGTTTCAGCATCCAGCAATTCACCGATTTCTGACTTTTGCTGAGGGCTTGCAACATCGACCCGGCTACCACGATCATCGAACATCGGAAGCATATGATCGATGGAATCCTCGCGCCGCCTTTGCCGCTTGCGAAGCTTCATCAGGCATTGCTTGACCGTAACTCCGCTGATCCACTGGCGAAATGAAGACCGCTGCTGAAAAGTGTCAATACTTTGAAAAACTGCGATGAAGGTGTCCTGAAAGCAGTCAGCCGCGTCGGCCTCCGAGCGCAAATAACGCCTGGCGGTCGCCATTACCTGCGGGCCGAAACTTCGAACGAGCGTTTCGTAACCACTATCCTCACCCTCCCGAAGACTATGTACCAGCATCGCTTCTGCATCGTGCATCTGCGATCGCCGCCCGGTCCTCGGTGGCTCAAAGATTTCCTCTGTGTCAGTGGCTTCCCTTGCAAGGGTCATGGCGTCTCCTCCAACGCCTCAGACAGCAAGAGCAACAATTTAGTTCAGTAGCATCGCGCGCGCTTCGAAATTCTGTAACCTTTTGCACCGCAGCGGCAACTACCTGGTTGAAATCGAGAGCCTTGGATCAGTCTCATTGAATTATTAAGAGCTAACGATGTAGAGGAAATGCTGTCAAAATCCAGATAGACAGCCCTAATTGAACTCGCCGGCGGGCGTCATACTTCCCGCGATAATAATCGCGGGCTGGTAAGACGCTCGTTGGTGAACCATTTCCTGACATCGAGAGGCAATCTGATGAGTTCAAATTCCAATCCAGGTACTGAAACAACCGCGACTGCTCAATCAGCGACTGAAGAAGACGAATATACGAGCCCCGCTAAAGCCCTGTTTCGCGGTGAGATCATTCAATCAGCACTTTGGCCATTCCCGCAGCTGTCTTCAGAGCAGACAGAAACGCTTGGCATGGTTGTGGAGTCGGTGGACCGTTTTCTCGCAGACAAGCAGGACGAATTCCGCGAGTGGGATCAGGCCGGTGCGCAACCGGAGGACTTTATTGACGAACTGCGCGAGCTTGGCTTGTTCGGCCTGATAATTCCGGAAGAATACGGTGGTATCGGACTCAGCAACGCCGGGTATTCCCGCGTCCTCCAGCAAAGCAGCCGGCATGACAGCTCTGCCTCGCTAACCATTGGCGCCCACAGTTCAATCGGCATGAAAGGGTTGTTGCTGTTTGGAACGGACGCTCAGAAGAGGCACTACCTGCCAAGATTGGCTACTGGTGAATTGATTGCTGCCTATTGTCTGACGGAACCAGGCAGTGGATCCGACGCTGCGTCGATTCAGGCCAAAGCTGTTAAAGATGCGAACGGTGACTGGCTTCTGAACGGCGAAAAGATCTGGATAACCAACGGCGGAATTGCGGACTTCTTTACAGTATTTGCACGTACCGACAGCGGCGGCGGAAAACTTTCCGCTTTTATCGTGGAACGTGAATTCCCCGGCGTCAGCATTGGCCAAAAAGAGGACAAGCTCGGTATCAGGGCCTCATCGACCACAACGGTGAGTTTCGATAATGTGAAAATTCCGCCAGAAAATCTGCTTGGCGAGGAAGGAAAAGGATTCAAGATGGCGATGGCCATTCTTAACAACGGCCGCACCGGGCTCGGTGGTGGCGCGGTTGGTGGAATGAAATCCTGTATTGCCCTGGCGTCGAAGCAAGCCGTGGAACGCAAACAGTTTGGCCACAGCATTTCTGAGTTTGGCCTCATCAAACAGAAAATCGCGCAAATAACGGTCGACTGTTTCGCCGCCGAGAGCGCCGTTTGGATGATTGGCCACTATATTGATTCGGGCTATGCGGACTATTCGATAGAAGCTGCAATAAGCAAGGTGTTTGCCAGTGAAGCGATGTGCCGTGCAGCAAATGAGGCGCTGCAGATAGCCGCCGGCAGTGGCTACATGAAAGAGCTGCCGTACGAACGCATCTTTCGCGATTCCCGCATTCTGACGATATTTGAGGGCACCAGTGAGATCCTTCGACTTTTCATTGCCCTGTCAGGGATAAGGGACGCGGGAAGACTATTGCAGGAACTGGGAGCGGCCGCAGAGGATATTTTCAATAACCCGATCAAGGGGTTCGGATTGATGACCGATTACGCGGGGCGCCGCATTACCAATATGACCTCCCTGGGCCAGGAACGAATCGTCGGAGCAGTTCCGGATGAGCTTCGAGATGATGCGCTGGTGTTCGAGAAGTACACATTGGAATTTGGCCGGATGACGGACGTGCTGCTCCGACGTCACGGCAAAACGATCGTCGACAGGCAGTTCGCCTTGCAGCGTAGCGCCGACGTGGCTATCGACTTATTTGTTGGCCTGTGCGTTCTTTCCAGGGTCAGCACCATGGCCGACGATGGGATCGAACAATACCGGCAAGCCATTGAGATCGCCCACATGTTCAGCCAGCAGGCAAAGCGAAGGATTAACAGAAGCCTGAGGGCAATGCTCCGTAACGAAGACGAGAGCGCCAAGGCACTGTCAGACTTTATTTGTGAAGCCGGGGGCTACCCGTGGGACACTTATGGTTGAGTCATTCTGGAACGCACGGAGAACGGCCGGATGAGCGACGACATTGGTGAGCAGGACGAGAATAACTGGCAATAGCTCGCGTTAAAAACGCTGGACTCCGCCCGGTCCGACGCAGTCGCACAAAGAAAGTCGAAAGGGTACAGAACCGCGCGAGAAAGCCTCGCCGACCTGTGCGACCCGGAGTCATTTGTCGAGTACGGTCAACTTGCCGTCGCCGCGCAAAGACAGCGGCGGACAATGGAAGAACTTAGGGCGAATACACCTGCGGATGGCATTGTCACGGGCCGGGCGATGTCGATGTCAGCACCGAGGCGTCCGGACTGACCGTACCAACATTTGCCACCTGGGCATCGCTTAGCGGCGTCGTGCCGCGCATCGCGGTTAACAACGGCTATTGTTTCGCCGGCAATGCGGCATTGTTCGGCTGCGCCGATATTACGATCGCTACACGTTCCTCGTGGTTGGCCATCTCCGAACCGCGATCCCAGGTCAGTGACTTATAAAGTTCCCGCGGTAACTTGTGCGCTTGCTTGATCAGGGCGTTGACCACTGTCTTGCTGTCTTTGTTTGGCACCCTGACCAGCATCACGTAGCGCGAGTGACGTTCAACCAATGTGGCGATCTGGCTGTCCTTGGTGCCACACAACAGGTCTCCTTCCCAGTGACCGGGTACCGCCCGGTCCTCAACCTCGGCGGGCCGTTCACGGATCGACGCGGCATCGACAATACGGCCATGATCGGGGCCCTTCTGCGTATGGTGGCGCGAGCGGCGCATCGCGCGCGTACGCCGCAAGCGCTTCAACAGCTCTTTCTTCAAAGCCCCGCGGGCCTGGATGAACAGAGTTCTGTAGATCGTTTCGTGTGATACCTGCATGTTCTCATCACCCGGGTAATGGCGCTTTAACCACCCTGCAATCTGTCGTGGCGCCCAATGGAGCCGCAGCTTCTTCGCTACGATGCGTGCCAGCGCGCGGTTGTTGGCCAGTTTACAGGTCTTTGGGCGATGCGCCCGATCCCAGGCGGCTTAATCGGCGGCGTTGGCTCGGTACGTTCGCCGGCCACCGTTACGCTTGATCTCCCGACTCACGGTAGACGGTGCTCGATGCAGTAATACCACTATCGATCGAAGAGAGCGGCCGGTAGCCACGCCACGCGATATCTCCTCACGTTCCGACAACGTTAACGCCAGGCATGATCGCCGTCGCGGCGCAGGACGTACCCCGCCTGTCCTCGACAAAATGCCTTGAATTGATGAATGACTACGACCGAAGTGACGGGCTATAAAGTTAAGCGACTCGCCTTTCTCCCAGCGATCCCACATCAACGATTTATCAGCATCGGTGTAATAGATTCTTGTTGGATACTTCATTTGCAACATCCTCCTCTCTATACTTAGAGATTAGGTGTTGCATCGACCGGTTGAGGTCACAGCTCGAAAGCGGACATTGCGCTATTATCGTCCGATAGGGCCGCTAATGACCCAAAGCAGCCGGTCGCAACGTATCATCGGATATGGAATGTTATTCTCCGCTCTTGAACATGAACTATAGTTAGGTGGCAATAGAATCGTGACCTCAACTTTCTTCTGCGATTTGGGGGCATTAACAATTCATCAACGGCAGCGCCACGGTGAATTGGCAAAGAAACTGCGTCCGTTGGTTGTCGAATTCGAAGAACTGTCGAACGGATACGCCGTAACAGTAAGATCGGTGCAATCCGTCGAAGCGGACTTGGAAGAATTCATGACCTTAGAAAGGCTGTGCTGTCCGTTTTTTACGCTTACTTTGGAATTCGAGAATCGAAACGCGATTGAAGAGCGAACCTATGTCCTCAAGATTACCGGCCGAGGAGAAATAAAGCCTTTCATCCGGGAAGAGTTCGGAATTCCGGGTAACCAAAATGCCACCTAACAATGCGCTGCAAGAGTCGTGCGAACGGCCGCCTCTGGCCGTTAGCGGCCACTCGTTCCACATCAATTTACCAGGATTGAATGACTGCTATATCCCGAAAGCGGTCATTCATATTTGGGTCGATGGAAATCGCGGCTAAACGTCCACTATATGCCCGGAAGCGGCCATTGGCGTAATATCGCAGTGAATGACCGCTGATGACCCGAAGCGGACATTAAATAACTACGCAAGAAT
>PVMS01093077.1_pt1 | contig 23369 bp, 19 predicted proteins | sample 1853461 | NCBI WGS metagenome assembly PVMS01 (sample SAMN08582032, study PRJNA380276) | Marine sediment metagenome, whole genome shotgun sequencing project. | isolation source: ocean sediment barecode stripped | collected 2017 | reverse complement strand
CGTCGATGAGCAAGAGAGTAGGGCGATTATCTAGCGACAGCATCGTACTCACGCTCGCGTCACTAGCCATCGTCGCTATTCGGGTCTTGCCGCTTCCTTTCCTGATGTATTCGGTAGCCGGGTTCCTGGATAACGCATCGCAGCCGTCAACTTTTTCAGACTCAGTAGCCAATTGCTTGTTTGTGACGACACCGTTTATTTACAATGTTCTTTTGTTTAATGCGCTCAGCGCGCCCGGCGGCATATTTAGCCTTCATTTTGGCTGGCAGCAAGATAGTTTGCTCATCATTCGACGACAGCTGTATCGACTTGCACTCATTGGCGCACCACTAATTTTTGCTACAGCCCTGCTATTTCTGTCTGAGACGCAGAGTGATCGAGCAACATTGGGACGGCTTGTATTCTTGGCGCTGATGTTCTTCTTTTTCTCAGTCAGTCGTCCGATTTTGCATCCCGATAAGGGTATCGTAGCGCGACACTACCGGCGCTTCGCAGGTACCTGGACAGCTAGATTGCGTTGGGTCTGGTTCGGGATTGGGGTCGGTTTGCCTCTTCTGCTTGCCGTCGTCTCGAGCCTCGGCTTCCTCTATACATCGACAATCCTGGCGGGGTTGCTGGTCGATACTTTCTGGCGTGTACTAGGACTGGTCATTCTGTATCTCGTCGTATTGAGATGGTTAGCGTTGGCACGGCGTAAGTTGGCACTGCAGCTTGCGCTCAAAGAGCGGGAAACGCGGCGCGCCGAAAAACAGGCCGAAGCAGAATCGGAGGATAATTCTGACGCTGCGCCGGCGGCCGAAGCACCGCTGGACCTCGACGAAGTTGATCAGCAAGCGAGGAAATTGCTGCGGGCGGCCATGATTGTTGTCGCGGTGATCGTCGGTTGGAATATCTGGGCCGATGTCTTGCCAGCGTTTTCCTTCCTCAACGAAGTTGGCTTGTGGACACAAACTGTAACGGTCGACGGCGTAGAGACTATTCTGCCAGTTACGCTGGCGGATTTATTGCTGGCTGTCTTGGTAATTGTTGTTACCGCGATCGCTTCGAAGAATCTGCCGGGGTTGATGGAGATCTTGATCCTGCAACGTCTAACCCTGGAACCCGGGAGTCGTTATGCGATCAATACTCTTATTCGTTACTTTGTCGTCACAGTCGGTACATTCTCGGTACTGAACCTGATTGGCTGGAACTGGGGTCAGATTCAATGGCTTGTTGCAGCGCTAAGCGTCGGCCTCGGCTTTGGCCTGCAGGAAATCGTGGCAAATTTTGTATCCGGGCTGATAATACTTTTTGAAAGACCCATACGGGTCGGAGATACGGTAACAGTTGGTGATCTGACCGGTACGGTATCAAGGGTTCGAATTCGCGCAACCACCATTACTGACTGGGACCGCAAAGAGATTCTTGTGCCGAACAAGTCTTTTATCACTGGACAGGTTATTAACTGGACCCTTTCAGACCCGATTACACGTATCGTGATTCCGGTTGGTGTTGCCTATGGCTCTGATGCAGTTCTTACGCAAAAGGTAATGTTTGACACCCTGATCTCGCTGCCGCTGGTACTTGATGAGCCACCGCCGAAAGTGTATTTCACCGGCTTCGGAGATAGCTCACTCAATTTCACCTTGCATGCGTACTTGCGTCAGCTGTCCGATCGATTGCCGCTGGTGCATGAGGTGCACGAAGCTATACTTAAGGCGCTGCGTGAAAATGGCATTGAAATTCCATTTCCGCAGCGTGATGTGCATATCCGGTCTACCGTAGAGGACAGCTAATTCAACGTATGAAAATAATCGCTAAATTGATTTTTCTGGGATGCTTGCTGGTAGCGTCACTTGCATCCGCCGATGATCGGCACCCGGCGCTCGATAGCAAATACTATATTTCTTTGGGAGGTTTTTTTGCAAGTCGTGCTTTCAAAGCCTCTGCCGAAGGGTCGATCACGCCTTCAATCCCGACGCCGTTCGTAGACTTTGAGTCCGATCTGAAAGTGGACGACAGGCCGGAGCTGGTCGTGGCCGAATTCCGGTGGCAGTTCACCGAGAAATGGAATTTGGGACTACAGTATTTCAACTCGACGCGCGATGGGCTGCATACGCTCGAGGGCACCATTGAATGGGAAGGCGTGACCTACGAGGTCGGTGCCGTGGTTGCTACAGGAACGAGTGTGGACATTACGCGCATAGTTTTAGCGCGGCACTTTCGGCAAAAAGGCGGCCATGATTTCAGGCTAACCGGAGGGCTGCACTGGCTCGATATCTCCGCTAAAATTCAAGGCGAAGCAACACAGGGCGATGGGTCGACGGCTTTCGCAACAAGCAAAGCGTCGGCTTCATTGCCGATTCCGAATGTCGGTGCCCTGTATCAATATTCGCCATCTCAAAAATGGCTGTTCAGCGCGCGTGTCGATTGGTTTTCTGCCAGCATCGGCAACTATTCCGGCGGCATCTGGAACACCAATCTAAGCGCCAATTACCAGGTGGCTGAAAACGTCGGCCTAGGGCTCGGTTACCAGTTCTTCCAGATTGATGGCACGCTCAACGAAGATCAGTGGAAGGGCGACCTGAAGATTCGTTTTTCCGGACCGACCTTCCAGGTCTCAGCTTTTTGGTAACATCGGACTACTCGTCGATCGGGCTCAATAATTCCCACTAACGACAACGTCAAGTCGTGCACGCACAGTTGCGGCCCAGCGACCGGAAACAGCCTCAATCTCTTCCCATTGCGTAACCGGTGGACCCTGTTTTTGCGCGATAGCTGTGCCCTCGATCACTCGACGATCATAGACCCGTGCGAGAACCTCTTCGGATTCCGAGTCACTTATTTCGATCACGAGTGTGGCTTCGGCTAATGCATGCAAGGCGATATCTCCTACCCCACTTACCGAGCGCGGCGGCACCATAGCCACAATGTCCTGGACCCGGACTTCTAACTTAAGGGTCTTGGGGCCAGCAGAATTCGTCATCTGCAGGGTTTTGGAGTTGGCGAGCTCCTTGGCAAACTTGGCGTCCAGCAGCTGGCGAAAACGATTCTTTTGCTCCGCAGTCAGCGGAAATTGCTGCTTTGATCTGTCCGGTGTTCGAAACGCTAACTCGGACTCACTCAAGAGCAGTTCCCGATAATCTCTGAAATCGACACCGGGGCGCACAAACGCAGCCGAGAAATACTTTGACCTGATTTCCTCCAGTCCATCGAAATTCGTCTTGGGCAGATCGATTGGGGTCGTCGGCTGAGGTGCGCATGCGGACATCAGCCCGAATAAACCAAGCATAATTACAATAGTTTTTGACTTCATCCGTATATCATAGAGAAACTTACCAAAAGATGATTGTTTTCATGACAACTCGAAAATTTTTCTCCCGTGCTTTGCTGCATGTTTTTCTGCTCACATTTCTGCTGCCCTTGCCGCAGGCTCAGGCCCAGCGACAGACAGACGTTGAGGAGGTTTCCGACATCATTTTGAACTTCAACCGTATGCGCAACGAATCGGTTACGCATGACGGATTGGGTGATTTGGGCCTCGACGGCATTCAATTTTCGAGTAACCCCATTACGGAAAAAGTCAAAAGATGGCCAGAGGACCTCGTTATAGCACCGGTGCCCGGCTATTCCCCACAACTGGGCTGGAATTTGATGCTCGCCGGCGGCTACTTCCTGACTCCCGGTGACCCAGATTCGGAGAGCCCATCGTCGATTATCGGCGGCGTCGCGATGGTTGCTGAGAACGGTAGCACCGCCTACGGTGGCGGCACCTATCTGCACCTGCTTGACGACAAACTGCGCATTCAGGTTGGGGCTGCCTACGCGGACGTTCGATACGACTATTACGTCAATGACATACTCGGTAGTGGCAATGACATTGTGCTGGATATTGAGCAGAACGGACCGGTTTACTTTGTCAAAGCGACCTGGCGTGTCTGGAAGCGGCTATATGTCGGTTTGGGCTACATGTCCGGCTCGGTCGACACGAGGGTACGTCGTCCGCCGGAATTTTTGCCTGATCTCCCGCCTGAGCTCCTCCCAAGTGTGAAATTTAAACTTGCCGCCTTAATTCTTCCTTTCGAAATTGACAGTCGTGACAATGATCAATTTCCTCGTAACGGATGGAAAATCGATGGGAGCGCGAAATTTTACCGAGATGAGGTCGGCAGCGATTTCGATGCCGGTGTTTACAAGGTGTTTTTCAATCGTTACTTGCCGATGAGGGAGACCGATACTCTGGCCACTCGTCTGGTGCTAAAGTCGTCGGACGGTGATGCGCCGTTTTTTCTATTGAGTACGTTTGGCGGCAGCAAAGACCTTCGCGGCTACCCGTCGGGTCGCTATCGTGATTACAAGATGTACGCTCTGCAAACCGAGTACCGCTGGCACTTCAACGAGCGATGGATTTTCACCGGCTTCGCAGGATTCGGGGAGGTTGCCGAAACCTTCAAGGACTTTGGTAAGGACATACTGCCGGCGGCTGGCGTCGGTGTCCGATTCGTATTGTCGAAGAAGCATCAAATTAGCCTTTCATCCGATATTGGTGTCGGCAAAGACGGCACAGAGTTTTACTTTGGGATTGGTGAAGCGTTCTGAGAATCTGCAAGCGACTAGCTTGCTTCCTGGCTTTGTTGGTCATATCTACGTCGCCGGCGAAGGCGCAAGAAGTTGCCGAGATCCCGTTTTTTAACGCGCCGATCGGAACCGCGGCACTAGGTGGCGGAATTCGTCTCGGACAAAGTCCGTATTTCGCGTCCGATAACGATGATCAACGCGATTTCGACCTGATTCCCTTGTATTTGTACGAAGGAGACTATGTTTTCTTTCGTGGGACTGCTGCTGGTGTGCATTTCGTCAAGAACGACAACTGGGAGGTAAATCTTTATGGCCGCTACCGCTTCCAAAAACTGGACCCAGACCGTAACGAATTTTACGAGGGACTAGACGAGCGCAAGCAGACACTCGATGCTGGATTACAGGTCCTGTCGACCAGACCCTGGGGTGACGTTAGATTGAGCTGGATAACCGACACGCTCAATAGACACAATGGCCAGGAAGTTGAATTGTCGTATCGCTATCGTTTCGAAGCGGGTCCGTGGTCCATTTCGCCGTTCGTAAGCTGGTCCTGGCAGGATGCCAATCTCACCAATTACTATTTTGGTGTGAGTCCGGAGGAGGAACGACTACCAGATCGCCCTGCATATCTTCCGGGTGAATCTCAGTGGATCAACTTTGGTTTGAATACTGCCTGGCAGGCGACCGACAGGATTACCTTGTTTGGCAATTTTGGCTTCGGCGGAACGGACTCCGAAGTTGTTGACAGTCCACTCCTGGAAGAGTCCGGATTCTCAGCCGTATTCATAGGTGGAACGTATACCTTCGGCAACACCAAGAGACCGGACTACATAATGTCCACCGAAAGACAGGGTGAATGGTCATGGCGCGTCAACTACGGCTACCAGGCCGACGGTAATATTGTCAGCGAAATCGTCCAGGGCGATTTCAGCAAGAGCACGTTAGTGGATACCAACATAGCGGGATTTACGCTCGGTAAATTACTTTCTGAGGGCAAGAGAGTGGATTTCGTTGGTAAGGTTTCGATGTTTCGTCATCTTGAAGAAGACGCAGGCAATGAAAATTTCTGGAGTTGGGCCGCTTTTATCATGGCGCGCGGCAAAGGATATTCTCCCTGGACCGCTGAGGAAGTATTCCGGTGGGGCTTTGGCTTCGGTATGTCTTACGCAGAGAACGTACCGCTTGCCGAGCAACGTAAACAAACTGGCGAAGGAGCTGACGGTAATACATCCCATTTCCTCAATTACCTTGAGATGACGCTCGACTTCCCATTGAAAAGAGTCTCAAAGGCGAACTGGCTACAGAGCTGCTATGCAGGCTTGAGCGTAATACATCGTTCAGGAATTTTCGGCACCTCGGATATTCTTGGTGACGTATCCGGTGGTGCTGACTGGATCACTGCACACCTGGAGTGCACACGATGATGACCTGCAAAACGATTTTGCATTCAATACTGGCAGGTATCGTGATTTCTATGCTGGCTATAGATTCAACGGCAATGGCAGATTGGCAGCCGGACCCAGCCGATAAGAAGCAGATGCAAGCCCAGGCCGCGATACAGAAGATCAAGGAAAAGATTCCGAGAAGCGCCATGTATTTTGAAGAGGCCTACGGATTTGCGATTTTGCCGTCGGTCACGCGTGCGGCGGTTGGATTTGGCGGCGCGTATGGAAAAGGTCTGGTCGTTGAAGGAGATAAGTTGATCGGCAAAACGGGGTTCTGGCAATTTACTTCCGGCCTACAGCTCGGTGTGAATAATTTCAGCATGATCGTGTTTTTCAAGAATCAGGAAGCGCTGGAATATTTTAAAGCGCGTGAGATTCAGTTTGCGGGACAAGCGGGACTCGCTGTTGCTACATTCGGAGTCGCAGGCACCCCAGCCTATAACGAAGGCGTCGCTATCATTACGATGACTCGCCTGGGGTTAATCGCGGAATTTTCATACGGTGGAATCAAATTCACGTACAAAGACCTGCGCCGGTAAAACTAGCGGGCCTTGCGGCCCGCCAGGAGTAGCCGACGATCGGGGGGGAGCGTCGGCTCAGGGGGTTTGATTTACAAGCTATCGGCGCGGTTGCTTATAGCTGCAATTCGGTTCTCATAACTACCGCTGCGCTTTTCCAGCTCGCTGACCATTATCATCAGGTCGCGTTCGTCGCGATCGTCGGTAAGCAGATTCAAATTGCAGCAGCGTCGTACAACATTTTCATGAGACGCATATTCAAGCGAGCGTAGCGCGTTGCACATATCTCTTGCCATATCGGCGTCGCCCATAAGGTGACTGATGATGATCTCTGAAATCTGAGCATCTACATGCGCACGATCGTGTCGTGCCTGAATCGTGATCCAAACCAGATCGAGATCTTCGCTGGAATGCGCTAATTCGTCGGGGAAGATGTTTTCCGCGATCACCTCAATGTGATCAGAAAGTTCGCCCGATACGCCTGGTTCACCGACTATTCGACTCAGGTGTCTGATCGACGAGTCCGTTTTCGCAAGGTAGATACCGTTTTCGGCCTCGGTGTCTATCTCGCGAATCAAGTCTCTGTAACAAGTCTCGACCGGATCATCTGACTCGAAAACGAGTGCGAGTTTGGCCATATTTTCCTCGGTGATTCGCCGTTGCGTCCAGCGATCAAGATTCGCGAGCAGGCCTTCGTCGTTTGCATACAACTCATACAGGTACGTAGCAACTTGTGCCCTGGCTGCATCGGCCAGTGAAAACTGCGTCGGTTTCGTGGTATTCGATGGTTTCATGATCTTGTCCTCCCTGTTGATGTACACACTTTAGGAAACCGGCCGCATGCGGTCTTGTCCCCGGACATCACTTCTTAGTCAAATTGCCCCATGCAGTTCTCAGTATTTGCCGTCTCACGGTCCTCTACCGCTTGCATTGCCGCATCATGCAATCGCATGGGTTCAATTCCGTAAATATTCAATTGCTCGACCGCCAAAGACGCCAAACCCTCAAGGTATTCGATAAGGTCATCATCAGTTGTGAACTCGCCTGAGAGCCTGCCCGCCTGATAGCCGTACTGCGTGAAAACATCCTGGTATGACTTGTACTTTTCGACGACCGATGGTTCCATTCTCTTTTCATCGGCAACCAGTACGCATGCCATGAATACTCCCGTGGCCTGTGCGAATTGCTCGGCAAGCTGCAGACATTCTGCTGTGCTGTATTTCATGAAGCTTGACCTGTTTTCGGCAAGGTCATTCGAAACTATTATCGTATTTGATAACTTCCAGCACTGATTCCACAAGAAGTCCATCGTGTCTTCATTCAATTTTTCCGCCATGATAGGGTCCTCCGATTGCCTATGGGTGACGCAATCATAGGAAGCTGGGCGGAGGTCGTCCTGTCCGAACTATTCAACTTTTATTCAAAAGAAGTCAGCCGCTCGGAAACAGGCATGATTCATAATTTTGGAGTGAGCAACATGTGGTACATGATTGTTGGTGAGGACCATCCGGATAGCCTCGAAAAGCGCGGCGCAGCTCGCGAGGCGCATTTGGCACGAATTACAAAACTCGCGGTTGATGGACGAGTGCTGGTGGCAGGGCCGTTGCCCGCGATCGACGCAGAAGACCCGGGTTCTGCTGGTTTTACAGGCAGTCTTCTGGTGATCGACTTCACGTCGCTGGAAGACGCACAGGCATGGGTCAAGCAGGACCCCTACGTTGTAGGTGATGTATACAAGAGTGTGATGGTTAAGCCGTTCAAGCGCGTCTTACCTTAAGCATTTTCTCAGAGAGCACTGTACGATAGGCGGCGAAATTAATCGGAGATAAGACGTATGGCTGGTTTGTTACCGGAGATTGATCCGGATGGTTTGTTGGAATATTCAGTAGTTTTTACTGACCGATCTCTTAATCACATGTCGCAGTTGTTTCAAGGTGTCATGCGAGACATTTCGTCCACCTTGAAGGATGCATATGGCGCTGAAACCGCCGTGGTCGTTCCCGGTGGTGGCACCTATGCGATGGAGGCAGTCGCGCGGCAGTTCGCAACTGACAAGAAGTGCCTGGTCATTCGTAACGGTTTCTTTAGTTATCGTTGGTCACAAATTTTCGATGCCGGGAATATTCCTGCCGAGCATTCGGTACTCAAAGCGCGCCCGGTCGAATCAGGTCCACAAGCAGCACTTGCGCCTTGTCCTATCGATGAGGTCGTCAAGGAGATTGAAAACTCGAAGCCGGATTTGGTTTTCGCCCCACACGTCGAAACCGCATCGGGAATAATTCTTCCCGACGACTATCTTTCTGCCGTAGCAGAAGCGACCCACAAGAATGGCGGCATGTTCGTGTTGGACTGTGTTGCATCAGGTGCTATGTGGGTGAACATGCGCGACATCGGTGTCGATATTCTCGTCAGTGCACCGCAGAAAGGCTGGAGCGCGTCTCCATGTAGCGGATTTGTAATGATGGGTGCTGACGCGACAGAACGGATAGCCGCGACATCAAGTTCAAGCTTTGCTTGTGATCTCAAAAAATGGATGGCGATCATGGCCGCCTATGAAAATGGTGGGCATGCTTATCATGCGACGATGCCGACCGATGCTCTGGTAAAGTTTTCTGAATCAATGCACGACACCGTTGCGGTTGGATTTGATGAGTTGCGACGGCGGCAGGAAGAGTTGGGCGCAAAGGTCCGGGCGCTGCTAGATGAGTACGGCTTCAAGAGCGTTGCTGCTGCCGGTTTTCAAGCTCCGACCGTCGTGGTTTGTTACACGGATGATGTCGACGTTCACAACGGCAGTAAGTTCGTGGCGCAAGGTCTGCAGATTGCTGCTGGTGTTCCCCTGATGGTTGATGAGCCCGCGGACTATCGAAGCTTTCGCATTGGCTTGTTCGGCCTCGACAAACTGGATGACGTCGGCCGCACGGTCGGGAATTTGAAGGCGGCGCTGGACGGTATGTAATGCCTAGTCGGGCAGCGATTCGAGAAAGAATCGCTGCGCATTGCCGCCCATAACTTTGCGTATTTCCGCCTCGGTGAAGCCCTGATTCAACATCGTTTGCGTCAGAATCGCTAATTCCGATGTATCCATAGGTACTATGACTGTGCCATCGAAGTCCGAGCCGAGCGCGACGTGCTCAACACCGACAAGATCAATCGCATAGCGAATCGCATGCACTATGCCGCTCGGCGACACATCACAGATTGCATCGACCCAGTAACCAATGCCAAGTAGTCCGCCACGTGCAGCAACTGCACGCATCAGCTCGTCATCGAGATTTCGCGGTGTGTCGCACACTCCTTTGACACCGCCGTGCGAAAGAATGACAGGTCGGTTAGTGAGCGCGAGAATTTCACGTACGGATTGCGGCGATGCATGCGCGATATCGATGGTAATTTCCAGTTCATCGGCACGTTGCACTACTTGCCGGCCAAAATCCGTGAGGCCAGCCTTGGATACACCATGTAATGAGCCGCCAAGCTCGTTATCGAAGAAGTGAGTAAAGGCGACAATCCGTAACCCCTGTTCGTGCAATCGATCGAGGTTCTCGATTTTTCCTTCCAGCGGATGCGCACCTTCTATCAGATAAATCGCACCGACCGTGTTCTCACCGTTCGCTCGGGCATCGATGAGTGATTGTAAGTCGCGCTTGGAAAGTATGAGTTGCAGGGCGCCATCACTCGCTGCGCCGAAGTCCTTCAACTTCTCGAGTTGGTAGCGCGCTCGCTCGTAAATACTCGACCACGTCGCTGGTGGCCACAGTTGCACGACAGCCAGCAGAGTAATGTCGTCAGAATCGGCCGTGTTCTCGACAGTGTTCAGGCCGGAGGGGCTTTTCGTCACGGCGGAAAAAATTTGCAAAGCGACGTTTCCGCTTTGCAGGCGTGGCAGATCGACGTGACCGACGTCGGACCGTTTTAGCAGGTCCCGATTCCAGAGTAGCGAGTCGCTGTGCAAGTCTGCGACGAAGAGATCCTGGTGCAATTCGAGCGCTTCGGGGCTGATCTGGTACGGCGCGTGCGGAATGACAGGGTTCTGTGCGCGGTCAATTTTCGTCGGCGCCAGCCAGAAAAAAAGAACGGCGACAACGATGAGGAGTGAAGCTACAACCGCGGATGTCTTTTTGATCATTGTCTATGCCAGATTGAGGAGAACTGACTTCGCGATTTGAATGTCCTGCACAGCTACGCCGGTAAGGTCGGCGATGGTTATCTCGCTGTCGTTTTGTCGACCTGTTTTGTCGCCTGAAATAATCGCGCCAGTTCTTTCAGATCGGACTCATCAACAAGTCCGGCAGCAATCGCAAAGTGCGATTCACCCAGTAATACACACTGCGAGATCGAATCGACAACGCAGTGGTCGGCCTTCGCAAGAACAGCCGCGTCGAGTTCCTGTTTGCCACCGCCGTCGCTGCCGACGGCTGTGATGTGTGTGCCTGGCATGACCCAATCCGCGAAAATCAGGGGCGTTGTCGAAGGTGTGGTGGTGACAATCAAATTACTTGACCCGCACAGCTCTTCTACGCAGTTGGCGATAAGCACATCAAAACCCTTTTCTTTCATCTCTCTTTGAAATAAAAGTGATTTTTCCTTGTTCCTGGCCCAGACAACAACATCCCTGCAGTCCGTTACGTAGCGTAGATATTCGAGCTGTAAGCGAGCCTGCAGGCCTGCTCCAACAATGCCGATTGCCCTGATGGATTTGGGGGCGAGGTGCCGGGCGCTGATGCATCCGGCCATTGCGGTGCGCACGTCGGTCAGATGCCCTGCGTCGTCCAATACGACCTCTGGAAAGCCCGTCCTGGCTGAGAAAACGATGGTCATGCCGCTGCCACTTGGAAGTCCAAGCGCCGAATTCTCATAAAAGCCTGTAGCGAGCTTTACGGCGAAAAAATCATCACCGTGTATATGGCCATACTTGATGTGACATTCACCCGGCGGATCCGTCATGCCAAGATGGCCAACTGGCGGTACGGTGACTCGACCGGCCGACAATGCGATGAAACCCTCTTCGAGCAATTCGATCGCCTGTCGATCGTCCAGAGCCGCAACGATCTCCTCGCGGCTAATCAACCTCACTAGGCCGCTCTCATCGCCAGATCTCTGAACGCTGCGGAGGTGAAGTACTCGCCGATTTTCTCTAGCCCGGGTTCGAGATGACTCTTTGGTGCACCGATGCCGACCCGGAAGTACCCGTCAAGGCCATAGACGTCGCCCGGCAGTACAAAAACACCACAGTCTGTGCGCAATGCATGCGCGAGTTGGGTTGAGTTGATGTCGCGGTTGTAGCGAACGAACGCCATGCCGCCAGCCTTGGGCGGAATCAGTGAGACGAAATCCGAGTTCGCATCGACCCACTCCGTTAGCAGTGCAAGATTTTCTCGCAAGATACTTTTGCTGCGATTCAGTACTTTTTGCCGCAGCTCGGGTTGCAGTACGCGCTCGGCAATATATTCGCTAACGGTAGATGTCGTGATAGAGGTGTAATCCTTGCTTTGCCATGCGGCGTAAATTTCCTCCGCGGGTCCGGCCAGCCAGCCGATTCGTAAACCCGGCAGGGCCATAGCCTTGGACAGTCCATTGGTGGCGATCGCCTTTTCATACAAGTCGACAACACTCGGCGGCTCGTCCGAATTGAGTTCCGAGCCTTTATACACTTCGTCCGCATGCAAATAGATATCGTGTTCGCGCGCAATGTCGACGAGAGCCTGCATTGCATCAGCGCTTAGCGTCGCGCCGGTCGGGTTGTTGGGATTACAAATCGTTATGAGACGAGTCTTCGATGAAACGGTTTTTCGTAATTGCTCGATATCCGCTTGCCAGTCAGCGTTCGCATCGTGCGCTACCGTCTTTACATCGACGCCCAGTGCCCTGGCCCAACCCAATATCTGCAGATAGTTTGGCGTGAACACGACGATCTCGTCGCCTGCGTTAAGCAAAGACATCACCATTAGAAAGTTTGCTTCGGCGGAACCGTTGGTCACGATAACGTCATCCGGACCCCGATCTGCATACAAGCTGGCGATCGTTTCTCGCAACGAAACCTCACCATTAGTCCATCCGTAGCCTAGCTCCAGTTGCAGCAGCTCTTCGATTTCGGCCTCACCCAGGAGGTCGCGAATCGACATTGGATGGACGCCGCTGTCGGATAAATTCAAAGGGACAACGTTTTCGTACAGGGACTGAATACGTTCCAGCGAGAATTCTTCGATTTTCATGATGGCACTCGATCTTTCGGCTGCGACAGGACAGCATCCATATTAGTCGATTGCTGCCCTGGTTTTTCCTAAAAAACGCGTCAACCGCTCCCGAGTGACACTTTAGGGCCCACGGGTAGGAGTCTGTTACGTATGATAGGGGTACTACTGCTTCCGGAGACTAAAAATTGAAGAACAAGATCCCGCCGCCGATCATTCTTCTGCTCTCCGGTATCGCGATGTGGTTTATCGCGCACAGTGAGTACGCATTCACGACCGCAAATCCATTCGCTTTGATCATGGCTATCCCGTTGGCCGCGGCCGGTATATTCGTAAGCGCCAGCGCCATACGCCAGTTCAAGACCGCGGAGACGACGATCAGTCCGTTACAGCCGGATTCTGCGACATCACTTGTGCACAACGGTATTTTTGCAAAGACCAGAAACCCCATGTACGTAGGACTGTTCCTGATCCTGTTGGGCTGGGCAGTCTGGCTGCAAAGTGCGAGCAATCTTGCGGTTCTGTTTGCCTTCTTTCTCTGGCTCAATGAGTTGCAAATAAAACCTGAAGAAGCGGCGCTGAGAAAAGTATTCGGTCAAGGCTATGTCGATTACTGCAAGCGGGTACGGCGTTGGATCTAAGATCTGGAATTCTGCTGTGCGGCGTGTTGCTGTGCAGTTCTGCTTTGGCACACCATTCGCGCTCGAACTACGACATGGACACGGACCTCGAATACGACGGTACTGTTGTCGAGTTCGCGTGGAGTAATCCGCACGCATTCATTGTTATCGAGACTCTCGACGATGCACGTCAACCGATGCAGTTGCTGTTGGAGATGAACTCGAAACCAATATTGAGCGGCATGGGATGGTCAAGGGATTCAATTGCAATCGGCGATCAGATTCATGTTCGCGGTAATCCGGATCGTCGCGCGGACAGAAAGCAACTGTTCGTTGCCTATGTCATTAATCGTGACGGCGAAAAACTCTGGTCCTTTGGGCGAACGCGAGAAGACAGGGAGCGTTTCCAGGAAGAAAACCCTACTGTCCGCAAGCCACTGGTAGGGTCGAAAGACTTCGCGGGGATTTGGAATCGTGCACGACTGACCGACGTGGCGCGCAACAATAACAGTCGATTCGGTCCGGCAGATCTACCGGTGACCGCCGAGGGCGCGGCGGCGGTCCTCGATTTTGACGCAAACGATGACCCTGGATACGACTGCCTCCCAAATACATTACCGCAAACCATTGTGCCGGTGTACCTGATGGAAATGTCCTGGGTCAGCGATGAGTTATTGACGATTAATTACGAGTACAACGACGGCTATCGCGAAATTCACATGGGTGTGACCGAATTTCCAGAAGATGTGGAAGCAACACGCATGGGTTACTCAATCGGTTACATGGAACACGACGATCTCGTTATTCGCTCCCGCTACTTCACGTACGATCGTTGGGGTAACGGTAAGGGTGTGCCGTCGGGTGAAGGTAAAGAAGTATTCGAGCGGTACTCTCTTGCGAACGAAGGTAAACGCCTGGAAGTACGTTACGCCGTGATTGATCTGGAGTACGTTAAGGGTCCGCCCGTACCGGTACGAGGCGCTTACGTGTTGCGCAACAACATCGAATTATCGGACTGGAGCTGTAACCCGGACATCGCAGTTCGCCACCTGACGGGCGAATAGCCCATATCTTAGGAGTCGACGAATGGCCAGAAGAAGTCATCGCAAGAAGAGGGTTGTCAATGCAGTTCGGCAGCTGCCGTGGGGTGATGTCGCCAATCCGTATGCGCCCATTCAAATACTTAGCGACGATCAGGTCGAGACCATTGTTGAAACAGCGCTGCAAGTACTGGCCAATCAGGGCATGCGCTTTCTGCAGTCTGCAAGTCGCAAAATGATGCAAGAGGCGGGTGCAGACGTTGATGAAGCAGAGCAGATCGTGCGTTTCGATCCAGATATGGTGCGCGAAAAGTTGCAGTACGCACCGGCCGAGTTCGAATTGCGCGCGCGTAACCCGGATCGCGACTTAAAAGTCGGTGGCAACAACATCATATTTGGATCTGTTGGTGGGCCGGCATTCTGCAGTGACCTGGATAAGGGTCGACGTCCGGGCACTTACGCAGAGATGTGCGACTACCTGCGCATTATTCAGAGTCTAAACATCATTCATCAGGAAGGCGGCGGTCCTTTTGAGGCGATGGACCTGCCCGGGGAGACGCGGCATCTGGATTTATACCTCGCACAGATTCGCCTGCTGGACAAAAACTGGCAGGCCTATGCATTAGGTCGAGAGCGCACCTTCGACGCCATTGAAATGGCGTGCATCTCGCTCAGTATTGATCGTGAAGAGTTAGCGAATCGGCCTGCTGTGTTGGCAATTATCAATACGAATTCTCCAATGCAGCTTGATATTCCAATGACCGAAGCCGTGATCGAATTAGCGAGCGCGAATCAGGTCTGCTGTATCACGCCGTTCACCTTGGCCGGTTCGATGAGCCCGGCAACGCTTGCCGGAACGTTAATGCAACAAACAGCAGAGGTATTGGCGGTCGCGACCTTTTCTCAAGTTGTTAAACCTGGCGCACCGATTATCTATGGCAGTTTTGCATCCAATGTTGATATGCGAAGCGGCGCTCCGGCGCTGGGTACGCCGGAGTACACGAAGGCGGCGCAGGCGAGCGGCCAGATCGCACGCCACCTGAAGTTGCCATTTCGTTCCAGCAACACGACAGTCTCCAACTGTCTCGATGGGCAGGCGGCATTCGAAAGCGAGATGTCGCTGTGGGGCTCTGTGATGGGCCACGCCAATCTTGTGAATCATGCGGCGGGCTGGTTAGAGGGTGGCTTGACGGCGTCCTTTGAAAAATTGGTCATTGATGCGGAAATGTTACAAATGATGGCGGAGTATTTGCGCCCGATAGAAGTGAATGACGATGAACTCGCTGTCGATGCTATTGCGGAGGTCGGTCCTGGCGGACATCACTTTGGAACCAGCCATACCTTGGAACGATACGAATCGGCGTTCTACACACCACTATTGTCCAACCGGCAGAATTTCGAAGCGTGGAAGGAGGCTGGAAGTATCGACATTGCCGCGCGAGCCAATACAATGTGGAAGCAGTTACTTGCTGAATACGAGCAACCTCCATTGGACCCCGCAATCGATGAAGCGCTCGATGCGTACGTCATTAAGCGCAAGGGAATCTTGTCGGCCGCCTAAGAAAACAACAAGAAAGATTCAATTGAACAAAATTCTACGTGCTGTTGCTTTGCTACTTATTTGTGCCCCGGTCCTGGCGCAACAATCTATCGTCGTGGGGGTCGTTTCAGACGGACCGTCGGATCGCCTCGGCATGCAGCAACAAAAATACATTGATGAGCTTATCGCGCTAACCGGTAGAGAGTTCGATGTCGAGATCAAGGATTTTTCCGGCAATTGGTCCAGAGACCAGATGTTTGTCGCGATTGAGGCTGCTTACGACGATGCTTCCGTTGACTATGTTCTGGTAACCGGTTTCGTTACCAATCAATTGGCCGCAAGCAGAAAAGAGTACCCCAAGCCGACGTTCCTGCCGGCGATACTGGATACTGGAATTTTGCTCAGAGAGCCGGTTGACGGTCGTTCAGGCATCCGGAATCTGAACTATCTCGGCGCCTACGCTGATATTGGCGAAGATCTGGATACGCTCACACGAATTTCGCCGTACCGGAAGTTGGTATTGTTTATCGATGAGAACCTGGCCAGTGCCATTCCCGAGCTACGAGAAGCCGCTCTGGCGGAAACTGAAGCGCGTGGTATTGAACTCCTGGAAGTAACCCATGACGGCGTCGATCATGCGCTTATGAATCGAGTGCCGGCCGGTACCGCGGCGATTTTCGTCGCCGCCTTACCGCGCATGCCGCCAGCGGACTTTCAGAAATTGGTGGACTCAATTAATGCCGCGAAGCTGCCGAGCTATAGTTTCGCTGCGGTTGCCGATGTCGAAAGTGGCCTGCTTGCGACCAATGCGGAGCCACGTGATATCGACCGGCAAGCACGTCTGAACGCGCTCAATATGCAAGCAGTCATGCTCGGAGGTGCGCCCGAAGACCAGCCAATTGCATCTGCAACAAAAGACAAACTCACAATTAACATGGCGACCGCAAGATTGATCGGACTATCGCCTAGTTTCGACGTACTGAATGACGCAATTTTGTTGAATCAGGATGCAGAAATCGGTGGAGAGCAATACAGCCTGGTCGACATTGCAAATATGGCTCTGGAACGAAATCAGGACCTCCAAGCCGTGCAGTTTGGTGCGCTGGCCGGGGAGTACGAGATTAACCGGGCCCGCTCAAGTCTGTTTCCGCAATTAGGACTTTCCGGTAGTTACACGGCCCTGAATGAGTCGCCGGCGGTTGCCCTGGGATTTTCTGCCGAACGCTCCACCGATGCGGTGCTGAGTCTCGACCAGCTGATTTATTCGGACCCGGTTGCTGCGAACGTCACTATCCAAAAGGAGTTGCAGCGCAATCGCGAGGCCGCTTTGCAGGAGTTTCGACTGGACATTGTGCAAGCGGCGACGACGGCGTATTACATTGTGCTAAATGCGCAGTCGCAGCTGCGGGTACAGGAAAATAACCTCAAGATTACGCGGACAAACCTCGTGCTTGCGGAGAACCGGGTCACTCTCGGAACCTCGACACTGTCTGACGTGTATCGATGGGAAGCGGAACTAGCGCGCGCCCAGATATTGGTCATCGATGCGCGCTCTGAAGTCAGGATATCCTGGGAAACGCTTAACCGATTATTGCATCGTGACCAGGGCACCCGCGTCGCACTTAAGGAAGCGAGTTTCGATGAGCCTTTCGTCATGAGTCGTGCGGCGTTCGATCAACTGGTCCGAAGTCCCGCGGACTACTCGAAATTCTCGAACTTCTACATTGGCCGAGCCTTGAGCCAGGCGCCGGAGCTGGAACAACTCAATGCTCAGGTTGCCGCTAAAGAACGCGAACTGACGAGTACGAAGCGAGCCTATTGGCTACCTGATTTCACGATTGGTGGTCGCTACACGGAGAATTTTCAGCAATCCGGCGCAGGCGCCGGGCCAGTCGCAGGTGAGGGCTTGGACGACTGGAGCATCGGCGTGCAGGCGACATTGCCGATTTTCACCGGTGGCTTGAAAAAGGCGAACGTGTCACGTGCAGATTACGAACTTCGACAGCTGAAGTCGCAAAGAATCTCGACTGAGGAACGCATTGAAGAGGAAGTCAGAATTCAATTGCATTCGGCTCAGGCGGCATACTCACAAATCGATTTGACCGCGGCGGCAGCGGAATCGTCGCGCAAGAACTTCGAGCTCGTTAGCGATGCTTACGCTCGCGGCACAGTCAATGTGATTGAGCTGTTAGATGCGCAAGACACCAGTCTGGAAGCGTCGGCTGCTGCTGAGGCCTCTCTCTATAATTTTCTAATCACTGTCATGTCGTTGCAGCGTGCTGTCGGCGGCTTTGATTATTTGCTGTCACCCGAAGAGCGCAGAGATCTTGCAGCGCGGTTCCGCGGTGTGCTGGCAGAGGCGAGTCCATGATGAACCGAGATTCATTGTTCAAGAATGTGTTGGCGATATTGCTGGTGTCAGCGCTGGCGTCGTGTGGTGGCGACGAAGCGCCGCAAGAAGAGCAGCTCCGGCCGGTGCGCTACGTCATGGTTGATGCTGGCACCGGCACGAGAAGCCGGAGCTTTTCAGGCGTGTCGAAATCCAGAATCGAGTCGCGAACGAGTTTCAAGGTTGCAGGCACTGTTACGAATGTGCCGGTCCAGATTGGCCAGCGACTGCAAGCCGGGGATCTGATCGCGGAGCTCGATCGGGCGACTTACGACTTGCAAGCACAACAGGCGCAGGCGTCACTGGTTGAATCGCAGGCTAACAATCGGCGCGCGGCGGCAAACTATGAACGAACCAAAGGTCTGTACGCGAACGACAACGCATCGCTAAATGATCTGGAGGCGGCGCGCGCCGAGGCCGAGTCAGCGGAGGCAATGGTCGAGGCTGCGGAAAAGTCGCTGGAAATCGCGGAGTTGAATGCCTCATACACCCGTTTGACCGCAGACACGGACTGTTCAATCGCTTCGCTCGACGTTGAGGTCAATGAGAACGTTGCCTCGGGCCAGCAAATTGCCGTTGTCAGCTGCGGCGATGAATTCGAAGTGACCTTGGATTTGCCTGAAAGCCTGATCGCAAACGTGGAAATTGGGACAGCTGTGACTATCAGGTTTGGCGCGCTTCCGAACGATGTGTTCGAGGGCGAAGTTTCAGAAGTAGCCGTTGCGTCCGCTGCCGGTTCGGCAGGGTTCCCGGTAGTGATTCGAATTCTTGATGCTAGCCCTGGCTTGCGCTCCGGCCTCGCCGCTGGCGTGACCTTTCATTTCGACGCAAGTGATACAGCTGGCACATTCATTCTTCCAGTATCGGCCGTGATCAACGGTATCGACGGCACCTTCGTGTTCATCGCCGAACCGACCGATGACGACCAGGCGATTGTGCGGCGACGGCCGGTGAGTTTGGGTGAGTTGACGCAATTGGGTATCGAAGTCGTCGATGGCGTCAGTATTGGCGATCGGGTCATTACAGCGGGCATCTCCGTCATACGCGACGGGCAGCGCGTGCTGCTCTTGGCCGACAAGTAAGGGCCAAGTTCTGTGAACTTAACTGCAACCGCGATAGCGAAAGATCGCATCACGCTGACCGTGGTGACGTTGCTTATTCTGGCGGGTATCGCGGCGTACCATGATCTGCCGAAAGCGAAGGACCCAGGATTCATCATTCGCACCGTTGTGATCACGACTCGTTTTCCTGGCGCGAGTCCGGAGCGCGTCGAACTTCTCGTCACCGACAAGATAGAGAAGAAGATCCAGGAAATGCCTGAAATAGACTCCATAACGAGTGAGTCGCGTACCGGCATTTCGTTGATCTACGCGAATTTCAAAGAAAGCTACAAGCTTATGCGGCCGATATTCGATGATCTGCGTCGCAAGGTCGACACAGTGACTCCCGAACTTCCGCAAGGTAGCCTGATCCCCGAAGTAAACGACGAATTTGGTGACGTATTTGGCAGCGTCTATACGCTCAAGGGCGACGGCTTTTCGTATGCTGAGTTGAAGACCGTCGCGGATGAAGTTCGAGACGATCTTCTAAAAGAGCCGGATATTGCCAAAGTATCAATTCACGGTGCGCAGCAGGAAGTCATATTTGTTGAGTACAACAACTCGAGGCTGGCGGAGCTCGGCATGTCGCCGCAGCGCCTGTCCGCGGCGTTGGCAAGCGTCAATATTGTGTCGGCCGGTGGCGATATTATTAGTGGCCGCGAACGAATAACGCTGGAGCCAACGGGTAATTTCGAATCGATAGAGGATCTGCGGCGAACACTCGTCGAATTGCCCGGCGGCACGGTGGCCTACCTCGAGGATTTTGTCCACATTTATCGGGGCTACAAGGACCCGCCGGAAAGTGTGAGCAGGGTTAACGGTGAACCGACTCTCGCAATCGCAATATCGATGCGCGAGGGTGGCGATATTCTCAAACTTGGCGAGCGCCTTAATGTACTGATGCCGGCGCTTATCGAGAAATACCCGTGGGGTATCGATTTCGAAAAAGTCTGGTTTCAGGCGGACTTGGTCGACAACGTAGTTACGTCATTTTCGTCCAGTCTCGGACAGGCAGTCATCATCGTAATTCTGGTGATGGTTGCATTTCTCGGGCTGCGAACCGGGCTGGTGGTTGGCTCGTTAATTCCGGCGACTGTTATTGCGTCACTGTTCGTCATGCAGATATTCGGCATTACGATTAATCAGATTTCTCTGACCGCGTTGATCATCGCGCTCGGCTTGCTCGTTGATAATGCAATCGTGATCGTGGAATCCGTTATCGTCAAACGTGAAGCTGGACAAGATGCGCTATCCGCTGCGATCGATTCCGGTAATGAACTCAAGACGCCGTTGCTAGTTTCATCACTAACGACGGCAGCCGCTTTCTTGCCGATCGCCATGGCCAAGTCGGCTGTTGGTGAGTACACGTCCGATATTTTCTTTGTGGTGACGATCGCCTTGCTGTTGAGCTGGCTATTTGCGATGACATTGGTGCCGATGCTGACAACGATCGCGCTGAAGGTAAAGAAGTCCGGGAAATCAGCCGCAGAGCGGTTCGATAGCCGCTGGTATGGCTATTACCGATCTCTTCTATGCGTTTCGCTGCGTTGCCGCGTTCGTTTTCTGAGCATAATCATCGGATTATTCGTTGTGGCCGTGGTCGGTATCGGTCAGGTTCGTCAGGAATTTATTGCTCCGTCTGAGGATCCGGTGTTCTCCGCCAAGTTCGAGTTACCACTGGGTACGTCGATAGAAACAAGTCAGGAGGAGGTAGCCGCGATCGACGACTTTATTCGCGACACCTACTTCGCGCCGGCTGAGGGGCGGCCGCTGGTGTCCAATTGGCTGACATTTATCGGTGAGGGCGGTCCGCGTGTGCAACTTAGCTTGAATCCGCCGAATCCGAACCCTGCAAATACATTCGTCATCGCGAATACGTTTAAAGGCGAGGATGTGGAAGAAGTGATGCGTGGGATAGAAGCTTATGTTCGTGCGAATCATCCGGACATGGCCGCGCAGGTCAAGCGCCTCGAAAACGGCCCGCCCGTTGACTACCCTATTATTGTTCGAGTTTCTGGCAATGACTTCGATACCTTGTACTCAATCGCTGATGAAGTCACCGCATACTTGTACAACCAGCCGGGCATTTCGGAAATAAAAAACACCTGGGGACTGCAAACCAAGAAACTGGTGGTCAATATCGATCAGGAACTGGCACGACGTTCCGGCGTCACTAGTGAAGATGTCGCTTATTCGCTGCAAGCCGGACTAACGGGTATTGACCTTACTCAGTATCGGGAGGAAGACGAGCTCATTCCCATAACTATGCGCACGGTTGAAGCAGATCGTCAGGACTTCAGCAAGATCGATGGGCTAACCGTTTACTCACAAAGCACGGGAGTCAGCGTTCCGCTGAAACAGGTCGCCAATGTCGAGCTGACGTTTGAGCCAGGAATTATCGAACGACGGGATCGCGACCGGACAATGTCGCTCAATGTGCAATTGGCGCCAGGGGCGACAGCGGCTGAGGTCGTAAAGGTTATCAGGCCTTGGCTTGAGGAAAATGCCAGGTCGTGGCCTGCCGGACATACTTTTGAGATCGGTGGTGAAACAGAAGAGTCTGGCGACGCGAATGCATCGATAGCCGCGGAGCTGCCGGTGGCTGTTATGTTGATTCTGTTATTGCTGGTCGGGCAATTCAATTCATTGCGCCGACCCGCAATTATTTTTGCAACAATTCCATTGGGGCTAATCGGTGTTACGTTCGGCTTGCTCATCGCAAATTCAACGTTCGGCTTCTTCACCTTGCTCGGAATCATTGCCCTGTCCGGAATCATCATCAACAATGCGATCGTCTTGTTGGATCGGATTGCCATCGAGATTAACGAGTTCGGCCGAACTCAGATCGACGCGATCATGACTGCGTGCCAACAGCGACTCCGACCGATCCTGCTTACGACGGCAACCACTGTGCTTGGCATGACGCCGCTACTTTGGGGTGGCACCGCCATGTTCAAGCCGATGGCGATCACGATTATGTTCGGGCTTGCGTTCGCTACAGCGCTGACATTGTTGGTTGTACCCGTGCTGTACGCGATATTCTTCAGGGTCAAAGCTATTCCTGACAGTGGCGCCTAAGGCGCTACGCCCTCATTTGTTCATCAGGTCGTAATCACACGGCCGTCAGTTGCGGCACGCGTGATCGCACTACTGTTTAGTCGTCCAATTCGGGCGATTTATAGGAGTAGATGAAAATGCAATTATCAAAAATAGCACTGCTGTTCCTAGCAGTGTTCGCAGCTGAGGCGTGTATTGCCGATGACGCGGCACCCAAACCATGGGAGGCCAATTGGAAAATTCAAGGGCAACTCAACGGACTGGCTGCACGTATGCAGGCATTGGAAGATGCTGCGCCAACGCAAAGCGTAGAAGGTCGTGATTATTGTTTCGTGCTCAACGTGCAAATAATGCGGGGGCGTGCGCCCGACGCGTCGGAAGAGTTACAAAACAATGTAGTTAGACGCAAAGTAAACTTTGCGAATGGCACCGTTGCAGGCGCGTTGATCTCAAACGTTCTGAACAATCAGCTCGACGATGGCACCGTGTTGGCGGGCACAGCGGCACCGATTCCTAATCTGCTTGCCACTTATGTGCAAACCGGCAGCAAGATTGACGTTACCTTCGATAACGGCAACACGGCGAACTGGTATGTCAGCAAGGACGGCAGCTTGATTCACGGGGCGATGATCGGGCACCTGGAATTCCCCCCAGGCGGCTTGCCGCCAGTCGTGACGGTTGGATTGCACCGTAACTGGACAATGGTCGAAACTGATCCGAATGATGTCTGTGACGCGGAAGAGCAATAAGCAAACACGGGAGCCGGCGCCTTCCTAAGCGCAGGTGCCGGTCTCTCGAATGACCTAGAATAGGTGGTATGCGCCTAAACGCCGATTTCTCCGAACGGGTCGTCATTCGACCGGCCGATTATCAATGGGTAGCCTCACCAATTCGATCAAGCATCATGCG
>PVMS01055194.1_pt1 | contig 23374 bp, 17 predicted proteins | sample 1853461 | NCBI WGS metagenome assembly PVMS01 (sample SAMN08582032, study PRJNA380276) | Marine sediment metagenome, whole genome shotgun sequencing project. | isolation source: ocean sediment barecode stripped | collected 2017 | reverse complement strand
TTATTCAGCGCATCATAATTATCAGCAAACAATACAGTATTACCTCGATTTCTGATTTTCTGTCCTCACGCTACGGAAAAAGCCGCAGCATTGCGGTACTGGTCACCTTTATTGCGGTCATCGGCTCACTGCCCTACATCTCTTTACAGCTGCACGCCATTTCAATCAGCTTTACCACGCTGACCACGCCGGTCAACAGCGCTGAATATTATCGTACTGTAGACAGCCTGTGGTCGGACACCGCTTTTTATGGCGCGCTAATTCTGGCATTATTTAGCATTCTATTCGGCACCCGACACCTTAGCGCAACCGAGCACCACCGGGGCATGATGAATGCGATCGCGTTCGAATCGGTCGTCAAACTCATTGCGATTTTGTTGGTCGGCCTGTATGCAACCCAGCTACTGTTTTCGCAATTTGACTGGCATCAGATCATGCGCCAGCCATTTGCGCTGACCTCAATCACGGGCGAAACCAGTCGCTTTTCACTGTCCGATTTCGCCACTAAACTGCTACTCAGCATGGGCGCTATCATGCTGTTGCCCAGGCAATTTCAGGTAACCGTGGTTGAGGCAGAAGACCATCGGCAGATGGAATCCGCACGCTGGCTCTTACCTTTATATTTACTGTTAATCAGTCTGGCCGTAGTACCTATCGCGTTGGCTGGCCTGATGCTTCTGCCCAGCAGCGAAAATGCCGACTTCTTCGTTTTACATCTGCCTCAGCAAAACTCCGAGTTCTCGCTCGCGATGATCGCGTTTGTCGGAGGCATTTCAGCTGGAACGGGCATGGTCATCGTCGCTTCCATCAGCCTGAGCACCATGGTCTGTAACGATGTAGTTATGCCTTTGCTGATTCGATCTAAATACATCGACATACGCCAACGCCCTGATCTGAGTCAGTTAATCCTGCGTATCCGCAGAATAACCATTGTATTATTGCTTCTCAGTTCATACGGTTATTTCAGGTTATCGGGCGACAACCAGCAGCTCGCAAATATGGGCCTGCTCTCCTTCGCGGCCATTATTCAGTTTGCCCCCGCCATGATTGCCGCGTTATATTGGCAACGCGCAAATCAACGTGGTGTACTTTTGGGATTGGGCATCGGCTTTGTCGTCTGGGCCTATACTCTACTCATGCCCAATTTTGTCTCGCCTGAAACACTGAGCACCACGTTTTCCCAAACCAGCTGGCTGCATCCACATCACTTATTTAATATTCACTTCAGCTCCTCTCTGACCCACGGTGTAATTTGGAGCCTTATTCTGAATACTACTGTAATGATTATCGGCTCGCTTCGATATGCACCTTCCATGCTGGACAAAATTCAGGCCAGCATTTTTACCCATACCTACGTAGAGCCCGAGGCCCTGGGCCAATCAGCCAACTTCGCTGCCAACGCAACCATCGAAAACGCTAAAATTCTGTGTGTCAGCATAATCGGGCATGCCGGCACGGAACGGCTGTTTGATCGGTATAAGCAACAGCGTGACGAAGAATTACCCGATTCTGGCATTGTAGACAAGGAATTGATTGAAGCCATTGAGCGCGCCATCGCAGGTGTTATCGGAGCGTCTTCCGCCCGGCACATCATTACTACCCAGTTACTTGGTGAGGATGTCTCGGCTGAAGATCTGTTTGTAATGATGGATGAAACCTCACAGGCGCTACGCTTTAACCAGGATATCCTGCAGGCAAGCTTTGAAAATATCTCACAGGGAATTAGCGTGGTCGACAAAAACCTGAATCTGGTCGCGTGGAACAGCCGCTACCAGGCGATGTTTGAATACCCTGATGAGCTGCTAAAGATTGGTATCCCAATTGAAGAGCTAATTCATTACAACGCCCAACGTGGCGACTGTGGCCCCGGCGAAACCGGAGCGCTGATTGAGCGTCGCCTGAAACATTTGCGTTCTAGCGGTGCCTACTCCTCTGAAAGAAAGCGCCGGGGCGCCTACATAAAATTAAACGGCAACCCCATACCCGGCGGTGGCTTCGTCACCAGCTTTACCGATATCACCGAACAAAAAAATATCGAACAGGCGCTTCGAAACAGCGAGTCGCGTATCCGCCTGTATACCGATAACCTGCCGCTTATGTTGTGTTACATCGGCCGCGACGAAAATGTACATTTTTCGAACAAAGCCTACAACCAGTTCATCGGCAAATCCCGTGATGAAATTCAAAACGTTTCAGTTCATGCGCTGTTTGATCATATTCAGTTTAAAGATCGGGAAGGACATATTCAGTACGCTCTGCAAGGCAATATTACCGAATTTCACTGTAGTCGTATAAACGATGACGGCCAGACGACATATTACCAGGTAAATTACATACCTCAATTTGCCCAGTCGGGCGAGGTTGACGGGTTCTTTGCTATTTATCAGGATATCACCCAAAGCGTCGAGGCCTCTGATTTGCTCAAAAAAACCAACGAGCAACTGGAAGATCGGGTCGCAGAACGAACGCAGGACCTTGAACACCTCAATCAGCAGCTGAAATCACTTACCAAAAGTAAAACACGTTTCCTGGCAGCGGCCAGCCATGATCTGTTGCAGCCGATTAACGCCGCACGCCTGTTTACAAACAGCATGATCGAACAACCCGAATTACAAAATGAGCGTGATGTTAATTTGCTACACAAAATTGATTCCTCGCTGGTCAGCGCGGATAAGCTACTACGCGCCCTGCTGGATATATCAAGACTTGATACGGGCGCCCTTAACCCTGAAATAAGCCATTTTGCGCTTACGGACCTAATGGAGGATCTGCGCACTGAATTAAGCCCGCTGGCGGAAAGAAAAGGACTGACTATCAAGTTTATGCCTTGCGCGGCAATGGTCAGCAGCGATAAAACCCTGCTTAGATCCATTCTTCAAAACCTCATCGGCAACGCCATTCGTTATACATCCACTGGCAAGGTACTAATAGGCTGTCGCGCAGAAGGCAAGAACCTGAAAATCCAGGTCTACGATACCGGAACCGGAATAAGCAAAGAAAATCTACCCTATATTTTTGATGAATTCCATCGCATTCAGAACCCTGCAGACAACGAAAAACAGGGCCTGGGTCTGGGTCTCGCGATCACCAAACGCCTGGCTGAAATGCTCGAGCATCCGCTCAAGGTTCAATCACAAATAGACCGGGGCAGCCAATTTAGTATCACCCTGCCCCGCTACTTTGGCGCGCTACGCGCCCTGCCAAAACGCCAAACCTGGCAGCCTGCCGGCAACCTGTCGGGCATAACCGTTCTGTATCTGGAAAATTCCGTGGATTCACTGGAGGCCATGGCTGCCCTGTTAAATAACTGGGGCTGCGAAGTGATCAAGTGCGCCACCTTTGAAAAGGCCGTAGATGCGTTCAGGCAGAATACGCAATCGATAGACATGGTACTGGCTGACTATCGCCTGGACGAAAGCCAGACGGGCCTGGATTTCCTTAATTTCGCCCGCGAATTTAGCGAGAATATCATCGGCGTACTGGTGACCGCGGAACAGGATCTATCGATTAAAAATAATGCACAGGAAAACGGCCACATTTTCCTCGCTAAACCAGTTGAGCCAGCGGCATTGCGTGGCATACTGACACGCCTGGCGAGCATAAGCAGGCAGCCAGGAAATACTGGCCAGGCGTAGTCACTCCAATTCAAGCCACGCAAATGCAAAATAGGGATATGCTGTCAATAATCTGTCTTCACGCAGATGTCAGTATTCCCGCCACTTCGCATTTACCTACGAGATCCGGGATATCGCTTTCGACCATGAGTACGTGAGGCATACAGGCGCTTTACAATATGGAGCAGGCATAATAGCCCAATATATAAATGAAAATTAAGCCAGAAGTCGCTTTTTTCAGGGCGTAGTCGCAATACCTCATATCGACCCGACTTAAATTTGTTCAAATCAAGCTCACTATTGTTACTACTCTATTTGTCCATAACTTAATTTGCATTCAATATTTCATCATGGCATTCCCCAAAAGTTCTCCTTACGTCATCATCGGTGCGGGCATTCACGGCTTAAGCACCGCCTATCACCTCGCACTAGAGCTCAAAGCACGCGGCAAAGGCTCCGGTAAAGACATCGTAATTCTAGACAAAGGCGGCATTGCCGCCGGGGCAACCGGGATTGCCTGCGGCGTGATTCGTAACAATTATTTTCAGCCCGCGATGCGCGAATTGATGGCGCATAGCGTGAAGGTCTGGGAAAGCGACCCACAGGCATACAGCTATCACCCCGTGGGTTACATGCAGATCTCCTGTGAACACATGCACCAGGACGTGGCCTCTATATACGAACAGCAAAAGGCTATTGGCTATACCTCGAACTTTATTGAAGGCGAAAAAGATTGCACAGAGTATATGCGTGGTTTGTTTTATGACTGGCAGGCGAAGAACATTACCTCTGTCTTACACGAAATACCGGGGGGCTACGCCAACAACACCAAAGCGATGTATGGCCTCGCCGCCAAAGCAGAAGCTGAAGGGGTGCGCATTATTACCGGAGTAACCGTAACGGGTTTTGATGAAGATGCCAGCAATACAATCGAGGCCGTCAAAACCGACAAAGGCACGATTGAAACCGATTATGTGGTGATTGGCGCAGGGCCCTGGGCAAAGCAGTTCTGGGATATGCTCAACATGCCCAAAACCATCAGCATTAAAAACCTGGACACCGGCCAGCTCGCAGAAAATATCCCAATGTGGACCTACTGGTCTTTGCAGGAAGGCACCCTCGGCGTCGACCCTAAACTACAGGTCACCAACGATGGGGAAATGCCACCCGTCATCCATGTGGACACCGATGCACCGCTGTACTCAGAGCACGATGGCCGTCTGATTACGGATGAGCTGTGGGGGATATATTACAAACCTGACTTTCATTTTGGCGGCGTACAGGGTGGTGCCGCGCCCTTTATCGTTGATAAAGAGTCCGATGAGGTCGCGGTGGACCCTTACGGGCCGGAATCACCCGAATTTGTTGTCGGAGAGGATTTCGCCGAGATGTGGGTGTCGGCGCTGGCGCATTGTCAGAAACGTTTTGAGGGCACCCTGGACCATTACAAAACCCATGAACCCTCAGGCGGCATCGGCGCCTTTACACCGGACAGCTTTCCCGTATTTGATACCATCCGTGCAAATTGTTACCTGGTGGCCGACTCAAACCACGGTTTTAAGATGCTCGGCGTAGGCAAGTTAGTAGCGGAAGATATTTGCGGCGAAGCTTCATCTTTACTCACCCCATTTCGATTTTCAAGGTACGCAGAAGGTAAACTTCACCCGGTCTCCAACAGCCCTTTTCCCTGGAGTTAACAGGAATCAAACTTGTGGTATAAAGTTTACGCCTGGTATTGAACCATCTGGTAAGATATTCTCACCAAGCCGTATATTTCATGAATTCGGGCTAAGAACGATGTGGGGTGGATAAACGGTGTGTATCCACCAATCAGCCTCACAAAGGCTGGTGGCACTTACGCCCATATTCATTTCATGCCCTCCACAACGAGCAAAAAAGATGTTTCCAACGTATGCCATTTGCGTTTAATCACAACCCGCTGAGTATCCTGCCTTCTGTCACGGTTGAATACGCACATCTGAATGACCAGGATGTTGTCATTTTGATCAGTAACAACAAAGTGCTAATCTCGAAATGTTCCCCGCTATTACCTAAATCGAAAATCGATCTCATTGCTAAACCTCCATTATTACAACTGGGGCAGTATAAAAGTCAGAGAGTCTTTATTCACAATGATCTGGGCGGGCTCGGTAAGACACAAAACAGTAATAACTGGTGGGACCTGCGCAGAATGGCGGTAGAAATGCGCTCAGATTTAGCCTCCATTGCCGCCCAGGCCTGTGCGATCAATCACTGGCATCAAAACCATCAATTTTGCAGCAAATGCAGCAGCCCTACACACCTGGGAAAGGAGCATTCGAGGGTCTGCGCGAATAGCACATGTAAAGAAACCCGATATCCTCGCGTCGACCCGGCGATCATCGTTTCCGTGATCAACGAATACGATGAGATACTATTAGGCCGAAAAGCGATTTGGGAGCCGGGCAGGTATTCTGTAATTGCCGGATTTCTGGCGCACGGCGAATCACTGGAAAATTGCGTTGCCAGGGAAGTCAAAGAAGAAACCGGAGTGAGCATTGACATAGTCGAATATATAAATTCTCAGCCCTGGCCCTTTCCCGGCTCGATCATGATAGGGTTTCACGCAACCGCAAAAAAACAAGCCATCGTACTGCAAGACAATGAACTCCAGGATGCGATCTGGATCTCGCGCCAGACATTACGTGAAAAAGTCGAAAATAAAGAGATCAGTTTACCTATCAGATATTCAATCAGCCAGCATCTGATAGAGAGATGGTTAAACCGGGAATAAGTCGGATGAAAAGGCCCGCTTATATTCTGCCAACCATTATATTTTCGCAGTTCACGGGCACGTCACTATGGTTTGCCGGAAATGCAATCGTGTCCGACCTGCAACGGGATTGGGGACTGGCTGAACAAAGCATTGCATACATTACCTCGGCCGTGCAGCTAGGGTTTATTTCGGGAACACTGGTCTTTGCTTTTTTAGCGATCGCGGATCGATTCTCTCCACCTTGGGTGTTCTTCTGGTGCTCCGTCACGGGTGCGGCGGCGAACAGCATATTGTTGTTTGCTGTCGAAGGCCTGCCGCAGCTGTTGATTCTCAGGTTTATAACCGGCTTTTTCCTGGCTGGCATATATCCTGTGGGGATGAAGATCGCTGCGGGCTGGTATGAAAAAGGCCTGGGCCGTGCGCTGGGATATCTGGTTGGTGCACTCGTACTGGGCACGGCATTTCCTCATCTGTTACGCGGGATGGGTGCTGAGTTACCCTGGCAATTTGTCATAGCGGGGGTATCGGCTCTGGCGGTGGTTGGCGGAGCATTGATGTTGCTGCTGGTTCCGGACGGACCCTACCTGCCCACAGGATCAATATTCAATCCCCGCGCACTTGCGCAGATATTTCGCTCACGGGCCTTCAGAGCGTCCGCATTTGGTTATTTTGGACACATGTGGGAGTTATACGCGCTTTGGGCGTTCCTTCCCTTGTGGATACTGGCTTACGCAGAAAATGCGGGAACCAGCTTGAACGTGCCGCTGTGGTCTTTCGCCATCATTGCCATTGGCTTCATCGGATGCGCTGGGGGTGGCATAATCTCCGAGAAAATAGGCAGTGCCAGAGTGGCCGCTACACAATTATTAATCTCTGGCATCTGCTGCGCTCTTTCGCCATTGTTCTTTAACGCAGATCTGCCTATATTCATGGCATTTCTTGTGATCTGGGGCATCTCAGTCATAGGTGATTCACCCCAGTTTTCTGCGCTCAATGCTAAAAATGCACCGCGTGAATACGTAGGCTCAGCCCTGACAATCGTTAATTCGATCGGCTTTCTTATCACCGTAGTCAGTATCCAGGTGATTAGTTTTCTGCTGCCATTGATCGGGCCACAAGCTATATTCCTGCTGCTCCTTCCCGGCCCGTTGCTCGGCTTATGGGCCTTAAAGTCACTTGTGGTGAATCATGAATGCACCTAGAACTTACCGTTATTATTTTTCCATTCGCTTCGAGGTGGAATAGCCTCTGTCGTATCCCAGTGCTCAACAATCTCTCCATTCTTAAGGCGATAGAGATCGAAGAAGGAAGCAGGGTTTTGATTGGCATAGCCTTCGCAAACAGATAGAACAAAATTACCCTCAGCCAAAAGACGATGGCATTTCTCATATTTGATTGAAATAAGACCATTATTTGAGGACCCTGACAGAGCGCCGGAAAATTCGGCCAGGTCATCACCAAATTGTGGATTATGCTCCGTATAGTGCTCCTGGTTTATGTAATCATCCAGCTTTTCAAGATGGCCTTGAATAAGTACGCCTTGAACAAAGGATCGAATAACCATGCGGTTACTTTCTGTCTTTTCATTATCCATCACTTTGGTTTCACCGTCGACCATGGAATGACCAGATATATTAGGTTCTTTTCTTTTCTGAATATTATCCCAATGCTCCACAGCCTGGCCGTTTTCAAAACGAAATATTTCGAAGCCTATATTTCGTGTGGCAAAGTCGTACTCTGTATGGGCGAAGACAAATTCACCATCTTCAAAAACGCGTACAATATTTACCCTGGGTGATGTTTTAGACAGGCGCTTAAATAGCGCTGCAAGGCCTTCACTGCCTTCTTGTGTTCGCGGGTTATGTTGGATGTATTTTTTTTCATTAACCACTGCTACGGATGCCGGATCACCAGTTTCGATGCCTTTCAATAAAGCACATATATCTTCTTTTTTATTAGACGTCATACTGATTTATTCTTTATTTATAGCTAACGTCCAAGCCAGGCGGCAGCACAGGCGCTCGGCTTAGGCTCATTGTTATATGCCTGTAGCGACAAGTGGCTGAACAGGATTGCCGTGGCGATTCACAGACAAAACATGAGTGGTTTGCAGGTTAAGCGAAAACTCTGGAGATGTATTTAGGGCTTCAGCGAGTAACCAGGCCGATTTATTAGCGGTGACACTAACCATTTTGGTGAAACTCAATCACATTACTGTCTTGATCTCTAATGAAGAACATTACACCACCATTTGGTAATGTAATCGGGCCTTCAGTAATGTGAATACCTAGCTTTCCTACGGAAACTTGTACTGACTTAATGTTGTTAACATTTAAGGCTATATGAGTGTAACCAGGGTACCTTTCGGTAACATCCATAAGAATGTTTTTATCTATTTCTGTGTCGGCATTAAGAATTAGGTTTATATTGACGCCTGACGGATGCTCCATTATTGCAACTGGTTCAGGGCCAATGGGTCCTACAATAAATATAAAGCCAAGCTGTTCATAAAATGCTCTGGCACTCTCAAGGTCAGTTACTCTAATACCTATATGATTGATTCCAATTATTTCTTTCATGTATTTATCCGTTGTTTATAAACAGCTAACGCCTAGATTAAAGGGATGAGCGCTAGCAAAGTTCCTTGGAACCCGTTGTTAGGTTTCGCCACATCTAGGAGCCTGTCGGACTTAGCATATTTCGTTCACTGAAATGAACAGGTTTGGTCACGAATATCGATAAACTGAATCGTTCATGATCGTCAAATGGAATAACCATTATCCTCACATGATAAGCTCTTTTTATTCGAATTCGTGAATTTTTCTCCAAAACAGTCAAGCCCGACAGACGCCTCGCCAGAAAACTAACGTTCCACGGCTAGCACCCGGATATGCGCCTTGAGTAGCGGATAAAATTTGAAAAAGGCTTCCCGAATTTCATCCTGATTGTTTTGCAAATCTTCGATGGCGTTGTCAAAACTATTCGCAAAGCGAATACGGCCCGCTACGCGGTCCAGCGCTGTTGCAATAGATTCGGTGTGCCGATAGCGGCCAAACCAGTCATACTCAATCATCCTGCTCGTAGTTCGCTGCATTTCGATGCCCGGCATCAATGACTGTCCTTCTTTCATGCGCAGGTAGAACACGTTGATTGCCTGCTCAGACGTCCCGTGCTCAAATTTATCCCAGTGATTGATCAGCAAGTGGTCGAAATAAATATCCAGCGCAATGCCCGCAAACCTTCGCCGCCCGGGACTAAATCGACGCTTCATTTCGATGACCAGCGGATGACTGTCGGTAAACCGATCAACGGCTCGATGATTTTGCAAACCAGCACGCACGGGGACGGATAGTTTGGCCTGATCTACACCGCGCGCGAAATCACCCAGCAGATTACCTACCGTGGATTCAACGGTAGGCTGTGATAAAACCAGGTGCGCGAAGTGATGCATGGACTATTTTTCTGGCGTAGCATCATACCTCAAATAACAACGAGGATCGTCGAACAATTGGATTACCGCGCTGCACTCATATTGAATCGCTACATCCTGTTTATTGAGGCTTCCTGTAAACGGAAATCTCTAAATAATGGATAACAAATGCGGCAATTAAATGCGCGTTTCCGTCTCCAGCCAGGGGAAGGATTGTTATTCCAGAATCTCAGCATAGAATCCACAGAACGGGCCTTTGCAATAGTGCGCCGATAGTTTTCGATATTCAAACTTTTTATCCGGATGCTGCGTGATGTTCGCCAAACTTAAAAACACAGCCACCTTGTTCCTTGGTATCGCAATCCTGTTCTTTGCAGCGGGTTTACTTTTTGTGCTAGTGGTGGTGCGCGCAAAAGAGGCGGGGTTTTCCACGCAGGCGATTGGGCTGTTGCAGTCAAGTTACCAGGTCGGCTGGCTGATTGCTGCGGTGTTCATCCCCCGCCTTATTCACCGCGTAGGCCATATTCGTGTGTTCGCCGCTATGACTGCGCTGGGCTCAGCGGTTATTCTGCTACAAATCTTGCACATTGATGAACTCAGCTGGATTTTGGACCGCCTAGTCATGGGCGTCTGCATCGCCGGCTTGATGGTGGTATCTGAAAGCTGGCTCAACGAAATGTCAGAGAACTCTGAACGTGGTCGAAACCTGGCCATTTATACCATTGTCAGTTGGGGAGCCCCTGTAGCAGGTATCTGGATGCTGCGTTTCGGCGAACCTTCAAACGATCAGTTCTTCATCCTCGCCTCTGTGCTGATCTCGCTGGCGGCTATTCCTCTATTGCTTTCGATCACACAAAGCCCAACATTGATCGAAACCGCGCGTTTCAGCCTGAAAAAACTCTATCGCATTACCCCGCTTGGTGCCACGGGCACGCTGCTATCAGGTATGTGTCATGGTGCATTTTTTGGAATGACGCCACTTTACGGATCCATTATTGGCATGGATATCAGTCAGATATCAACTTTGACCGCGCTCGCACTTTTCTCGGGAATCGTACTACAGTGGCCCATAGCGCTGATGTCTGATCGATATGACCGACGAATTGTAATGATGACAACTGCTGCGCTTGCTGCAATTCCCGCACTCTATTTTGCAATTTTTGGCACTCCGGGTCTAATCCATCAATATATCGCGGTGTCCATGATGGGCGCGTTTACCCTAAGCCTTTACAGTCAGTGTATCGCCCACGCGAACGACCACCTTGAATCCAGCCAGATCGTCCCTGCTGCGGGCCTACTGGTACTGGTTTATGGCAGCGGATTTGCGGTCATTCCTATCATCATGGGTGCGCTGATGGCCAGCGCATCAAATTACTATTTTATTGTAAACGGCCTGCTGACGGCCACACTGGCCACGTATACATTCTATCGAACCATCCGTAGCGAATCACTCGAAGATCAGGGTGAGATGATTAACCTGCCCACCGGTTCGCCCTATTCTACCGTGGTACGCGCCGCAGAGGAGTGGGCCGAAAACCCAAAAACCAAATCATTTAGATGAATCGTTACATGATGACACGGCTTAGTCCCGTAAAACCGCTATGTCCACAAAGGTTTCGTTGTAACAGGCGCCGTCCATAATATCTGTTTTGAGATCTGCGCTGATCAGGGCGTTGACGGTTTGCCCGGTATCACTGGTTTTTAACCATGTGCCTTTGGGTGTATACAGTATGCCCTGACGCACAGCATCGCTTAGCTTTGCCTTCAAGGTAACTTCTCCACGTGCATTCGCAACCCGGAGCAAGCTACCATCATTTGCCCCCATCTCTCTTGCATCGGCCGGGTGAATCTCTACGATCTCAACTCCGTCGCTGGCCTGGTGACTGCCAAAGGTTGCATTGGTTCGCTTTGATGAGGACGGGCTGATGATGGTAAATCGCCTGTCTCGCTTCGCGGGTTCATACCTGGGAATACCAAAACCGTATTTTTCCTCGAGTTCCTGGCTAAAAAGCTCGATTTTGCCTGATCTTGTTTGGGGAGAAACAGTATTGCACATCAGCACTTCTTGAGATGCATTAGCCTTCATCAAAATAGCCTTGTCAGTCGGCAAATCACTGACTCGATGCCCCGGCAGGCGTTTATCTGAAGCATCCACTGCCAGCTCCAACAAAGCCAAATCATCATCTGCAAACATCGGATCATCCATGCCAAAAGAACGAGCCAGCCGACGAAAAATTTCTGTGTTGGGCAGAGAGTTTCCTACCGGCGGTATGACCGGCTCAGCGCGTTGCAGATAGCTATGACCATAAGCGCCATAAATATCGTCAAACTCAAAATGGGATGAAGCGGGCAACACGATATCACAGTATCGCATACTGTCCGTCATCACCACATCAATTCCAACATTAAACAGTTCCGGGCGGCTCAGAGCCCGAATCATTCTGTTCTGATCAGGGTGCGTAGCAATCGGATTGTGGTTGTAAATAAATACAGATCGCAACGGTGGATCTATATCGTCCATCAGCAGGTGCCTGCTGATATCTACAATGTTCAGGGTACGCGTACCTTCCGGGATGAGATCGGGCCGTTGTAGCTTTTCCGATGTGTACGGGAAGGCCAGGCCGGGTTTCGCAACCACACCGGCACCGCGCCTGCCGAATTGTCCTAGCAGCGCGTTGATCGACATGATAGCCCGAAGCCCGGAACCGCCGCTTTTGCCCCGCTCTATGCCGTTACCAATTGAGGTCGCCAGCGTTGTCGCACCCACGTACAGGTCTGCAAGCCTGGTAATCTCCTCGACAGAAATACCGCATATTCCAGCGGCATCCTCCAGTGTGTATTTTCGTGCCTGTTCGAGAAACAACTCTGAACCAAGCACCCATTGGCCGATAAAGTCATTATCAATTGCATTGCGACGCTCTATCTCCGCAGACAACGCCAGAGCCAGGATCACATCGGTACCGGGAGCGATTTGAACATAATGGTGCGCCTGCTCCGCAATTCTTGTTCGTTTTGGGTCAATAACGATTAGTGTTGCGCCTTTTTCACGCGCTTTTTTGATCACCCGGGCGAAATGCAAATTGGAAACCGTGACGTTGTTTCCCCATACAGCGATCACATCGGCCTCTTCTGCCTGTTCGGGCGGCATGCCGGGCGCATTTCCAAACAGACTGGTATAGGCAGACCCGCGTACGCCGCCGCAAAGTGGGCCACGGTCCAGCTGCGTTGCCCCGAGCTGGTTAAAGAAACGCCTGTCCATCGACCCTCCTCCGAGTTGTCCGTGCGGGCCCGCATAGTTAAGAGGAAGCACGGCTTGCGCCCCATATTTTTTGATGATTTCCTGTGTTTTTTGCGTGATGACAGACAATGCTTCATCCCAGCTGATGGATTCAAACTTATCGCTGCCTCTTTCACCTGTCCGGCGCAGGGGCTCGCGTAATCGCTGTGCCCCGTGTACAAAATCGGGATAGTACTTTACGACCTTGTCACAGATCACCCCATCCGTATAAGGATTGGCACTGGAGCCACGGATTTTTATGATTTCATCATTTTCTACCGTAACATGCAATGAACAGGTGTCCGGGCAATCCAGGGGACAGACGGAGTTTTTTACGATTGAATTTGGGTTCATAATCTTTGCTTCAGGATACTCAGGGTTCTGTATGGTAGACCAGAATTGGCAGTGGTAAAATAGCCAATACTTGTATTTTTATTAATACCAATTATGAAAAAAACACCTTTTCTTTCGATTCCTCTCGACAAGCGGGCAAGCAAAGCAATATATATGCAAATCTGCGACGCCGTTCGCCAGCGAATCATAGATGGGCATTTGGCTCCCGGTAGCAGCTTACCCTCTTCAAGAAATTATGCCATTGAGCTTGGCGTTTCTCGTACCAGTGTTGTCTCAGCTTTTGAGCAGCTTAAAGCGGAGGGGTATTTAAAAGCGCGACAAGGCTCCGGGTATTTTATCACCCCGATTGGAAATCTGGATAAAGTTGGGCAATTTCGCGTAATGATTAAAGGCGATACACAATCTGATAGCTGGAAAACGGGCAACCCGGTCAAACAAACAGGCGCTGGAGACATGCGACTGTTCCCGTATCGCCAATGGGCGCAATGCGTCACCAGGGTGGCACGTGAGTACCCTGAATCACTGATTCAAGCGGTCGACCCGTTTGGTGACCCCAGGTTGCGGGAGTCCATTGCACAATATCTGTTTGACTGGAGAGGGATAGAAATCTTACCAAAACAGATACTCATTACCGCAGGCTCTATAGACGCGCTGGAAATCTGTGTTCGAACCTTAATACGTGATGGCGACCTTATCGGGCTTGAAAACCCCGGTTATAGACCCCTGCGCAATTTTGTTCAACACGAAGGGTTCTCCCCCGTCTGGTTAAGCGTCGATCAGAACGGCGCCCGAGTACCCAAAGCAAATGATAAAACCAGGCCACCTAAAATGGTGGTGCTGACGCCATCGCATCAATTTCCTCTGGGTGGTGCCATGTCTCCAGAGCGGCGGGCAGATTTCATCAACTGGGCAGAAAAATCGAAATGCTGGATCATAGAGGATGACTACGATAGTGAGTTTAGATATGCCGGAAAACCCATTCCCGCACTGACCGGGTTAGACTGGTCCGGTAGATCTATCTATGTGGGCAGTTTTGCGAAGATATTTTCAACCGGCCTGAGGCTTGGGTTTCTGGTTACTCCACCTGAGCTGCAAGAGGAATTTTCACGAACGCTATCCAGATTTACCCCCAGAGCCTCAAGTTCAATGCAGCGTGTACTGTCAGTATTCATGGACACCGGTATGTTCTATCGTCACATCAGGCGTGTTCGCCGCGTTTATGCCGAGAGGCGCAAAACATTAATCGATTGCCTCGACGCGGAACTCGATAACATTTTATCCTATGATGATTATCATGCGGGTATGCAATTTGTGACCAGACTGCCAGAGGAATATGACGATCGACTGGTGGCGCAGGCCGCAAAAAAAGCAGGTGTTTTTGTATCTCCGCTCTCAGATCACTATGTGGGCAATGACAAACAAAGCGGATTGTTGATCGATTTTTGCGGTTACCAGAACGATGAGATCGTTAAAAATATATCCATTCTACGTGAGGTTCTAGAACAATTCGACTCCACCATCTGCTACTGAATTTTAGAGCAGCCTGTCAAATACCTGGCATATCTTGACATGTCAAGTATCGTTTTGTGCATGAACACAATCAAAATCAGTTCGAAAGTCGAGGCCAACGTGTGGGAAGAACTCAGAGCACTAGCCAAAGAATCACACCAAAACGTCTCCGGCATGCTCAACGAAGCGATCAGCGACTACTTGCGATCTCGAGCATCTAAGCACCTGGCTAAGGTCTGTTATTTTCAGAAACCAGGCCGGGACAGAATGTGCAGTGTAGGGCCTACTCCAGCCGCATCTACACCGAGTTTCATATTAAAAATATGATGGATTTCGTCGGCTGGAATGCGCTCAGTTTCCTTATTTATACCGCGTATCAGAACTGGACTCGACCGCCGGCCGGGCAATCGCTGCGGCGATTTGTTCAAGATAAATGGCTCCGATGACTTTTCCTTCGTCATTCACCACATTGGCCGCTCTTGATTCAACATTAGCTATATCCTGAAGCACGTTTTCCAGCACCTCATTTTTACTGAACTCCGGCCCCCTGACTTGCTCCCCCGGATTCATTAGCGATTTAAGTTTTATCACGCGGCCACGGTTTATATCCTGAATAAAATCGACAATATAGTCATCGGAAGGCCTGAGGATGATATCCTGTGGATCGCCCTGCTGAATCACCGCGCCATCGCGCAAGATCGCAATCGTATCGCCAATTCTGAGCGCTTCGTCGAGATCGTGGGTGATAAACACAATGGTTTTGTGCAATTCTTTTTGTAGCTCGAGCAGGATATTCTGCATGTCGGTTCTGATTAAAGGATCGAGTGCCGAGAAGGCTTCATCCATCAGCAGGATTTCCGCATCGGTTGCCAGCGCGCGCGCCAGGCCGACGCGTTGCTGCATACCCCCTGATAGCTGAGAAGGGTAGTGTTTTTCAAACCCTTCCAGGCCAACGCGTTCAATCCATTTATGACTTTGTACCCGGGCTTCGTCTGCCGAGGTACCCTGAACAATCAAACCGTAGGCGACGTTATCCTCCACGGTTTTATGCACATGCAAACCAAACTTCTGAAAAACCATCGACGCCTTGTGGCGCCGAAAGTCCAGCAGCTTTGATTTCGACATCCCTAGCACATCCTCACCATCAACCATCATCTTGCCCGCAGTGGGCTCGATTAATCGATTGATATGACGAATCAGGGTCGACTTACCGGAACCGGACAAACCCATAATGACAGAGATACCACGCGCAGGGACATCGATATTGATGTCTTTTAAACCCAGGACATGGCCATGTTTTGCTAATAAATCAGCCTTCGACATGCCCTCCTTTACCTGTGGTAAAACCTTTTCCGGGTTCTTCCCGAAGATCTTATACAGTCCTTCTATTTTTATTCTTATTTCGCTCATTCTAATGCCCACCCTCGCGATGCTTCTGTAGACGTTTGCCGTACTCCTGCGTAACCCGATCAAAAATAATCGCAATCGCAACAATAGCCAGGCCATTTAACAGACCCAAAGCAAGGTACTGGTTCGAAATTGAGCGCAATACCGGCACGCCCAGGCCCGCCACGCCAATCATTGAGGCAATGACAACCATGCCCAGAGACATCATGATGGTTTGGTTCACGCCTGCAAAAATATTTGGTAGCGCCAGGGGGATTTGCACACCAAATAGCCTTTGGCGGTAATTTGCTCCGAACGCGTCGGCCGCTTCAAGAGCTTCTTTTTCAACCAGTCGAATGCCCAGATTGGTTAAGCGTACTATAGGCGGTAGCGCATAAATACACACTGCAATCAGGCCGGGTACTTTTCCAATGCCCAATAGCATCACTACGGGAATCAGATATACGAATGCAGGTATCGTCTGCATAATATCGAGAATGGGTGTCACTATTAATTGCGTTTTGTTGGAACGCGCCATCAATATGCCCAATGGAATACCCAATATTACACATACGAGTGTCGCGACCGATACAATTGCCAGAGTAGACATGGTGTCTTCCCACATACCGAAATAACCAATGGCTAAAAACGATAACACGGAGCCGATTACAATTTTAATGCTGCGCGAGCCCAGCCAGGCCAGTATCGCGACGACCGCAATTATGATGGGCCATGGCGTCGCAATCAGCAGTTTCTCCAGCCACACCAGAAAAAAGAGTAAGGGATCAAAAAAGTTTTCAATCGATTCGCCAAATTCACGTGAAAAATCTCGAAAAGCAGCATCGATGCCTTTTTTAAAATCGCGTAAATTTTGACGCTCCATTTCTGGAAATTCAGTCAGGAAAGACATAAAAACCTCGTTATATTAAATATTATCGGCTCAGAATAGACAGAGCCGGGTTGATTTACCTGTAAAAAAGCCCACCTGAACCAAATCAGGTAGGCTTTGTGTTGCTCAAAACAAAAAGATGTAAGACCTTATTGCGATACCTTACCCAATTATAAAGACGCTTTAATTTTCGCAGCAGCTTCTGAGCTAACCCACCGTTCCCATACGGCGCCTTGAGTGCTTAGAAACTCAATTGCGGCATCTTTACCTTCGGCCTGGTTATCTACCATATAAACCAGCATTTCATTCATAACCGGACCCGGAAATGTGCGTTTAGCCAGGTATTCTGTGACATCTGCACTCGCACCGCGCTTAAACTTATCACTGATCACCGTATTGACCACAGAGTGAGTCCAGGCGCTGGGTTGAGGATCGGCACATTCCTGCTCAGGCTTGGCGATACATTCATTCCAGTTTTTCTTGCCCGCGAACGGTACACCAAAATCCATTTTGACCATGCCGTATTTGCCGATTAAAGCAGTCGGTGACCAGTAGTAACCCAACCAGTTATCTCCGCGTTCAACGGCTTTTGCCATCGAACCATCCAGACCGGCAGCGGAACCCGGGTCGATCAGTTTCCAGCCTTTCTTTTCCATTTCGAATGCCCGAAATAAATTAGCGTTTGATAACTGACAACCCCAACCTGCAGGGCAACCTACAAATGCGCCTTTGGAAGGATCTTCCTTATCCGGAAATAATTCCGGGTGCTCTAGAATGTCCATGACCGTTTTTAGCTCCGGGTGCGCTTTTGCAGTATGCGGTGGTATCCACCAACCTTCGCCCAATCCAGTGATCGGACCTTCATTCACAATATGCAATTCACCGGCTTCGACTGCCACATTCAACGGATCAGCAAACGCATTGACCCAGAGTTCGCCGGCAATATCAGGTTGTCCTTTTGATTTCATTGAAGCGAAGGTAGTATTGGTTGCGCCCGGCACCAATTCAACATTACAGCCATACCCTTCTTCCAATACTATTTTGTCGACATTCGCCATCAATTCTCCAGACGCCCAGTTCCATTCAGCCATTTGAATGTCACCACATGTCGCCATGGCCGTATTCGCACTGGCAAGTAATATGGCTCCCAGACTGGCTCGTTTAGCTATTTTATAAATATTCAATTTCATCCTCCGATATATACAGTTCAAAAATTAGTTCGCAAAGTGTGCTTTTATCTGGCCGAAAAGACTACGCGTATGTAGGCGGGGTGGCCTCACTTTTTTACGGCTAGAACGAAAACCTTACCATAGCCAGATAGGCTTTTCAAATTTCACTTTAGCAGTAATCCTATGTACGGTATATATTGTCGCACTGAGCCTGTTTTTCGTCGCTACCGGATTCATTTTATCGCAACCACACGATCGATTGTAAGTAAGATAGACTGATGAATGTTCAGTTTTAGTTTAGAAACATGCGCTTTGAAGGAATTTACACCCCGGTTATTACGCCATTTTATGACAATTTCTCAATAAACCGTGATTGCCTAACTGAAATAGTTGAGTGCCTGATTGAGGCCGCCGTATCATGTCGGCAATGATGCCCTTGATGCGCGAACTGGAACAGGGTGGCAAGTTTATTCAGTGTATTAAACATGGCTTAACCCTGCGGGGTTTTGATGCCGGACCACCTAGAAAACCCTTGCAGCTCCTTAATAAGGATGACAAACGCCAACTGGCAGAAGTTATTCGTACTATGGACAAAACCATTGAGAATATCGTTTAAGGTGAACCATGACTGTTGCGACTGATCCAGCGATCATATACAAGGCCGAATGAATTCAACTGCAATGCCGCAACAAGAATTAACCACTGGGCGCCGCGGCGGACGGCGCACCCTTAGAAAAGCCAGAGCAGGCATACGCGAACCTAATTTACCCGCGTTAAAACGCAATTTACCGCTGGTCGAACCCATGAGCCCCGAGCAGATTGAGCGCATAGACAATGCCTCAATGGATATTCTGGAAAATGTCGGTATCGTATTTCGCGATAAAATCGAGCTTTCAGACTGGAAAAAAGCAGGGGCTGAAGTAAAAGGAGAACGCGTACACCTGGACCGGGGATTGGTCAAAGAACTGGTTGCCAGCCTGCCCTCCGATTTCACCTATACCGCACGCAACCCGGAAAATAACCTGCCTTTGGGCGGACCACATTCAATCTTTGTACCGATGACGGGGGCGCCCTACCTGCGTGATCTGGAAGACAAACGACGCTATCCAACCCTCGATGACCTGGCAATGTTTCATAAGCTGGCACAGATGTCACCTGCGCTGCATTTATCGGCCCACCATATCGTTGAACCCATGGATCATGTTGTCGCGCACCGACATTTGCGGATTATCTACTCGTCGATGAAATATTCAGACAAGACGTTTATGGGTATGACCACCTCGCCCAAAAATGCCGAGGATGTCATCGATATGTGCCGCATTTTATTTGGCGATGAATTTATCCAGAGTCATCCCGTGGTAACCGGTAACTGTAATTGCAACTCACCGCTAATCTGGGATGAGACCATGCTCGGCGCAATGCGCGTATTTAACAAGGCCAATCAACCGGTACTATGCTCGCCCTTTGTGCTTGGCGGAGCGAATACGCCGGCATCCACTGCTGCGGCCGTTGCGCAACTCAATGCTGAGGCGCTCTCTGCACTCGCATATACCCAGGTGGTCAACAAAGGCTGCCCGGCGATTTATGGCCATTATCTATCTACCGTATTTATGGCCAGTGGTGCACCGATGGCAGGCACGCCGGAAATCAGTTTAATGAATTTCATGGTCGGGCAAATGGCGCGCTACTATGGCATCCCCTGGCGAACCTCGAATACGCTGGGCGGCGCCAAGACTTTCGATGCGCAGGCCGGTTATGAAAGCGCAACCACACTAATGGCAGTCATGATGTCGGGCGCAAACTACATCTGGCATTCTGCCGGATGGAACGAGGCCGGAATGCATTGCTCAGTAGCCAAATTCATGGTGGATGCTGAGCAATGCGCCATGGCCTACCGCATGACACAGGGGATCCATTGGGATGATTTTGACGAGTGCATTGCTGCGATTGGCGATGTCGGCCCCGGGGGACACTTTCTGGGGCATCCACACACCCTGGCAAACTTTCAGGATGCGTTTTTCATGCCCAAGCTATTTGATAATAATTCAATAGAACAGTGGACAGCAGACGGGTCTCAGGAGATCACGGAACGTGCTCTAAAACACGCTAAACAGTTATTAGCCGAATACGAGGAACCCAAATTAGACGAAGCCACAGACGAAGCCCTGCTGGATTACATCGCCAGACGCGAGCGAGAAATCCCAGCCATTGAAGCACTCAATAACGAACACTGAAATGCGCTATTGACACGGCACATGAAGATCCGAAAGCAACCCAAAGACCCTGGCGCCACAGGCTGGAACCGGATTTTACCGCCACAAATAAATTATCCCGAACTGGAAACCTCACAATGTTGCGATAACCTGGTTATTGGAGCGGGGTTTGCTGGGCTGGCTGCTGCACGCCGGATACAACAACTCAACCCTGACGGCAAAACCATCATTGTTGAAGCCCGGCGTGTTGCCCAGGGGCCGGCCGGGCGCAATACCGGCTTCATGATTGATCTGCCGCATGACCTGGCATCCAATAATTACGCTGGCGATCAACAGCAAGACTTGAATCAAATAAAGTTTAATCGGGCGGGTATTACCTTTGCAGCTGAAGCGGCTGAAGAATATGCCATGTCGTCAGAAGCCTATATAAGAAGCGGTAAAATTAATGCTGCAGCCAGCACCAGGGGCTTAAAGCATAATTGCGACTACGCAGCGCACCTTGAGGCACTAAACGAGCCACATGACTTCCTTGACCATCAGGAAATGAAGTCTCTGACCGGATCAAGCTATTATAAAGGTGGTTTATATACCCCCGGCACAGCGATGATCCAGCCTGCGCTTTTTATTCGAAATTTAGCTGAAGGTATATCAAGATACTCGTCGATATACGAAAACTCACCGATAACCTCGCTGGCAAAACAGAATGATACCTGGCAAGCCAGTACGCCGAAAGCCACAATAAGCGCAAACACTGTAATTCTCGCGGTTAACGGCCACCTGGAAAGCTTTGGCTTTTTTAAGCGACACCTAATGCATGTGTTTACCTATGCTTCGATGACGCGCGCGCTATCAACCGATGAAGTACGCGCTCTGGGCGGTGAACCACAATGGGCCTTTACTCCGGCGCACCCGATGGGTACAACAGTCAGGCGTATCTCAGGGTCGGGCGGCAATCGCATCATTATTCGCAACCGGTTCACCTATGACCCCGGGATGGAAGTTTCAGACAGACGAATTAAAATGGTCTCTCGCGATCATCAACGTGCGTTCACAAAACGATTCCCTTCGTTGAAAAAAGTCAACATGGAATACCAATGGGGCGGCCGCTTGTGCCTGAGCCGGAATAACGTACCCGCCTTTGGAAAACTTGAACCAGGTTTATATGCCGCTTGCTGTCAGAACGGCCTAGGTGTTGCAAAAGGCACCGCTTCAGGCAAACTGGTCGCCGAATTAGCGTGCGTGCATCAATCGGACCTGTTAACAACGATGCTACAGCAGGAAAGACAGGGCAAATTACCACCCGAGCCACTCACCTGGATTGGCGCCAATGCGGTTATGCGTTGGGGTGAATTCAGAGCAGGTGAAGAGTTATAAACTACGAACCAGGCCTTTTCATGCCTACTGCTGAAAAATATTCAGCTACGGCTTTTACCGTAGTATCAATATCATCGAGGCCAATATCTAAATGCGTGACCAGCCTGACCTCGGGCTTTTGTTGAGCAATCAGAATATTGCGTTGTGCCAGGTAATCAGCCAAGGAGCTGATGAGCGCTTCATCCATACGCATAAATACCATATTGGTTGCATAATTTACGCTGATTCCATCAATCGCACCCAGGCCGTCAGCCAGTCGTTTTGCATTCGCGTGGTCTTCGGCCAGGCGATCGATATTGTGTTCCAGCGCATACAAGCCGCAGGCCGCTAACACACCTGCCTGGCGAGTACCGCCACCAAGCATTTTACGCAAACGACGCGCCCGTTTGATAAACGGTTTTGATCCCACCAACACTGAGCCAATCGGTGCGCCCAGCCCTTTTGACAGACAAATAGAAACGCTGTCTGCCGAAGCCGCCAGTTCACTGGCAGGCTGAGCCAAAGCAATGGCGGCGTTCATCAACCGGGCACCATCGAGATGCACTTTCAAATCGTGTGCGTGCGCGACATCACACAAGGCATTGATATGCCCGGTTGGCTGTACTGTGCCGTACACCGTGTTTTCAAGGCAAAGCAGCTGGCTAATGGGGTAATGAGGGTCATCCGGCTTTATCGCGGCCTCAACCCGATCTACGCCCAAGGCATGATTTTCATCCAGCGACAATGGGCACGCTGAAATCCCCCCTAATGCTGCGGCCCCGCCCCCCTCTTCAGCATAACTATGATAAATATCGCCCGAAATAAATTCTCCACCACGTTGGCAGTGCACAAGCATCGCTAGCAGATTACCCTGAGTTCCACTGCTAACGAATAATCCCGCCTGCTTGCCCAGCAGACTCGCCGCGTGTTGCTCCAGGGCAATAACTGTGGGATCTTCTTCATAGACATCATCCCCCAATGGCGCGTTGATCATTGCCTCGCGCATAGCTTCACCGGGGCGCGTAACGGTATCGCTGCGTAGATCAATTGCGTTCTCGCCTGTTATGGAACTGTGTCGCCCCATCGCGCTGTAGGTGTCTTTACTCATATTCGTAGTTTTGAAGTAATGTGATTAATAAGGACGTTCACGCCTTAATCTCCGCCCTGGGTTATACACCTGTTTTTCAAGCTGCCCAAAGTCTCGCGCAGAACCCGGTCGATCAGATGGTGAATTTACGCGCTATCACATATTTGTCAAGCCATAGTAATCAAGTCTCGGTTAGCAAACCAACGATGCGAGCGCAACAAATACCCTGATTAGGCTGACGAGCAATATCGTGAAGATAAACTTAGGTTCGCGCTCAAAAAAAGGGTGTTGCTTGTCGGATTAATCGTGTGTGCCACCTTTTATGCGAACTATTTTGG
>PVMS01168153.1_pt1 | contig 23395 bp, 24 predicted proteins | sample 1853461 | NCBI WGS metagenome assembly PVMS01 (sample SAMN08582032, study PRJNA380276) | Marine sediment metagenome, whole genome shotgun sequencing project. | isolation source: ocean sediment barecode stripped | collected 2017 | reverse complement strand
TGTTGCGCCGTCAACTCCCACCACGGTTGGAATGCCGAGTTCACGCCCGATGATCGCGGTATGAGAAAGCAAACTGCCCTTCTCCACTACCAGGCCGGCGGAGCAACCTGTCCCGTGAATCGTGCCGTTCGCATGACTGGCCGTCGTCCGAACCCTGGGAGGTACTATGTTGCCTCGAACCGTTCCCTGGGTTCGAATTCGCTCAGCCGGGCTGAACGATTGATGGCGTTCCCGATCGGCCCTGCGTTCGTCGACCAGACCTTGAAGCCTTTCGTTGACCGACGTGCCGGTAATGAATCCCAGCACCTCATCGACGGTGAGATAAAAGACGTCGTCCGTTTCATTCAGAACCCCTTCGTCTGCCAGGTTCTTTCCCATAGACTGAAAGATCGCTCTGACGATCCCGAACGCGCGTGCCCGATCGAGTCGTGAACTCTCGCGATAGCGAATCGAGCGGCGCGCAAGCGACAGGGTCCAGCTGATCAGGAGTCGCATTACGGGGCGCCCGCGCAATACATTACGAAATACAGATACTGCTTTGGCCCTGGTCTCGAATCGGCGTTCGTCCAGCTTTTTCAGTTCAATACCCGACTCAGCGTAGTTCGAGATGATTCGCAGGAGCGACTGCGGGTCATCACGGAAACAAACGGATTCGAGTTTCAGTTCCTCAAGACACCGATCGCCGAATTGCGCCAGGTGTTGCCGCAGGCCGCTCACCAATTCCTCGTTGTCGAACAGTTCATCAAACTGACGGAGGCGGACATCTTCCGGGGACATGGCCAGCACGTGATGCACTTGCTGACTCAACACCAGATCCCGACGCACAACCTCCGCCATTCGAACCATCGAACGAATCGGTGCTGTGCTTTCCAGGCCGGCATCTCCAGCCATAAGCCCGCCGAATACGTTTTCATCCAAACCGATCGCTTTGAGTTGCCGCCTGGCGATCGCAGTAAACACGAACGCGAAGATGTCGTTCAGAAGTGTTATCTCCCATCCGTCCAATACTTCGGCATTCAGGCGGTGGTGCAATTCCGCCAGCTCGTGATTATTCTTCGCCGTCACGTTGCTTGCCCTGAAGCTTTTTTCGATACGTCGAAAAGAACGGGCACAGCTGTTCATGTAGAGATTCAGAAACAGGAAGTACCAGGCCACACGTACCGCAACCCACGCAATTCGGGGCACCTGCATCACACGTCTTAACCACGACTGCCGCATCCGATCCGTCTTGTTGGCGATCCCCAGCATTTCTTCCCAGACCGGGAGGTAGGGTTCAACCGCCGGGACCATTCGAAACATCTGATACCAGTTGGTCAGGTTGTAGTAGACACGCCCGCCCAGGTACCCGAGCATGTTTTTGAAAACGTGATCCTTTCGTTGAATGAGTTTCTTCGACACCCCAAGCCGCAGTAACGTATTCCTGAAAAGAACTTCGTAAGCATGCCGAATGTGCGAAACAGTTAGCGGAGATGTAACTCCGGGATAACTCTCCACAACATTGCTGTTATCGAAAACAAACTGCTGACCGCTCGGGATAGTGGTGATTGGCCGACTCTGTGTGATGAACAGCTCGCCAGCCGCGTCGAATGCCCATTCAATATCCTGAAAATGATCGTAGAGACCGGAGATGGTTTCACCCGACTTCCTAAGTGCCTCGAGTTGTTCGTTGGTGAGTATCGGTTCGCGCCGCAAGGTTTCCGCTACTTCGACCAGCGTAGTGCCATGACCCTCCTCAACATCGAGACGCACGCCTTTTCTCTTGTCACCGATATCGCAACGCCAGGCCAGGCGCGTTCGATCGTATATGCAGGTATCGGTTTCAACCTGATCCGAAACAACGCCCTCGCCCAGGCCATACCCCGACACTATGACTATTTCATCCATGCTCCCGGCCGGGTTTGCCATGAACATGACACCCGCCGCTTCACTGTCGATCATGACCTGAATGACAACGGCCACTGGCCCAGGTTCTGATGTCACTCCCAGGCGGTGCCTGTACGCGAGATTTCTCGCCGTGAATGCCGATGCCCAACAGCTCTTTATGCGATCGAAAACGTCGGTTTTAGTCACACAAAGAAAGGTGTCGAACTGGCCCGCATAAGAGCCCTCGGTCGAGTCCTCAACCAGGCCGGAGGAACGTACGGCATAATATGAGGCACCCATGCCGTCCAATGCGTGTTCGATATCTCGTCGAACGGAACCTGGTATCGGTGTCCGCTCGATCAATCCGCGAATAGTGTTGCTCGCCTGCTCGATGCTAGCGGAGTTTTCGTAATCTATCCCGTTCAGGTGGCCTTCCACGACACTCTGTTGCTCGGCGAAGACCTCGGAACAAACACGACTGCTCAAACAGATCCACGCAGGAACCGGCATGCTTTGATTGCTGAGTCGATACAGGTTTGCGGCCTTCCCTCCCATGAAGGGAAGCAGAGAATCGGGACTGTTAGCATCCAGGATCACCCTTGCCGGAATTCGATGCAGAGTGGATTCAGGCATCGACGTTGCTTCGCCTGCTTTGCCACCGCGATCCGATTGGAAACCCCTGGCAATATTATTCACGACAATAATCCCGAGACCAGCGTGTTTAGCTCAAGCTGTAACTGGGCGATAGTGGTTCTTCCCGCAAAGTCCGGGATGTTTGATCCAAGCAAAATAAAATAGGCCATGGCAGGCACGAGCAGATTATCAATGCCGCGACGACTGATCGCTTCTGTGACACATGTCGCCATTGCCAATCCTGTTGCCACCATCAACGCGTGAGTTGTTTGCAGGTCGGCAAGGGCAACCAGCGTCCAGAAGCTGGCGACGAAAGCGATAACAAAAAACGCTGTGCAGCCTGCCGCTGTCTTACCCCTGGCAATACCGGCCAACGAACCGAATGGAAAAACCTTGCCGACAATTGCTGCAAATGCGTCGGCCAGGGTCAGGATCAGTATCGGTATGACAAAAAGTATCGGCTCGTTTTGTGTGAGCAACAAAAGGCCGCCGATTGATAATGCGAAATAGATCTCGCCAAGAGACTCACGTTTAACGCCATGCAAAACGGAACCAAAGTGCTGTCGAAGAGCCGGGATGTTCCGTACTGCCATCAACCAGGCCACCACAAGTCCGAGCGCCGCAATGACCATCCACGTTTCGTTCAGGAAAAGCGGAAACGAGAGTGCCGTCAAGCCGACACAAATATGCAGCGCCTTGCGTTTCAGCTCCCGGACAATAATGTGACTGCTGTCAATCCGGCTCAGTATCCCCATTGCCGAAAAAAGCAGCAAAGGCGGAATCGCGATTGAAATCATGCTGGTCATGTCATCGGCCCCTGTATGGCAACTCGCCACGCGACAGAGAGCGATGCGCCGCTGCAAAATCACCTGAGCAAAATGCCCCGATAATTGAAACTTCACCCGCCAGAACAATGGCTGCGGAGACCTCTGCCAGGGCAGTGCTTTTGCCCGCCCCTGCGAGCCCAAGAATATCCAGACAGGCTTTGGCGCTGGGCAGTCCCGTACCACCCCCGACTGTCCCAACCATGATGTTTGGAAGTGTGACACTCGCGTACAAATCGCCGTCTTCCGTCATTTCAAGACGCGTGATGCCTGTTGCCGATTCGGCAACACATGCAATGTCCTGGCCGCAGGCGAGGTACAAAGCTGCCAGCCCGTTTGCGAAGTGCCCCTGGATGCCGGTTGACCCGCTCATGACTCCGCCGATGGCACTCGCGTACCAGTAATTGACCATGCGATCCGGCGTGGTGTGCAATTGCTGACGGATCAGCTCGCGTGAAATCCTGGCATCTGCAACAACCCGCTTGCCACGCACGCCGCCAAGTGTCTGCGTCGTCGCTTTCTTGTCGCCCGATAGATTTCCCTCAAGAAACCAGAAGCGTGGTTGTACTGGTGTGAGTTCGAGGATGGTTTTGCAGATTGCCTCGGATGCGAAGGTCACCATGTTTTGACCCGACGCATCCCCGGTTTTGTAACGAAGATCGATGTGAACGTGGTTTCCTTCGATGACCGGCCGGACACTGAGCAGTTGGCCGTGAGAAGTGACTGTGGATACAACCGAATCCAGCTTGCCGTCATGCTCCCTGATGAATTCGGCAAAAACTTCCGCATCTGCCAGGCTGTCAAAAGCGAACACCGGCGCTCGGTTCACCGCTTCATCAACAACGCGTGCGTTACAACCGCCGGCAGAGGTGAGCAGTCTCGAACCGCGGTTGTATGAAGCCACCAGCGCGGCCTCGGTCGTTGCCAGCGGCACCCGATAATCAGTCGTTCCGATACGGCTGTTAATACGCAATGGGCCAGCAAGACCGACCGGGATATTTACAGTACCAATGTAAGATTCGATATTGCGTTGGTAAGTCGACGCATTGGCTCTGGCTTTGCCGTCAAGTAACTCGGCTTTCGCTTCCTCGTGACCGAGGCTTGCCCAGCGGCGATCTGCATCGGTGAAGGCCTGATCGATTCGGCTTTCTGTCCTTGTCGTATCGACGACTTCGAATTTGCGGGCTCTGCATGTGTCCATTTGCTGCTCCTGCGACGTGTACTTCCCATCGAACATGGACACATTGTCGATTCACAGCGCCTGCCTGGCCTGATCTTGGTCTGATCATTGGGTAATGAATGGCTGATGATCGTGTGTAGACCGCTTAAGTATGCGGGTATCGCGGTGCTGGAGCATTCGGTCGTGGAAATCCAAGCCATCTTCTCGGACCACTTACTTATGTCTGCTGAGCAGTACCAGGAATCAACAGCGGTCGCCAGACCGAAACCCGAACAATAGCGACAGAGATATTGAGGATATTACGAAAACCTCCGTTCAACCCTTTTATACTAAGCCGATGGATTTGCTGCCTGCTCTGACCACCGAAATAGTGATCGTCATGCTGATCGTGGTTTTCGCTGTGTTCATTTTCACGACAGAGTTGCTGCGCGTCGATGTAGCCGCCATGCTAATCATGACGCTTTTGGGTCTGTTGATCTTCGTACCCGGGCTGCAGAATTTATTGACGCAAGATGTCCTGTTCTCCGGTTTTTCAAGTAACGCGGTTATCTCCATTATCGGCGTCATGATCCTGGGCGGCGGCCTCGATAAAACCGGCGTCATGGAACGCGTGGCCTGGGCAATCCTGCGCTACGGCGGTAAGACTGAAAAACAGATCGTTTCACTTACAGCGGGCTCGGTCGCTTTCATTTCCTCATTTATGCAAAATATTGGCGCGGCCGCGTTGTTCCTGCCTGTCGTGTCACGCATATCCTCGCGCACCCGGCTACCCATGTCCCGGCTCGTTATGCCGATGGGTTTTTGTGCCATCCTCGGCGGCACGCTGACGCTGGTCGCGTCAAGCCCACTCATCATGCTGAACGACCTGATCGACAACGCGAACCGAAACCTCGATACAGATCAGGCCATGCAGCATTTTGACCTCTTTTCAGTCACCCCGGTCGGGATTGCGCTGGTCGCCAGCGGTTTAGCCTTATTCGTTTTCTTTGGCAAGTCAGTGTTGCCGGAGGGCGAAAAGGTCAGTGCGTCTCGCAGAACCGGCACCACACACTACATGCGTAGCCTTCATGGAATCCGCGCGGCGGTTCGCGAAGTCGAAGTTCCCAGGGGCAGCAACCTAGCCGGCATGGATATCCGCAGCGTTCAAGCCGAATACGACGTGCGAATAGTTGCATCGCGGTACGCCGGAAAAGTACTTGTGTCCCCGCCAGTCGAGGCACCGATTGCTGTCCCCGCGACGCTCGCCATCATCGCGCAGCCAGACAAGCTGCGAGCCTTCGTCGATATGTGTGGACTGAAATTGCGTCCGAAACTTCGCGAGTTCAGGCACCTGCTGGCCCATTCGATCGCTGGCGTGGCGGAAATCCTCGTGCCACCCGATTCGCACGTCGTCGGCCAAACAGCGAAAGAGCTGCATTTCAGGATGACCTACGGGTTCAGCCTGTTGTCCATCGTCCGCGCAGGCAAGGCAATTACGAACAAAGTCGCTACAATTCCGCTTGCAGCAGGTGACATGCTCATTTGTCATACGCGCTGGCAATACCTGTCACGGCTCGAAAAGGACCGGGACTTCGTCATTGTGACAACCGACTATCCCCGCGAACAACGTGAACCGTACAAACTCGCACTGGCACTGACCTTTTTTGCACTCGCAATCGGCATGATCATGTTCACCGACATACTGCTGCCAGTCGCACTCATGACGGGCGCTGTCGGCATGATCGTGTCGGGCGTATTAACCATGGATGACGCATACAAAGCCGTCAGTTGGAAGACGGTTTTCCTGCTTGCCGGGCTGCTACCGCTGGGGATCGCGGTCGAAACCTCGGGGACCGCACAATATGTAGTCCAGCACTTGCTGGCACGCATCGGAGACGTCCCCGTCTGGATCTTACAGACAACCGTCGCCCTACTCGCCGGCGGCTTCTCTTTGGTGATGTCAAACGTTGGCGCTACGGTATTGCTGGTGCCATTTGCGATCAACCTGGCATTGGCGACCGGTGCCGACCCGGCCATGTTCGCACTAACGGTGGCGATATCGACCTCCAATTCTTTTCTAATTCCCACCCACCAGGTCAATGCCTTGATTATGGGCCCCGGTGACTACCGAGTCTCTGATTTCCTGCGCGCCGGCAGCATCATGACCGTCCTGTTTCTGGTGGTTTCGCTGTTAATGCTAAATCTGGTGTTTTGAGGTGCTGCTTCTGACGCTCGAGCCAGTTTGCGCGACTATCGGCCCTACTTTTTTCCGGGTGTAAGCGGCCTTCTCAGGAATGACCTGCCGCACGCCGCCCTGGGGACGCGCGGAATCACCCGTGTAGCGGGGAATCAGATGAATGTGGACGTGGAAGATACTCTGCCCTCCGGCTGCGTTCACATTCACCCCTACGTTGTAGCCGTCGGGACTGAATTCGTCATCCAGTACCTTTTGCTCCAGCGCCACCAGCTCCATACAAGCGGTCACCTCTTCGGGAGTGAGATCGAAGAAGCTGGCACAGTGCCGGAACGGGATAATCAGGGAATGACCCAGGCTGACGGGATAACTGTCACGCGCGCAGTAGGCCAGCTCGTTACGCCGGGTTACCCCGCACGGGACGCAAAACAGGCACGGGTCGTTCGGGTCACTCATGCGACCCGCTTAGTCGACGATGTGATACACCGGCGCCTTTTCCATATTCCAATCGCCGGATTCCCGGTCGTATTGGGACAAGGTGAAGCAATGCCAATCGGTATCATCCAGCTTCTTATGGTCGGCCCTATAGTAATACCCTGGCCACCGCGTTTCCGTCCGGAACATCGTATGATGTGTCACGGATTCAGAGGCCAATACCCGATGCTGAAGTTCCCACGCTCGCTGCAGCTGGTGCAGGTCTTCCGCTCCGAGATGGTCAAGGTCTTCCTTGAGCATTTCCAGCAGCTCCAGTCCACGAGTGAGCAACGGTTCGTTGGTTGTGTAGTGTGAACTGATACCACCGACATATTCGTCCATGATTTTCTCGAGACGTTGCAGGCCATGAAGTGGTAACAGATAGCTAGGCGAAACGGTTCCCGCGACGATCTCGTTCCTGCCAATGGCATAATTTTCCAACGGTTGGAACACGACCTTTTCGAGGTTTTGGTACTCCGCCTCATTTATCTCAGGCGTATCTTTGCCGAGATCGTTTATGTATTTCACTGCCGCCTTCCCGGCAATCCGCCCTTCTGCGAACGAACCTGACGAGAACTTGTGTGCGGTGCCACCGATGGTGTCGCCAGCGCCGAATAGTCCGTCGACAGTCATCATCCGGTTATATCCCCACTGGTATTCGTCGGGGGCATAGTCATCCGGGCCGCTCGCCCACGCGCCGGCACAGGTAGCGTGGGAGCCCATAACGTAAGGCTCTGATGTGGTCAGTTCCGGATTGATTTCCTTGGGGTCGATGTTCTGCGCCGCCCAGACGACCGCTTGTCCGATCGTCATGCCCAGGAAGTTCTCCCAGCCAACCGTCTCCTTGTGCGGATCCTGGAAGGCTTCCTTGGTTACCATGCGAATGGGACCGCGGCCGGCCTTCATTTCTTCCAGGAAGGCGTGATTTCTCAGGCAGGTCGGCACCGGTTGGTGATCAACATAGTCCCCGACCAATTCCTTGAGGCTCTCGTACCATGTTGACTCGTATTCTTTTCCATAGGCGTTTTCGGTATACGTCTTGAGATGCAGGAAGTAAGCACCGACAGGACCATAGCCATCCTTGAAGCGAGTGAGAACAATTCGGTTCTCCATCTGCGTCATCTTGGCGCCGACGAGGATCGGCAATGCATAAGCCGAGGCACTGCTCCATGGGGCATACCAGGTCCGTCCCATGCCCTCACCAACCGAACGCGGTTTGAAGATGTGCGATGCGCCACCGGCCGCGACGATAACTGCCTTGGCGCGAAAAACGTAGAATTCCCCGGTACGAACGTTAAAACCAACGGCTCCGGCAACCCGGTTGGCCTTCTTCTTGTCCATCAACAGATGGGTCACCATGATCCGGTTGTATACCTTGGTGGCTGCCTTGCGGGCGGCCTCGGCGACAATCGGCTTGTAGCTTTCGCCGTGAATCATGATCTGCCACTTGCCTTCCCGCATGTATCTGCCGGTCTCAGGGTCCTTCATCATCGGCAGACCCCATTCTTCGAACAGGTGCACGGAAGCGTCTACATGGCGGGCGATATCGTAGCCCAGGTCCTCCCGCACGAGTGCCATGAGGTCGTTGCGGGCGTAGCGGACATGATCTTCGGGCTGGTTCTCATCCCACTGCATGCCCATGTAGCAATTGATCGCATACAGGCCCTGCGCGACGGCGCCGCTGCGCTCGATGTTTGCCTTCTCGACGACGACTACTTTTTTGTCGCGTCCCCAATGCCTGGATTCGTAGGTAGCCCCACAGCCAGCCATGCCGCCACCGATGACGAGGACATCCGAATCCACGAATACCGTTTTTCTTCCCGAAAACAAACCCATTAGACTACTCCCAGCTTCAGCTGATCCCGGGTTAACGCGGGCAGCTCATCGATGTTGAGTCCATCCGGTTCATGCGCAAGCTCCTGGGAATCGAAAGCCTCCTGGCTTGGCGCTTCGTAATCGGACGGCGACTTGATTGATCCCCATGGCGTGGTGCGGATCGGGGACACGAAATTCTTCTCGCGGCCATCCCGGAACTTGATCTTCCAGGAAATCGTGGCCTTATCTTCTTCCCGGAGCACCCGAACGCTGTGGCCCAGGGGGGCGAAGTCAGAATAACCGCGTACATCGATCGCGTTTTGCGGACATGCTTTCACACAGGAATAGCACTCCCAACAAAAATTAGGCTCGATGTTATAAGCCCTTCTGTGTGTAGGATCTATGTGCATGATGTCGGAAGGACAGATATCCACGCACTCCCCGCAACCATCACAACTCGTCATGTAAACAAAAGTAGGCATATCGATTAACTCCCTTCGTTACGAGGTGCTGGCGGCGGCAAAGAGGAAGCGCCACTTGCCTCCTCTACCCTTCGTTGAAAGGCCACCACGGGTTTGAAGAACATGTGGGCCAACTTCGACCAGCGGACAGAGCAGAAAAGTAGCGTGGTAAACAGAATGTAAAGGCCGAAAGCAATCCTGGTCGCAATCAGGTCGCCCCTCGTCTGCACAATATTCCAGATGAAAGCGAAGGTGGCGCTCCCCAGCAGGGTTACTATGAACAGATCCGCGAGCACCAGGCGGAAAACGGGTTGACCATCTTTCGCGACGTTTACCCTGAGGAGGAAGAAGAACCAGTAGCCACCGATGAGGAGCATGATTACGCCGATGTTCCACAATAGCGGTATGATCGCCGGCGTCGGCGTGGCCTGTGTCGGATAGACGAAAACCATGACGACGGTCGTAGCCAGGTAAAGAATAAAGCCATAGAACATCAACACATGCGAAATTCTTCGTTGTGGATTGCAGAATTCGCCCGCAGTCGCAACCTCTACCGCAAGGGTCTTGATGGCAAGCGTTGCTTTATCAGCGCCGCTAAGCTCCTTGGTTGCGGCTGCCGTTGCTTTCTTTCGGCGCTGGGAAAAGTATTTGCCGCTACTCTTGTGAATCATGTCGGCAATCGTTCCAAGAACGACCGCGAATATCATCAGGATTATGTAGACCTGCATGGCTGAAGAGGGCAGAAAAACCGTTAGTTCGGCGAACGGATTGCTGGTGAACATCAAATTATCCTCAAGGGTTGGCCTGTTTTTTGCGAACCAAGCGAACACGTCATGTCCGCCCCAAGTCCTGGCAAACATTTCAATAGTCCGTGTTTACGTAGGTCGGTACATCCTGTCTATTATTTTATTACCTTTTTTCTCTCATGTACCTGTGTAGATCTACCTATATATTTCATCAACATGGTCATTCTGGAGAGCCGCTGGAAAGACGTCAAATAATTCACTGACGCCTTAGTTCAACGGCTGCAAATGTTCGACTAAATAGTCGGTCATCATTGTAAACCGGTGCAGCTCCGTACCCTCGCCGTTGCTGATCCCATGCGTACGATTCGGATAGGACATGAAATCGAACTGACGGTTATGCCTGACGAGTTCGTCGATAAGACGCTCTGACCCCTGGTAGTGCACATTGTCATCGCCGGTTCCATGCATCAGCAACAGCTTTCCCTGCAATTGCGACGCGAACGTGATCGCCGATGCCAGTCGATAGCCCTCTTCGAAGTCCTCTAGCAAACCGGAGTACCGCTCCTGATAAATAGAGTCGTACAACCTCTGATCCGGGACGGGTGCAACCGAGATGCCGACGTCGTATTGATCGGCATACCGAAACAAGAGGTTAAGCGTCATTGATCCGCCACCGGAGTGGCCCCAGACACCGACGCGTCCGCAATCGATGTAGGCCCACCGCTCGCACATCGCCGCGAGGGCATCCGACTGATCACGTGATCCGAGAATCCCTACCGCACCGTAAATTGATTTTCTCCACTCACGGCCACGCGGCGCACGCGTACCCCTGTTGTCAATCGAGGCAACGATGAAACCTTGCTGGGTTAAAAGCATATGCCAGAGGTGCCTTGACCCGTACCAGATATCCCGGACTGTTTGTCCGGCAGGCTCACCGTAAACATAGTTGACTATTGGATACTGGTGATTCGGATCAAAGTTTGGCGGCCGCATGATAAAACCATCCAGTACCAGTCCATCCTGCGCTTTCACCTGGAAAAACTCATAATCACCGAGTAGGATATTATCTAATTTATCAATAAGTTCTGCATTATTCTCAACATCATGCCTTAACTTATGATCGGGCAACGAGATCATCGTGTACTGAGGCGGCTGATCGAAAGCGGAATGCGTATGAATCGCCCATTTGGCGTCCTCCGAAATATCGTAGCTATTGGTACCACTAAATTTGTTTGGCGTGACCCTCTCCATTTGCCCGCTGCCATCGATTCTTGAGCGATACAAATAGCGCCGCGTAACGTTGTCGGGGGATGCAATAAAATAAAACCATCCGGTGTCTTCGTCGACCGAACTGAGAGTGATGACATCGAATTCTCCCGGTGTTAGATCGACGATCGAATCACCTTTCCGTGAGACCTTGAAAATATGCCGCCACCCGTTTCGTTCGCTCATCCAGATAAAAGCGTCTGACGCTTCAATCCATTCCACATCGAACACACTTTCTATGAATTCCTGCTCTTTCTCCACCAGGACGCTGGTGAGTTCGCCAGTCTCTGCATTCGCGTAATAAACATGATTCATATCCTGCTTACGATTCAGGTGCTGAACGATTATCTCTTCGCTGTTGTTCGCCCAATCCATACGCGGGACATACATGTCCCTGGCGATGCCCGGAAGCTTCGCCCACACCGTCTCCCCGGAATCGAGGGAAATAACGCCGACACGCGCTGCAGAGTTTTCTTCGCCAACTTTCGGATACGGAATAGCTGTGATCGTCGGGTACAGGCTGTCGACGTTGTTGATCAGGAAAAAATCCTGGGCTGCACTGGTATCCAATTGCCAGTACGCGATCTTCTTGCTGTCCGGGCTCCAGCGAAAACCGTCCTTGATTCCGAATTCTTCCTCGTAAGCCCAGTCAAAAAGTCCATTGATGATGGTTTCCGAAGCATCGCTCGTCAGCTGTTGGATCTCGCGGCTTGCAAGATCCTGAACATATATATTGTCTTCCCGAACAAACGCGATTTTGGTCGCGTCGCCGGAGAATTTGGCGAACATGAGGGTGGCAGATTCGGCCTCCTCTCCACCGAGTTGCCAGAGATCACCGCTGTCTATATCCAGTACCCAATAGTCCCCCCGGCTATTGGTGCGCCAGACTCTCTGGATGTTGGTGTAAACGAGAAGCTTGCCGCGATCGTCGGACCAGTGGTAGTCGTCAACGACCAGAGCGCGATCCTCATCGGATGGTGTCAGCTGGCTTGCCGATATGAGTATGGTTCGATCCAGGGTCTCCGGATCGTATAGAACGATGTCTTGCGGGGCCTTGATTTCCTCTCCGTCGGCATCTTTCTCGGGCTCCTTATCTTTGTAGTCCTCCTGCGTTTCAAGAGCTGTGTATCCGCTACCGTCTTTCAGCCAGCGAATTGTCCCAGGCTCCCTGGCTTCATAAGATTCGTCTTTGAATATCGCCTCAACACTCAGCTTCTGATTGTCCTCCAGAGCCGGAGGCGGATCCTCGACAGCCTGGTGGCTGCATGCGCCAAGAAATGGCGCCATGATGAAAAAAAACAGGCGGTAACGTAATCCCCTGGACCACAGCAACATCTGGAGCTCCCCACTCGGCTCATTGTCGCCGCAGTCTACCGCGCTAATTGCAGGCCATGCTACCTGTCTTTCACAATGTCGACGACGCAGTACTGCCCGGTGCAATTATACGGATCGCTGCCAATATCAGGATCCTGTTCAATCTGCAATGAAGTAACTTCAACCTCGCTTACAAGTTTTTGCTGCTCTGCAATCGCCGGGTCAACGGGCAGGCGCGCGTCGGATAACCGACCAGCTGCCGTAAAGGGCGTGACTTTTTCATTTAACATAACGAGTACTCTTGCATCCATCTCGATGATGTAACTGTATGCAAGAACTCGTCACTTGATAATGCCCGCGGTCAGTTGATTCATACCGCCCGTCGGAATTCTGCCGTTGGTCGTGTTAGATCGACCGTTCCTCGGATCACCGTGACGTATAGGGATTCGGCGGCATGAGATCCGGCGAAATCGCCACACGACGCCGGTCTGCCTGTGGCGGGTAGTTTTCCGCAAGATACGCAATGATTCTATCTTCAGTCTTCGTATCAAATTGCCAAAGATTCTGTTTCGCCTGCATCCAGCGAATGATGTCCAGCCATTGTGATGCACTGCCGTGCTGTTGCGTAATGAGTTTCGTCGAATGGCAGGCAATGCAATTATTACGAACCAATTCCCAATCACCCGACATTTTGAAACCCGTAAATGGATCCAGTTCAGGTTCCTGTGCGCAGGCAATACGCCCGGCTGTTAGTAGCGCAATCGTTATCAGGATCGGCAGGCTTTTCAGATACCGATGCATCAGGATACTTGCACCGCAATCCGATGGCAGGCGTTATTCAGGTAGCCCTTTGGGTTCCAGCCGGGCAACACCATGGGCTGAGAGCGCCCCGCACTATCGGTAGCCCGTGCCCAGACTTCGTAGTAACCGAACTCTGGAAACTCCACTTCGTGATTCCAGTGCTGCCATGCCATGCGATTTGCAGGCGCCTCCAGTTTCACCTTGTACCAGGTAGTGCCAAAGTCGATGGAAACACGCACTTCTGCGACGTCGAGATCGCCCGCCCACGCGTGCCCTCTAATCGATAGATTCGTGCCACCGGCATGTTCAATACCGGACTTTGGAAAGGTGATCAGCGATTTCACCGGCATTGATTCTATGATGCACATCTGATCGTCGGGCAACTTGCTGCCCGGTGCTACAGGCTTGCAGGGAACCCGGTAGGATGTGCCGGTCATCTTGGCTCCATCATGAATTCGGTCACGAATCACGATCTTCTTGAGCCACTTGCCGGACAATGAACCAGGCCAACCCGAACAAATCAGGCGCAACGGATAACCGTTCATATGCGGGATATCTTCGCCGTTCATTGCCCATGCAATCAGCGTCTCGTCTTCCAACGCTTTCGACATCGGCGCGCCACGTGAAATAGGTTCTTTTTTTGCATCACCACTCGCGTGAGTATCAGCGCCGTAGAATGCGACATGTACCGCATCGTCTTTAATGCCGACATGCTCAAGTACATCCCGCAATCGGACCCCCGTCCATTCCGGGCAACCGATAGCACCGTTCGACCATTGACTTCCGGATGCAGCAGGAACGAATTCACTGCGGCCATTACCACCGCACTCCAACTGCAACTGGTACGTGTAATGTTCGAATTTCTGTTTGAGCTCAGCAATCGTGAACGACATTGTTAGTGCCGCTGATTCGCCGGCAATTTCGAGCGTCCATGTGTCCGGATCGATGCTGCGCACGACCGGTGGCACGCCATTGTTGCGAACGAACAGGTGTTTTGCCGGTGTCACTCTGTCATCGAGCAGATGGGCGGGTGTCTCGGCATTGATCGGGCGATCATTCAAAACGATCAAGCCCTCTTTGCCGGGGATCTTGAACGCATCGTCAGACTGGGCCAATGCGGCAGGAATCAGTCCGCCCGGCATCAGGTGCGCGAACGGTATGGAGGCGCCGACTGCTGCGGACATCGCAACAAGGCTGCTTTTTGTAAGGAAACCTCGCCGGGTAATCGGGTCGCTCTTTCGGCCCCAAACGAGATCATCCGCCTCTATCGGATCAGCACCGTAAAGCTCATGGATTCCACGCTTATTACCTGACACTGGTTTGCAACAGACCGCGTTGCCTCTCTATTTTGTTGCATCTCTATTTTAAAGACGCCAGGGATACCCCTGGCGTCGCGCTGTTGTTTAACTATGCAGCTGGGCGCCTGATGACAAATCGGAAAACTGAATCATCGTTCGACGATTCGATCAACTCGTTGCCCGTCTGGCGGCAAAATGCCTGAAAGTCAGCCACGGACCCGGGATCCGTTGAGAGGATTTCAAGCGTTTCGCCGGCACCAACGTCCTTCAGTGCTTTCCTGGCTTTGAGAATGGGTAATGGACAGTTGAGCCCTTTTACGTCAAGTACATGATCGGCCATAAAATTCAGCTCCGGTTGGGAAATCTACGGTAACGCAGATCAAATGAAAAGATTGATATCAGACTGTGTCGCAACCTCGATGTACGTTGCAGCACCACCGAGTTCCGGCCCTTCAATCATGTCGTCGATCGAATACTCGAATAGATCCAGGGTCATTTGACACGCGATCATCCGCACGTCCGCATCGAGTGCCATCTCTCGCAAGTCTTCGATGGGGGCAATGCCTTTCTTGTTCATCAGGTTTTTCATCATCACAGAACAAGCGGCATCTACGCCGGGAACTGCCGTAAGAAGATTCGGCAGCCCCATGTGCATGCCCATCATCGGCATCTTCATGGCCGGGTTACCCGCTGCCGTCACCTGCAAATTCATTTTCTTGAACAACAGGGGCAAACCATAAAACGTAAAGAACATGGTGACTGATAAACCCATCGCAGCCGCTGTGGTCGCGAGGATGAATGGTGGATATGCCCAATCGAGGCTTCCTTTGGTCACGATAATGGACATGCTTTTGGTCGCGGGAACGGCGACAGGCGCCTCACCCGGCGTATCTTGTATCTCGCTGGATACTACTTGAGCTTCACTGGACATCGGTTTTCACCTCTCGATAAAGGGGGTATCGGCCGGAAACGGCAAATTAGCATATCATAATATTAGAATTGTCTTTATTAGGACAATAGAATATTCTCGTCTTATCTAACCTTTTTGATTATAAGCACAAATACCTGTGCCCCCCTGTCTATGAGCCAACTACAAGACATCGTCGAACCGGATGACTTCCGAAAACTGGCTGAATTGCATGATATGGCGTCCAATGCCTGTGAATTGCTGAAGGCTATGTCAAATAAATGGCGCCTGATGATCCTGTGTCAGCTTTCGGAAGGGGAAAAGACCGTCGGTGAGCTGCAGAGCCTGCTTGGAGTCGGCCAGTCAGCGGTGTCGCAGCATCTCGCCGTTCTACGACGCGAGAAAATCGTCCAGGCCAGAAAGCATGCTCAATCAATCAGTTATTCGCTGTCCGGCGATGAAGCCATCCAGGTCATGGCAACCTTGCACAAAGTCTTTTGTGAAAATAGAAAATAGGGGTCGAACCGAGGTTTTACCACCGAGCGTGTAGCCGCCCTTCCACAACCCTGTTTTCGAACTGATTCAGCGGACGGCTGCCTTTGTCCACACACTCTCCCGTTGTGACGTCGAAGGCCCACTGGTGCTTCGGGCAGGTCAGGCGCACGCCGGACAATGCCAGATGTGGAATATTGGTCACCTGGTGAGGACAGCGGCTGTCATACACGCGGCAATCGTCGCCGGAACGATAGATAAAGACACTTCTCCCATCGCAATCTTCGATATAAGTGATATCGCGGTCCTGAACCTCATCCCAGGCGATCAGCTCGTGCCATTCGGGTTCGACGCCAAGTAACTCAGTCCTGAACTCGGGGATATCCATATCCAGCATGATGTCGATAGCCCAGGTTATCTTGGCGAGGCCCAAGGTGGGAAATGCCGTCAGGATGGCGTCCAGCACCTCATTCGCCGTGGCGCCATCGCGCAGTGCACGCGGCAGGTATTGCCGTAGACCGCGTTCGGTCTGGCTATCGATTTTTGTGATGACGGAAATCAGCGAGCGGGTCTTCGGATCAAGGTGCTTGCCTGCCTCTTTCATGAAAGAAAAATAGGCACCCATGGCTTCCGGGCGAGCCTTGATCAGGTATTTCAGTGCATCACTCATTCGTTCTCGCTCCTGGCAAACCATGAAAGTTTGTCTCGCAGCGTTACGACGCTGCCAATAATAATCAACGCGGGACTCCTGATTTCAGCATCGCTGGCTTTTCCCGCCAGGGTCTCCAGGGTTCCGGTGATGACGCGTTGGCCTGCGCGGGTTCCATTTTCGATAATGGCTGCAGGCAGAGTGGGATCTGCCCCGTGACTCAGAAACCCGTCCGTGATCGTCCCGAGAGAGGTCAGCCCCATATAAATCACTACGGTCTGCCGAGGCTGAATCAGGCTGTCCCAGTTTAGGTTGAGCTCGCCGTCTTTTTCGTGGCCGGTGACAACGATATATCCCTGCGCATGGTCGCGATGCGTCAACGGAATGCCCGCGTAGGTAGCACACCCGTTGGCTGCCGTAACCCCCGGTATCACCTGAAAATTAATGCCGTTGTCCGCCAGCATGGCGATCTCCTCGCCGCCGCGGCCAAACACGAATGGGTCCCCTCCTTTAAGCCGCAGCACCCGCTTGCCTTCTTTCGCCAGCCGGATCAACATTTCACTGATTTCTTCCTGCGGTACGGCGTGATCCTTCTTCATCTTGCCAACATAAATACGGCTGGCATCGCGGCGTACCAGGTTGAGGATGCCCTCGCCGATCAGCCGGTCGTACAACACCACATCGGCCTGCTGCATAAGGCGCAGAGCCCTGAAGGTCAGCAAGTCCGGATCGCCCGGCCCTGTACCCACCAGGTATACCTCGCCACGCGGCGGCTTGTCGCCATCCGTTGCGGCTTCATCGAGCAAGCTGTCCATCAGCGCCGTTGCCTCAACTTCCTGCCCGGAAAACAGGTGTTCCGCAACCGGTCCGGCGATCATCGTTTCCCAGAAACGGCGCCGTCGGGTCATGTCCGGGATGGAGTTCTTGACTCGCTCGCGATAGCTGCCTGCAAACTCGGCCAGGCGACCATAAGCCGCCGGTATATCCGTCTCAAAACGAGCCTTGAGCATGCGCGTCAATAATGGCGTCGCGCCGCCGCTTGCGATCGCAATCAGCAATGGTGAGCGATCAACCAGTGCCGGCATGATGAAATCACAAAGCGCCGGATTATCGCTGATATTGACGGGTACTCCTGCCGCGGTGGCCAGATCGTGCAAATCCTGGTTTATCGCCGCGTCGGAGGAAGCCCCAAAAGCGATCACACAATCCTTAAGATCATCTGCACTCAGACCGCCCGTCTTGTGATCGACCGGGTGTTCCTGCAACAGGCGCCCCAGGTCATCGCTCGGTTCCGGCGCGATGATGGTCAGATCACAACCTGCACGCACCAGGAGATCCGCCTTGCGCGCAGCCAACGTACCATTACCGACAACCAAAGCGCGCTGTCCCTTTACATTGAGGAAGATGGGCAGATGATCCAATTCAACTCCTAACTCGGGGTATTGCCGGCCCACGCGGTCATGATCGTACTCCAGCGCAAGGCGGTCTCTTCATCGATGTCCATGATCGTGAAACGCCTTCCCTCGCGAATGCGGATGCGCAACATGCGCATGCTGCTTTCGTGCTCCACATTCTCAAACATCACTTCGCGTCCGTAAGGAGCAGCGAGTTTGGTCAGCGCTGTGACTGTTTCGCTACTCACCGCTTGCCCCCGACGAATGCGCCTTCCAGCTGCCACTGCCAGTCCCGCGGTGTGTCCCGGTAGTCTGGTTTGACATCAAATTCGAGAAAAAGCATATCGTCAGATGTAATGCCGCGAACCGCTTCCTTCAACTGATTGAACGAGTTGATTTCAGGATGCTGGATGATGATGTCACTGATATTGACCTCAATCCTTTTCATCGTTTTACCTCAGCGGCTGATGCGAGTTGTGCCAGCTAGCTTGAGTGAACGCGATCGAAAAAGCGAGCGCGATACAACAAGCGTCGTTGGGCGTGCGCGTCCTCAAAAGCAGTACGGTTATGCAGGACGTTATTGGAAATAAATCCCTGTCCCGGTTTCAGTCGGTAGTGCATGACCGGGCCATCTTCATCGGCAAGAAGCTCCGACAGGAATTCCCGGGCCGCCGTGGTCATTGGATCATCCCGCCATCGGATGTTCTTCTTGCGAGCGCTATATCGCATATGCAGCGAACCGCCTGGCCCATCAAATGAGAACACCGGCCCACTCACCGCGGGCCTGATCTCACCCTCCTCAGCGACGTTTGCAGGAATCGTCATGCAATCGGGATGTTCAAAGGCCGCGATAAATCCAGGGTTGGCGTCGCGTAGTCGAATGTAGGCGATTTCCGGATCGAGAATGGCATTCTGACCACCGGACACCGAATCCTGCACACAATGCAGCACAACAGCCCGCACCCTGCGCGACGCCTCATTGTAATAGCCGTCCGTGTGCCAGCTGAGGCTGCGGCTGGAATATGGCACATAGCCGCCCCGTTTGCCGTCAGATGCCACCATCAACTCCGACACGCCGTCATCATTGGCGCACAGATGGTGATCGAGGCGCGTTAGCCCGAATTGAGCTGCAAACGATCGAATCGCCGCCCGGTCTGCCACACCGTCCCGACAGCTGTAGATCGCCATGTTTGCACGTTGAATTCTGTCGCCGATGGCCGCTTTCTCGCTGCTATCCATCGTAGTCAGCCCCGCGATATCGACCACAAGTTCCTGCGCGCGCTCAGGATAGCGATCAAACCTGGTGGCGCGCCAATTACGATAATCGGCTTCACTGGCCGGAAACACTACTGGCCACCGGACCTTGTGGGAATACGAAACATGTCGGAATGGGCTCCTGCTGGAACTGGGAGAAGAAACCGTATATCATAAAAATTGAATATACAAAAATATCTCATATCACTCGGGGCGGCTTTTGCTCTCTGGCGACGATCCCTGGTCGCCATAAAGGGGGGGCATGACAACGCAACAACGATGGTGACTGGACATGGCGAACAAACAACATGAATCCCCGATGTTGGATGAACTCGAAACCGGCCCCTGGCCGAGTTTCGTAACCGGGCTAAAACGCCTGGCGACCGACGGCGACAAGCCGAGCGCCAAGATGATGACAGACCTGATCGGTCAACTCGAGCATTCCTATGAAACACGTACGGGTTACTGGAAAGGCGGCACCGTTAGCGTTTTCGGCTACGGCGGCGGCATTATTCCCCGCTTCTCGCAAGTCGCCGAAGACTATCCGGAATCAAAAGAATTTCACACGCTGCGGGTTCAACCGCCTCCGGCATTCCATTATTCCACCGAACTGTTGCGCAATATGTGCGATATCTGGGAAGAGCACGGCTCAGGCCTGATCGCCCTTCACGGCCAGTCCGGGGACATCATGTTCCAGGGCTGCACGACAGAGAAAGTGCAACCGGCATTTGATGCACTCAACAAAATCGGCCTTGACATGGGTGGCGCCGGACCCGCTTTGCGGACATCCATGAGCTGTGTCGGTCATGCCCGCTGTGAGCAATCCTGCTACGACGAGGTGCGCGCGCATCGCTCGACCATCAACGGCCTGCTTGATGAGATGCACCGGCCGGCACTGCCTTACAAATTCAAATTCAAGTTTTCCGGCTGCCCGAATGACTGCGTAAACGCAATCCATCGTTCGGATTTCGCGGTCATCGGCACCTGGCGCGACGATATCCAGGTCGATCAGGAAGAAATCAAGAAACACGTGGCCAAAGTTGGCAGGAAGCAGATGATCGATACAGTGATCTCCAACTGCCCGACACGCGCACTCAGCCTGAATGACGACGACACCCTGGACATCGATAACAAGAGCTGTGTCCGTTGCATGCACTGCATCAATGTCATGACCAAGGCCCTGTCACCGGGCAAGGATCGAGGCGTCTCCATCCTGATGGGAGGCAAACGATCGCTGAAAATCGGCGACACTATGGGTACCGTCATCGTGCCGTTTATGAAGCTCGAGTCAGACGAGGATTTCGAGAAGTTTAACGATTTGGCTGAAACAGTGGTCGACTTCTTTGCAGAAAACGCACTCGAACATGAGCGTATCGGCGAAACTATCGATCGCATAGGCCTCGCTAATTTCCTCGGTGCTATTGACGTCGAAGTCGACCCGAATATGGTCAATCATCCCCGCACCAGTTCCTACGTGCGGACGGATGACTGGGATGAAGAAGCCAGAAAATGGCATGAACGGCAAGAGGCCAAAACAGGCTAGATATTTGCCAATTTCAAAGATCATTTACTTAAGAGTTTGAGGAGTAAGCGATGACAAAAGCGGAACAGCCCCGCAGACCGGACGAAACTGGCGTTCCGGATCCTTTTCCGCACATGCACCCATTGCTGCGTGAGAACTACGGCAACTGGGACTGGCATGACCGGCCGCGCCCCGGCGTCCTGCATCACGTCGCCAAAAGCGGCGACGAAGTGTGGACAGTCCGTGCCGGCACGCAACGGCAGATGGACGTCTTCACGATTCGCACGTTATGCGACATCGCGGACGAGTTCGCCGACGGCCATATGCGTTTCACTACCCGCAGCAACGCGGAATTCATGGTGACCGCCGAAGATAAGACGGCACCATTGATCGAGCGGTTGAACGAGGCCGGATTCCCGGTCGGCGGCACCGGTAACTCATTGTCGATGATTTCGCATACTCAGGGGTGGCTGCACTGTGACATCCCGGGCACCGATGCATCGGGCGTCGTCAAATCGCTGATGGACGAGCTTTACCACGAATTTACTCATGAAGAAATGCCAAACAGGGTGCGCATGACAACGTCGTGTTGCCAGGTCAATTGCGGTGGTCAGGGCGATATAGCGATCAATGTACAGTACACAAAACCACCGAAAATCAACCACGATCTGGTTGCCAATGTCTGCGAACGTCCGGCAGTCGTGGCGCGCTGCCCGGTAGCCGCAATTCGCCCGGCAATGGTCAATGGCAAGCCTTCGCTCGAGGTTGACGAGAAAAAATGTATTTGTTGCGGAGCCTGTTATCCACCCTGCCCTCCGATGCAAATCAACGGGCCGGAATCGACAAAACTGGCAATCTGCGTCGGTGGCAAACACTCCAATGCGCGCACCAAGCCGACATTCCACAAACTGGTCGCCGCGAATCTGCCGAATAACCCGCCTCGCTGGCCGGAAGTCGCAGAGGTTGTGAAGACCATCCTTTACGCCTACAAGGAAGACGCCAAAGCCTGGGAGCGCATGGGTGAGTGGATTGATCGTATTGGCTGGCCGCGCGTTTTCGAAATGACGGGCCTGGCCTTTACCAAGCACCACATCGAAGACTGGCGTGGTGGACGCGCCAGTCTCAACGCGTCGGCCCACATACATTTCTGATGAAAATTGGAATCCTCATAAACGAAGGCCCGTATACGCACCAGGCGTCGGACAGTGCGTATCGATTCACTGTGGCTGCGCTTGCCAAAGGGCATGAGATTTATCGCGTGTTTTTTTACAATGACGGTGTTTACAACTGCAATAAGCTGTCAGAACCTCAGACAGACGATCGCAACCTGGTTTCCTTGTGGTCGAAGCTGGCCCTGGAACACGAGATCGAGCTCGTCGTGTGCGTTGCGGCTGCGCTGCGCCGTGGCGTCAAGGACGAACTCCTAGAAGAGGGTTTTCGAATCTCCGGGCTGGGCCAGCTCGTGGAAGCTGGCATCCAGGCAGACCGCATGGTCGTCTTCGGCGACTGATGGAGTGAGTGAAATGGAAGAATGGGACGAGTCCGGCCCCGAGATAGTCAAACGCTTTATGTATGTCAATCGCAAAGCGCCTTATGGCACGATTTACGCGCTGGAATGCCTGGAGGTTGTTTTGGTTGCGGCAGCATTCGATCAGGATGTCAGTGTCGTGTTTGTGGATGATGGCGTTTGCCAGTTGAAGAAAGGTCAGGACACTGCAGACATCGGTATGAAAAACTTTTCAAAAACATACGGCGCTCTCGATGACTATGATGTTGAGAAAATCTACGTCGAGAAAGAGTCGTTGGAAGCGCGCGGCCTCACTGCGGACGATCTTGTCATACCGGTTGAGGTTCTCACCGCCGATGGATTGCGTGAAATCATGGCACAACAAGACGTTGTGATCAGTTCCTGAGCCATGTTACACCTGGTCAACAAATCGCCGTTCGAGAGAAACTCGCTGGAAAGCTGCCTCCGTCTAGCGAAACCGGACGCTTCGATCTTGCTGATGGAAGACGGAGTTTACGCTGCGCTTGCGAATGCTGAGTACGCTGAAAAAATCTCGAGTCGGATGGAAGATTTTTCTTTTTATGTCCTGGGCCCTGATGTTGCGGCACGGGGCCTGAATGACATTCCTTTGATCGAAGGCATAACTATTGTCGATTATGAGGGATTCGTGGACCTGGTGACTGAACATGATGTCACCCAGTCCTGGTTATAGACGTAAATTTTTAATTGAATGATTGAGGTAAGCCATGGCTTATGAATACAACGGCACGACGGTAGAAGCCGACGAGGAAGGCTATAACATAACCCTTAATTGGAGGTTGA
>PVMS01002178.1_pt1 | contig 23423 bp, 19 predicted proteins | sample 1853461 | NCBI WGS metagenome assembly PVMS01 (sample SAMN08582032, study PRJNA380276) | Marine sediment metagenome, whole genome shotgun sequencing project. | isolation source: ocean sediment barecode stripped | collected 2017 | reverse complement strand
TGCAGAACTTCGTGGTCGGACCGAATCGGTGGAACACGACGCGGAAATCACGACCAGCAGGCAGCGTGATTTATATGTCGATCTGGATGAGCGGATCCGGCTTTTGGAAGAACGAACCCAAGGCGCCTCGCGTTCGGTCAGTGTTCTGGATGGCGGATCCCTCGCACCTGGCCAACTGCCGGTTCCCGGTGGCTCGGATCGTGACAATTACCAGGCAGCATTTGAGTTGTTGAAGCAGCAGCGCTACGAACCAGCCGCTATGGCATTTCAACAGTTTCTGGTCAGTTTTCCGGATAGCCAGCTGGCAGACAATGCGCAGTATTGGCTGGCGGAATCTTACTACGTTACCGATCAGTTCGACGATGCATTGACGCAGTTCTCGGTAGTGATCAATCGATATCCGGATTCCCGCAAGGTGCCCGATGCGTTGTTGAAGACCGGATATTGCAACTACGAGTTGGAGCGCTGGAATGATGCCCGGTCAGCACTGACCCGGGTACAGGGCGACTACTCAGATACCACCGCGGCGAGGCTCGCCGAGCAGCGGCTGAAACGAATGGACGAAGAGGGGCACTAGCCGGGCTACCTGTACGATCAGGTCATTTGCCAGGTTACCTGTTACCCGTGTGACCGGTCAGATCTGTAACCCATGTGACCGGTTTGTACCACCCGCGATACCTTAGACGCTTGTCATTCTTGCCGGTTTTAGTATCATGCCGCCCGGTGTCCTGTCCGGCGCAGCCGGGAATCCTGTGGGGGCGTTAGCTCAGAGGTAGAGCATTCGGCTTTTAACCGACCGGTCGTAGGTTCGATCCCTACACGCCCCACCATCCCTCCGGATCGTTCACGACGAATCTTTAAAAAAAGCACGACGCGGAGAATTACTCCCGCTATGATTAGCGGCTTTGCGCAGCACAGCGTCAGACAACATCGTGGCTACAATCCTTTGGCAGATACATAAGTTCGGCGGCAGCAGCTTGCAAGATGCCGCGTGCTTCCGAATTGTCGCAGACATAATCGCGGAGCGGCCGAACGACACATTGGGCATCATCGTCTCGGCGATGGGCGGCATGACAGACAGATTGCTTCACCTGTCGACGCTTGCCGAACGCGATGACAACGGATTCGTCGCGGAATTGCAGCAAGTCGGTGAACGCTACTCCACAACAGCCCGAGCGCTGGTAGACGGTTCGGACCTGGTTGCCTTGCTGGATCAGTGGAGCCAGGACGCTTCAGAAATAGAACAGATTCTAACCGATGTTGCTCGTGCCAAATCAGCGCCGCAGCGGACGAGAGATATCGTGGCAGGTTTTGGGGAAATCTGGTCAGCTCGATTGCTTGCAGCCTATCTCGGAAAAAGGCTGGCCAAAAACCGCGGCGGACTGTGGTTCGATGCGCGGCAACTGATCATGGTACGCGAAGGCGAACTGGGTCCGACAGTCCTTTGGGACCAGTCCCGGGCAAACTGGGACAAGGTCGTCGACAAGGATTTCGCAGGCGTCGCTGTTTTCACCGGTTTTATTGCTACCGATGAGGAAGGCCTGCAGACGACTCTTGGTCGCAACGGCAGCGACTATTCGGCGTCTATCGTGGCGGCTCTGAGCGGAGCGAGTCAGCTCACGATCTGGACCGATGTCGACGGCGTTATGAGCGCAGATCCCAACAAAGTCCCGGACGCGCAAGTCATTGACGCCTTGTCCTACAACGAGGCCATGGAACTGGCATACTTCGGTGCCGAGGTCATTCACCCACAGACACTCGGCCCGGCCATCTCCAACGATATTCCGGTGGTCATTCGAAACACCTTCAAACCAGAGCATCCGGGAAGCCGTATAACGGCGACAACCGATGGATCCGGTCAGATCAAGGGTATTACAGCCGTTGGCAACATGGCGCTGCTGAACCTGGAAGGTGCCGGCATGATAGGCGTTCCGGGCACCGCCGATCGGTTGTTTGCGGCATTAAAACAGGCGGACGTGTCCGTCACATTGATTTCACAGGCGAGTTCCGAGCATTCCATATGCGTGGCGGTTCCTCGTGACCTGGTGGAGCGTGCCAGGAATGTCGTGACTGAGGCCTTTGCGGACGAATTGGCCAGTGGGCAGATTCAAAATGTCGAGATTACCGACGACCTGAGCATTCTGGCGGTTGTTGGTGACGATATGGCTGGGTCGCCAGGGCTTGCGGCCAGATTTTTCGGTACCCTTGGGCGTGCACGAATCAACGTCCGGGCAATTGCGCAGGGTTCTTCAGAGAGGAATATTTCCGCGGTCGTTGACGCCAACGATGCAACGAAGGCATTGCGGGCCGCCCATTCAGGTTTTTATCTGTCAGCAAAAACCATATCAATCGGGCTTATCGGTCCGGGCACTGTGGGCGGAACGCTGCTCGACCAGCTTCACCAGCAGTCTTCTCGCTTGCTTGGGGAGTTCAATCTGGACCTTCGTGTGCGCGCTATTGCGCGTTCGAAGACGATGAGCCTGGGTGACCGCCGCTTCGACCTGGGAAACTGGCGTCAGGAATCAAAGTCAGCAGAAGAGGCGCTCGACCTGGACAAGTTCGAACGTCATGTGCACCCGGATCATATTCCGCACGCAGTAATCATCGATTGTACCGCCAGCGATGCCATCGCCGACCGCTACGCAGGTTGGTTGCAACGCGGTATCCACGTTATTACACCGAATAAGAAAGCGTTCAGCGGAAAATTTTCACGATTAGATGAAATCCGGAGCAGCGCAAAAGCCGGCGGTGCGCACTTTTTCTATGAAACGACCGTCGGCGCGGCATTACCGATCATAAGGACCTTGCGTGACCTGATTGATACTGGAGACCAGGTTCATTCCGTGCAGGGGATCCTCTCCGGAACGCTCGCCTACCTGTTCAATATTTTCGATGGCAGCAAACCGTTTTCCGAGATCGTCACTGAGGCCCGGCAAAGCGGTTTTACGGAGCCCGATCCACGTGACGATCTTTCCGGTATGGATGTTGCGCGAAAGCTGACAATATTGGCACGCGAGTTGGGCCAGAGGATCGAGTTAGGTGACTTCCCGGTTGAAAACCTGATCCCTGAGCCATTGCGGGACGTTGGGATCGATGAGTTCCTGGAGAGTCTTGCAGACTACGACGACGAAATGGCTGCGCGCTATGCCAAAGCAAGAAGTGCAGGAATGAACTTGCGCTATATTGCGACACTTGATGCGGCCGGCAGTGCTTCAGTTGAACTGAAGCAAGTCTCTGAAGACAACGCTTTCAGTCATATTGACCTGACCGATAACCTGGTTCAGTTTGCATCCAACCGCTACTCCTCGAATCCACTTGTCGTTCAGGGTCCGGGAGCCGGTCCGGCAGTAACCGCTGGCGGCGTTTTCGGCGATTTATTGAAATTGGCTCATTACCTGGATGATGGTTCTATCGCATGAGCATCAAGCAAACGGCAAGCGCATTCGCACCGGCGTCCATCGGCAACCTCGGCGTGGGATTCGATATGCTGGGCCTGGCCATAGCGGGTGCCGGCGACATGGTCGATGTACGCAGAATCGACGGCGATGGTATCTCTGTCGCGGAAGTTCGCGGCCTGGACGGCGAAATCCACCCGTATTTGTCCACTGTTGCAGAAGAAAACACGGCATCAATAGCGGCTGCCGCGCTATGGAGCGCACACGGTGATGGTGGCGGTGTTGAACTTGTTGTTCGCAAGGGCGTTCCACTGCAGTCCGGAATGGGCAGTTCCGCGGCCTCTGCCGTGGCAGCAGTCGTTGCGGTCAATGAGTTGCTCGCTGAACCTCTGCCGCTGCAGGAATTGCTCCTGTTTGCCATCGAAGGAGAAAAGTTCGCCAGCCAGGGTCTGCATGCTGACAATGTCGCTCCCAGCCTCATTGGTGGGATAGTTTTTTGTCCGACTGCCTTGTTGCCGCAAACCGTATCGATCAACCCGCCCGAGGGTATCAGTAGTGTACTGCTGCACCCGGAACTGCAGATCAACACGGCGCATGCCCGTCGAGGTCTCGCCCGAGGTTACGGCCTGGAACAGTGGGTGACGCAACAGGGATATCTCGGTGGATTTATCGCGGCCTGTGAACGCAACGACATTGAACTGATGGCGAGTTGCCTGAAAGATGTGATCATCGAGCCGCAACGATCAGCTGCTGTACCGTGTTTTGAAGGCGTTAAATCATCAGCAATGTCGAACGGTGCGATCGGCTGCTCGCTGTCCGGCAGCGGGCCCAGTATTTTCGCGCTATGCAAAGACGGTGACGCGTCAAGAATCGCCATAGGGATGGAGCAGGAGTGCCGAAATCACGGTTACGTCTGTCAGTCGTGGATCAGTCCGCTGGATGCAGCAGGGGCGCTCGTGGAAAGTTCTGCATGAAATACGCAAGCACGCGCGGCGGACCGGCTGTCTCGCTCGATGTTGCGTTGCTTGAAGGGATCGCACCGGATGGCGGCCTTTACCTGCCACTGACGTTGCCGCAATTCGCGATCGAGGATTTTTCGGAGGCAAACGATCTGCTGTCGGTCGCCCGGCGCTATTTACGGCCCTATTTTGAAGAGTCGACCCTTGCCGGTGACCTCGACGACATTCTCCGTGAAACATTTTCCTTCGATATTCCAGCTGTTCCTATACCTGTTCAGTCTGGCACAGCACTGTTGCTTGAGCTTTTCCATGGGCCGACCGCGGCATTTAAGGACATTGGTGCGGGCTTCCTGGCCGCTTGCATCAGCCGATTGAATCGACCCGATCCAGGGGAGGCGGAAAAGCCAACACTGACCATCCTGGTTGCAACGTCGGGCGACACTGGAGGGGCTGTAGCGGCAGCTTTTGATGGCCGTCCCGGAGTTCGAGTTGTCGTGTTATATCCGGATGGGCGTGTCTCCGCTCGCCAGGCACATCAGCTGACCTGCTGGAGTGACAACGTCCTGTCGCTCGCAGTCCAGGGTAGCTTCGATGATTGTCAGCAGTTGGTAAAAACTGCGATGGCGGATGCCGGGCTTAAGCGGCGTTATTGGTTTAGTTCGGCAAACAGTATCAATATCGGCCGATTGTTGCCGCAGAGCATTTACTACGCTGACGCAAGTTTGCGGCATTATCGATCGACCGGCAGGAAACCCGGTTTTATCGTGCCGACCGGGAATCTTGGAAACGCATTCGCATGCATCCTGGCACGAGAAGCTGGTTTGCCCGTTGGTGATATTGTATTGGTTACCAATGCGAATACGCTCATTGGCGATTATCTGCAGGGTGCCCCATGGCTGCCGAGAGCGAGTATTCAGACATTGGCGTCAGCAATGGATGTTGGAAACCCAAGTAATATGGAGCGCTTGCAAAACTTACTGGGTGATGCGGCCGCGCTGAACCAGGTGGTCAGTGTTTTTTCTGTGAGTGACCAGGACATCGAGAATGAAATCAGGACTGTTTACAACGACTACGGCCTTACGATTTGTCCACACACGGCAACAGCGATGCACGCGTATCACCAGATGTCTGGCATAGAACGGACCAGCGATGACTGGATCGTGGTTGCTACCGCGCACGCAGCAAAGTTCGAATCCATTGTTGAGCCATTGATTGGTATTTCCATCCCGTTACCGAAGGGCCTGTCCGATATTATGTCGCGGCCCAGTCGTTTTACGCGAATTGACGCTGACATGAAGTCGCTGGAAACACAACTTGACCTTATACCGGCGACAGGTGATAAATAGCGTCACCGAAAACCACGGAACCGGACCTTTTGCCTGATGCCCGACCTGCTGCAAGAAGACATTTACGCGATTTACATGCTGCCACTATTGCTGGTGGTCTTCCTGCTGCTTTGGCTCTTTTACCGGCGCCGCGCCTCGAAGGGGCTGACACTGTCGAGCGTTTTGAATAATATCGCGTATGAGCGTGTGGATGGACTGGTCATTCCGAATATTGATGAAGGTGAGATCCAGATTGATCACCTGTTGCTCACAGCGCAGGGTTTGTTGATTATCGATATCAAGGACGTGCACGGTGCAGTGTTTGGCAGCGACAAAATGCAGGACTGGACTGTGATCAATGATGACCGGCGTTTCACTTTCACGAATCCGCAGCCGGGTCTATTCGACCGCATTGCCGCGGTACGTCATATCGTGCGCCAGGTACCGGTTGCCGGCCGCATACTGTTTCTCGATGGTGCAGAATTTACGAAAGGTGTCCCGGGCCTGGCAACTACGCTACGGGAGTTACAGGAAGAATTCGGTGACAGCGACAAGACGGCAGCCAAGATAAAAATCGAAGCATTTCGTCAGCACTGGGAAGCACTGAATGCACGGGCCGTTCACGCGATCGAGTAGCGCCGCAGAAGGGCACAGGGTTTTGATCGACTATTCGTCGCCGGAATGCTGTCGCCGATAAATCAGGCGGATCAGGAATAACGCCACACCGGCCAAAATACAAAAAAGCCCCAGTAGCCAGATGGACAGGGTGGGGGCATATTCATATCCTTTCAGAACAAGCGTGATAAACAGGACGCCGATTGCCACCAGGAAATATGGCAATAGTTCGTAAATCGGTTTGGGTAAACGCACGGTGTCGTTCCTCAATCGGCTCAGTCATTCGTAACGCTGTAATAATAGTACTGACGTACGAATTTATTCGGCAGAGGAATCACACATTGCCACCTGTGATGGCGACAATGCAGTATTCTGTGAACCAGCTCACATAGCAGATTTGACAGAATGCAACGTTCCCCGACTTACATGCTGATCGAGAAAAAAACCTCGGCATTGTATGTGGTGTGCCGGGCGATGCTTTCTTCATCCTGCCCCATGGCTTCCGCTACAACCCGCAGTACCTCGGGCAAGTACTTTGGCTCATTTCGTCGTGACCTGGGTTTCGGCCGCAAACTTCGTGGAAGTAAATAGGGCGCATCAGTCTCGAGCATCAGGCGGTCCAGCGGTATGTGCTTCACGATATCCTTCAGGTGGGCGCCGCGGCGCTCATCGCAGATCCATCCGGTTATGCCGATATACAGGCCCATATCGATATAGGCCAGCAATTCTTCTTCATTACCCGTAAAACAATGCGCTACGGCTCGGGAAATAGTGTTCATCATCGGCTTGAGGATCTCCATCATATCGTTGTGCGCATCTCGTTGATGCAGGAACACTGGCAGCTGTGACTGCTCCGCCAGTTCCAGTTGGCGCCGAAACGCTTCTCGTTGTGCATCGACCGGCGAGAAATTTCTGAAATAGTCGAGTCCGCATTCGCCCACGGCTACGACCTCCTTCTCTGCGTGCAAAGTCTTGAAGAGTTCATGAACGTCATCCGAATAGTCCGCCGCATGATGTGGATGCATTCCGGCCGTCGCATACATCTTTCCGGGCCATTGCCTGGCGAGTGCCAGCGCCTCCTGGCTTCCGATCGGACTGGCGCCTGTCAGGATCATTCGCGATACACCTGCTGCGGTTGCTGCTTCTATGACGTCGGAACGATCGGTATCGAAACTGTCATGCGTCAGGTTTGCGCCAATGTCGATCAGGTCGAATGTCATGCTTGTTGGGGCACTAGTCAGGTCTCCATCGGAAGATGGCAGCGCCGAGCGCGAGGAAGACAATGCTCATGATCATCAGTGAGATAAGTTGTGGCGCCACATCAGACAATGTTGCTCCGTCTAGCATTACCGCACGGGCAGAATTCAATATGTGAGTTAACGGAAAGATGTTCGCGAGTTGCCGGACCCACGGAGTGGCCGACTCGAGTGAGAACCAGACACCTGAGAGCATCATCATTGGCCAGGTAGCAATATTGAGCAGCCCGCCGGCAAGTTCCTCGCTGGTGACACGAGCAGCGACCAGCAGGCCCAGCGAGATTAAACTTATCGATCCAACAGCAGCGATTATGAACAAAGTGAAGTGACTGCCTTCCATCCGCGTGTCCAGGAAATAGCGGGTACCCATGTAAACGAATGTGGTGATACACAGTATGAGCAGCAGGCGCGATGCAACCTGCGCTATTACAAATTCTATTGATCGTAGCGGGGTGGCTCGGAGTCGTTTCAGAAAACCATTTTTTCGATAACGGACGACGACGTAGCCCACACCAAACAGGCAGCTGAACATTATATTCATGCCAAGAATGCCTGGCAGCACCCAGTCGACATAGCGAATGGCATCGCCGGTAATCTGCTCCTTGACGATCGTTATTCCGGTATTCGACTGGAGCAGGGCGAGTTCGGCGAAGTAACCCTTGGGAGAATCCGGGTTCACCCAGTAGTGCCCGGGTGTCCCGAACTCGACCAGCAGATCAAGCTGGTGGCGCGCTACCTTGCGAAAACCGGTATCGCGATCCTTGACGACGACAAATTCGAAATAACGGGTATCGAGGTAGGTATGCTGAGTGGGGTCGATCGTGTCGGCCGTTTGCAGGACACCGACGGTGTACAGCGCCCGATCGCCACTGCTGAAAATAAACGACAGGCCAAACACCAGTAGCACTGGGAAAAGAACATTCCAACTTAACGAACTTCGATCGCGAACAAATTCAACATTGCGTGCGCGAAAAATTGCGTAGATACGTTTGAACATGTTGCTACTCAGGCGCGCAGACTATGGCCGGTCAGATCAAGGAAAAGATCTTCCAGGTTTGGCTGACGAATCTTCATTCGATTCAGCCCGGAGACGTTTTGTGCCAGCAGTTGCAAACTGATATCAACATCATCTGTCGCGATCTCAACAACGCCCTGCGGGTCGAGCACCCGGTGCGGGATTGCGGATATGTCACCGATCACATCTTCCAGCGGAATTTCAATGATGACGTTGCTGTATTGTTTTCGCAGCAATTCCTCGGGGCTGCCGCGGGTAATGATCTTCCCATAATCCATGATCGCAATATCATCACAAAGTATTTGCGCCTCATCCATGTAGTGCGTAGTGAGAATGATGGTCGTTCCTTCTTTACGGATTCGCTCAACAAGATCCCAGAAATTACGCCTTGCCTGCGGATCCAGGCCGGTTGTCGGCTCATCCAGAAACACGATGCGAGGTTTGTTAACCAGTGCGACCGCCAATAGCAATCGTTGGCGCTGCCCGCCGGATAATTTGCGATTGTCCCTGCCAAGCAATTCACCCAACGAGCATTCGTCGATAATGTGCTGCATGTCGGCCTGGCGATTGTACAGGCTCTGAAACATGTCAAGGGTTTCCTTGACGGTCAGGTAGTCCTGCAGAGCCGTGTTCTGAAACTGTATACCGGCTTCTTCGCGAAATTTTGCGCCTGCGGGTTTGCCGTAATAGAATACCTCTCCGGAAGTTGCCGGCGTTACTCCCTCGATGATTTCGACGGTGGTCGTCTTGCCGGCGCCATTCGGCCCCAGGAGACCGAAGCAAATGCCTTCCTCAACTGCAAAACTGACACCATCGACTGCCACTACACCAGGGTAATGTTTGACGAGATTTCTGGCTTCAAGGGCGATTGTCATGCTATCCGTAGTCATGCTGTCCGTGTTGAGCTGCAAGATTACCTTTTCGCCCTGGCCTGGCATAGCATTTGCGGGAGATTCGATGCGGGATTTCGAGTCTGGATCACAACCATTTGGGCCTGAGGGGCATCAAAATGACTGAACACCACACACACCACAGAGGGTCTGAACATGCGTGCGAAGCATAGATTTGCATCTTTAAGTGCCGGCTTGCTGGCCGTATTACTGGTTGCACCAGCGTCTGGCATGAGTTTGAACAAAAGCATCAAAATCGAAGCCGGAGCGTCATCCACCGGTGCCTCAACGGTTAATGGCAGTATCAAGGTTGGCAGTGGCGCGATCGTTACCGGAGACGTTTCAACGGTCAACGGGACTATTCGTGTTGATTCAAATGCCCAGGTTGAGGATGTGGAGACGGTCAATGGCAGCGTACGTGTTGCCGATGGCGTGCGCTCTCGGGACCTGGGCAGCGTCAATGGATCGGTTCAGGTTGGGAATAACGTCACTGTTGATGGAAGGGTCTCCGTCGTCAATGGCAAAATCAGCCTCGACAGCGGGACCAAAGTCAGTGGCGATTTAAGCAATGTCAACGGCGAGATCAAACTCCGCGGCGCCGAGGTTGGCGGCGATCTCGAGACGGTGAATGGGGACGTCCTGCTTTCGGATAATGCCGTGTTGAAGGGCAATTTGACGGTCGAGAAACCATCAGGCTGGGGCAATAGTCACAACAAGCGCAAACCGAAAGTCGTAATCGGCCCGGGGTCGCGTGTTGAAGGAAGCATTATCCTCGAACAGGAAGTCGAGTTATTCATCAGCACGACGGCTGAAGTAGGTGGCGTTAGCGGTGTGATGACAATGGACGACGCCATACGATTTGACGGCTCCAGGCCCTGATCCAGCCAATTGGTTTTTGTAATTTCTGGCCCGGGGAAGCCGACAGCTCCCCGGGCCAGTTTATTTTTCGTCTAGTTGGCGCTTCTGATTGACTCGATGAATCGCTCGAATGCCGCGTCGAACTCGGATTTGAACTCTTCGGTCATGGCATCGCAGCCAGCCGCGTAATGGCGCATATACAATATGATGCCTTCAGCAGTTCCGTCATCGTTGGTGACGAAAAGCTGAACCGCCTGAACCGCAGGCACGATTTGAACATTCTGGGTTTCAATATACTCAAACAGCGGATCGTCATCGCTGTCGAGGGCTTCCTGACTGATTTCCACACACGCCGTGCGACCCCTGAATTCCCGCCCGGCGATTTCATAAACCGGCAGGTTCTTGTTCGTGAGCGTCCCGGCAGAAGCATTCGTGGTCTCGATCTGGACCATCACAAACTGGTCATCGGCGAAAAAGCCGGCTTTCGAGACTTTCAGTTCCTCGTCGAGGAAGCTCGGGCTGGAATGTTCGGGTTGTCCCAGTCTTGCTCCTTCCGGTCTTGGAATGACGACATCAAAGGGACCTGTAAGTACCATATTGCCGTCGTCATCGAAATTGATGTATGCATGCTCCGCAAAAGCCGCGTTCGCCAGGAAAAAGACCAGTGCAGCGCTTGCCAGTGTAATTATCTTCACGATTATTATTCTCCATGTAAGGCCCGCCAAGTCTGGCGCGAATCCACCGCATGATCAAGGGATGACTCGGGGCTGCAGCAAGGTATTCGTCACTCGGAGCGGCTCATTGCGGGTCGCAGCCCGGCAAGAAACACGCGCTGAAAACCCGTAATATGTGTGCTGTGCGCGGCAGAGCTCCTCAACTATCCCTTTTTCCCCCGAACGATCCGTACCTGGATTCGGACCGTGTGGCCGTTTCACCGGACGATGCTCCCGTCGTCTCGGTGCGCGAAAGTGCGCGTGCCAGGAGGTTGTCGATCAAGGTTTACCCTCGTGGCAAGGTGGAAGTGGTCGTACCTAAAAGAACGCGACCAGGCGCAGTGGCAGCATTTGTGGCTGAAAATCAGGACTGGATCCGGCAGGCCCGGCACTCATTCGCCGTTGATCATCCGCCTGAGCCATTCCTGCTTCCTCCGATTATTGAGTTACCGGCGGTGCACAGTGTTGTCACGGTTAATTACCTGCAAAAGCCCGGAAAGTCAGTGCGATACCGATTCACCGGGAATTGTTTGACGCTTTCCGGCCAGATCTCGAATGAAAGGGCCTGTATCAGCGCTATTCGGCGATGGCTGGCCATATTCGCCCGGCAGGAATACGCACCGAGACTCGCCGCATTGTCAGAACTAACGGATCTGGGCTACCGCAGGATGCAGGTGAGGGCCCAACGAACCTGCTGGGGGAGTCGCAGCTCCAGTGGCACTCTCAGCCTCAACCTGTGCCTCCTGTTTCTGAGGCCGGAGTTGATGCGGTACCTGATGATTCACGAGCTTTGACATGGACGGCATATGAATCATTCAATGCGCTTTTGGCGTTTGGTAGGGCGTTTTGAGCCGGACTACCGGGTGCTGGATCGGGAATTGACCGAATGCTGGAAGTCGGTACCGTCGTGGCTAGGAATTTACTAATAAAACAAGCAGATATCGCGCCTTATTAAGGTAGATTATCCTTGATCAAGCAGCTCTCTGAGATTGATAATGGCCGCATTCGCGCGGGCCAGGTAGTTGGCCATTACCAGGGAATGATTCGCGAACAAGCCAAATCCACTACCGTTAAGCACCATCGGTGAACGCAAAGGCCGCAGACTCGCCTCAAGCTCACGAATAATCTGTCGCACGCTTGCTTTTGCGTTCTTATCCGCGAGTACCTTCGCGAAATCGAATTCGGCCGCCCGAAAAAAGTGAACCAACGCCCAGGATGTGCCCCTGGCCTCAAAGAAAACATCGTCGATCTTGAACCACGAGGTCTTGACGGACACGCTGTCTGCCAGGGTCGTGTTCGCCTCGGCGGCCGCATCCCCCGCAAGATCCGTATTGATAACCGTGGTAGCGACGCTGTCGCCCAAACGCCGGGTCATGCTGCCAAGGCGTTTTTCCACCTGGGCCAGCCATTCGCGCAGGTTGTCTGCGCGCGCAAAAAACTGCGCTTCCGGTTCACCAATACCTGCCAGCCGGTCCCGGTAGTGCCTGAAGCCTTCGATCGCATTGCGATATTCCGATTCAGGCCGCGGCAATACCCAAGACCGGTGGTTGACAAAAAAAGCCGGTTCGGCCTCCGATATGTCCGGGTCTTCTCTTGATTGCGATTGGCTGCGGCTGTAGTCGTTGCGCAGAACTCGCGCGAGATCCCGAACCTGCTGCAACACACCCAATTCCCAGTTAGGTATGTTGTCCAGGAAAACGCTGGGGGGCGTGCGATCGTTGCTGAGGAAGCCGCCGGGCTTGTCCAGCAAGGTTTCAGCTACACGAATCAGCGTATCCGTCGTGGAATAACCGACAACTGTGCGCTCGCCGCTGGTCTTGTGGGTCACGTAAAATACGTCCGGCGTGCGCGACCAGTACCAGCCCAGTCCGAGCATGACGACCAATACTATGGCGCCCACACCAACCGATATTTTCAGCCAAAGCGGTTTGTCGGAAGAAGCTACTGTCTTGTCACGGTTGAAAAACATGAGTGTGCTCCGTCAGGCTGCCTGTTCGCTGGCTGCAAGTTGCCGTAATACGTAATGCAAAATACCGCCATGCTCATAGTAATCACGCTCTTTTGGCGTATCGATTCGCACCTTGGCCTGGAAAGTGATCGGATCGCCGTCTTTCGGAGTTGCAGTTACCGTTACGAGGTCGGTGTTCGGATCAGACTGGCCGCTAATCGAAAAGACCTCATGCCCGGTTAGGCCGAGCGCATCAGCACCTTCGCCGTCCAGAAATTGCAGTGGCAGCACGCCCATGCCGATCAGGTTGGAACGGTGAATGCGCTCGAAGCTCTTGGCAATAACGGCCTTGACGCCCAGCAACACGGTGCCCTTCGCAGCCCAGTCACGCGAGGATCCTGTGCCATACTCGCTGCCGGCCAATATGACCAGTGGAGTTCCTTCCTGCTGATATCTAAGTGACGCGTCATAAATAGACATCTGCTCATCTGAAGGCTGGTGTCGGGTCCAGCCGCCTTCGGTACCCGGCGCCAACTGATTTCGTAAACGAATATTCGCAAAAGTGCCACGCATCATGACTTCGTGATTGCCGCGACGAGAGCCGTAGGAATTGAAATCGGCTGGCTTAACGCCGTGACCCGTGAGGTATTCTGCGGCGGGACTGTCCTTGGCGATGCCGCCCGCCGGCGAAATGTGATCCGTCGTGACGGAATCACCCAGGAGTGCCAGAACGCGCGCACCCGAAATGTCTTCGACCGGCTTTGTCTCAAGGGACATTCCTTCGAAATAGGGCGGGTTCTTTACGTAGGTACTGTCGGCGTCCCAGCTGTAGCGCTCACCCTCTGGTACGTCGATATCGTTCCAGTTTTTGTCGCCTGAGAACACGTTGCCATACCTGGATTTGAACATTTTGGAATCGATGCTCGCGCCAACGACATCGTGGACCTCCTGCTGGCTGGGCCAGATATCCTTCATATAGACCGGTTTGCCATCCTTGTCGTTGCCCAGTGGATCATTGTAAAGATTCAGGTCGAGTGTGCCGGCCAGAGCGTAAGCAACTACGAGGGGTGGCGAGGCCAGGAAGTTCATCTGTACCAGGGGGTGAATCCTTCCTTCGAAATTTCGATTGCCTGACAGGACGCTGCATCCCACGATATCGCCCTGCGTGACGGCGTCCGCGATCTCGGGTTTCAAAGGCCCTGAATTGCCGATACAGGTTGTACAGCCATAGCCGACGGTATAAAAACCCAAGGCATCGAGGTCATCCAGCAGATCTGCTTTTTCGAGATAATCGGTAACCACTTTCGAACCGGGCGCCAGGCTGGTTTTTACCCAGGGTTTCGTTTTCAGTCCCTTGGCATGCGCATTTCTTGCGAGCAGACCCGCGGCAATCATGACCGCTGGATTGGATGTGTTAGTGCAGCTGGTAATTGCTGCGATGAGGATTGCGCCGTCGCTGATAGCAACGGATTCGCCGTCAATGCTTGCAGTGCCGGCACCAGAGCCACTGCGTCCATCGGTGTAGGTGGGCAGGTGACTGCGAAAAGCTTCATCTGCCTGGCTCAGAGGGATACGGTCTTGCGGGCGTTTCGGACCGGCAATGCTCGGTTCAACGGTGCCCATATCCAACTCCAGCTGCTCGCTGTACAGCGCGTCTGCCTGATCCTCATCACGCCACATACCTTGCTCTTTCGCATAGGCTTCAACGAGCTTGATTTGCGGGTCATCGCGACCTGACAACTCGAGATAACGTAAAGTCTCGCCATCGATTGGGAATATGCCGCAGGTACTGCCGAACTCGGGTGCCATGTTGGCAAGTGTTGCCCGATCCGCCAGCGGCATCCCGGACAAGCCGTCGCCAAAAAATTCGACGAATTTGCCAACCACGCCACGCTCTCGCAGCATTTGCGTCACGGTCAGCACCAGGTCGGTTGCGGTTGTGCCTTCTTTCAATGCACCGGTCAGTTTAAATCCAACAACCTGGGGTATCAGCATCGTAATCGGCTGTCCAAGCATCGCAGCTTCCGCTTCGATCCCGCCAACGCCCCAACCCAGGACGCCGAGTCCATTGATCATCGTGGTATGAGAATCCGTGCCAACCACCGTGTCTGGATAGGCATGGTGATTGCCGTTTTTCTCGGCGCCGAATACGACCCGAGCCAGGTACTCAAGATTGACCTGGTGCACGATGCCAGTATTGGGCGGAACCACGCTGAAATTTTCGAACGCGCCCTGACCCCATTTGAGAAACGAATAGCGCTCTTTATTTCGGTTGAATTCGATTTTGTTATTCAGATCCAGTGCATTCGCAGTGCCATAGTTGTCTACTTGCACCGAATGGTCGATAACGAGTTCGGCCGGCGATAACGGATTGATGCTGTCAGCCGAGCCGCCGAGTTTGACCACCGCATCACGCATGGCCGCGAGATCGACGACGGCCGGAACACCGGTAAAGTCCTGAAGAATGACGCGACTCGGAGTGAACGAAATCTCCGTGCCCGGTACCGCCTTCGGATCCCAGTTTGCCAGCGCCAGGATATCCTCGCGCGATACGTCGCGCCCATTCTCGTGTCGCAGAAGATTCTCGAGCAAAATTTTCAGGGAGTAGGGCAGGCGATCGACATGGCCTTCCTTGATCGCGTCGAGCCGAAAGATTTCGTAGTTTTCGCCATCCACTTCGAACGATGAACGAGCACCGAAGCTGTCCGTCATGTTTGTATCTCCGGAATTGATCTGAATTGGTTAATACGCGTCGGCATGGCCGCTGCGGGGGCGGCATTATACCGGATCGTCGGGTCTAAATCGCCGCCAACAAGGCTGTCGGGCGAGAAATTGCAGTATCGATGACCGCGCCACCCAAACAGCGATCACCGGCGTAAATAACCGCGTACTGACCCGGCGCGACGGCCCGCTGGGGCTCAGCAAAGCTGACCGTCAGGCGCCGATCCGGCATAGTCGTCACCATGCAGCGTTGGTCGGGCTGCCTGTAACGAATTTTCACCTCGCATGACAGCGTGCCGTTGTTCGCTATTGCAGCGGGCGGGTCGCCGATCCAGCTTGCGTGGCTTGCTTCCAGTTCGTTGCTGTAGAGCATTCGATCTTCGCCCTGGACAACAATCAGTGCGTTGTTCTGCACGTGTTTCGCCGCGACGTACCACGGTTGATCACCGGAGTCCTGCCGGCCGCCAACGCCCAGCCCTTGTCGCTGGCCCAGCGTGTAGTACATCAGGCCGTGGTGTTCACCGATGGTTTCGCCCTCTGGCGTCCGGATGGGGCCGGGATTGGCTGGCAAAAATGTGGCCAGGAACTCACGGAATGGCCGCTCACCAATAAAGCATATGCCGGTACTGTCCTTCTTATCGTGAATCCTGAGGCCGTGATAACGGGCCAGGTCACGTACCTCGCTTTTCACCAGTTCACCCAGTGGGAATACGGTTTCTGCCAACGCCTCGGCGCTGACTGCATGCAGGAAGTAACTTTGGTCTTTGTTGCTGTCTTTCGCCTTGTGGAGTTCAGTACGTCCGTTATTTTGTATCACGCGGGCGTAGTGCCCTGTTGCAAGCAAGTCGCCGCCGAGTCGTTTGGCATGCTCTCGAAATACACCGAATTTTATTTCGCGATTGCACAATACGTCGGGGTTTGGCGTTCGTCCGGCCCGGTACTCGTCGAGAAAATACTCAAAAACCCGGTCACGGTACGCACGGGCGAAATTTACATGGTGCAAAGGGATTTGCAGGTCGTCACATACCTGCCGCGCATCCTGGAGGTCATCCGCTGCTGTACAGTAGCCGTCGTCGTCTTCCCAATTGGTCATGTGCAGCGCGTGCACATCGGCACCGCGCTGCTTCAGCAGTATCGCGGCTACAGCGGAATCCACACCGCCGGAAAGACCGAGAATGACGCGTTTGCCGCGGATGTCTGTAGCTGTATCCATCGGTGCGATTATGACCTGTTATTTATGGGGACAGTTACCTTAAATTACCGCGGCGCCCTTAACGCGGTAATTTAAGGTAACTGTCCCCATAAATAACAGTTACACCAGCGAGGCGCTTGCCAGCACGTCAGCCACCCGGTGTTGAATCGGCATGGCGCCTGCAAGAATGGATTCAGGCTGCCTTTTTCCTGCATGGTAATCCTCGATGCACCGCATCACGGTCGGCGTACGCAATTTCCGTACATGGTGTTCTATGTCGGCCTTGTCATACCAATGGACCGCGTGAATACCATCGTCCAGTTTTCGTTGTGTGTTTTCCTGCAACAAATCTGCAACGTAGACGATTCGCAGAAACTGCTGACGCGTCTGCGGCTGTATCCATAAATAGACCCCGAGGAGGCTGTTAATTGCGATATCGCAACCGGTTTCTTCCAACACTTCCCGGGTGCAGGCTTCCTCGGGAGATTCAGCGGATTCGATATGACCGCCAGGCTGCGTGATCACCAGCACGCCAGAGGATCGTTCCTCGACAATAAGAAACTTGCCGTCCTGTTCCACGACGGCGGAGACTGTTAGATCAGTAGGTAGCACGGCGTCGGGTTATGACTCACATGCCGAGCTGACGGAATTCGAGTTCAACCTCACTTGCAGACCAAATCTCATCGAACATCTTTCCGTAGAGTTTCGCAACAGCGGGTTCATAGGTATCGGCAATGCCTTCCCAGCGTCTTGCTTGCAGCCGATAGACAAGGGCGGTTTCATCTGCAATGCAAAATGATTCCGCGTGTGTGCGTAGATCTTCACGCACATGACGGAATTCAATGTAGGTATTCAGTCGCCTGCCGAGATGAACAAACGCATTGCCGTTCTTGATGGCACGGTGGGGATCGGCAATCAACACTCGTATGCGCGAGTATGCTTGCGAAAGGACAAGGTGCTTGATGATCTCGAGAAAGTCCGGATCGTCATAGATTCCGGTTTCGAGGTCATGCGTGAATATCGAAACTTTGCGAGTCGCGATAGTTGCCACTTCCATTACAGCCTGGAGCATTTCCTCTTTTGTAGAAATGACCCAACGACGTCCTTTTTCTTTTGCCTGTGCCATGCTTTGCTGGTCAGTTTCCGCGTCGGCCCACTTCGTCCGCGCCTCCGAATTCCGGCTATCCGAAAATCGAGTCTGCTGCGGAGGTCCGTGGCGCCCGACCTCGGTGTTCCCCTGTTATCTCAAGTTCCGCAATAGTATCGGTGGGCGGGGCATTGCGCTTGCCAACTGCGTCACGTTTTTAACTTCCGGTCAATTTTTTGAGAACCATTCTCATCACCGCAATTCGCAGGATTATGCTCCGGTGGCGGTCTCATCATCGTCTGTGAACAAGTCAAATACGCCCACATTTAGCAACCATGCGACGAGTTCGTCCAAGGTGTGCGTCTGCGCCGGTTTTTCACCCAGTTGGCGCGTGGCACACAAAGTCTGCATAAAGTTCAGATGTTGAAGAGCCACAGATTTGTGACATCCGTTAGCGAAAACGATGAGTTCGTGGTCTCCCGCCCACCAGGCAATCCTGGCCATGCCGTGGACGGGTGTCGGATGTCGCCATTCCTCCTCGCGCAGGAAGCTCCTTATCTCGTCCGTTGATGGTGGGTCCGGTGATAACCAGGCCTTCAGATCGGTCGCTACGCCGCCCAGGGTGATTGCCAGTTCCTGATCTGTCGTCGTGGCGTTATCGCGAATGAGCTCCCGACAACGGTCGACGGACTCTGCCGAGATCTGCCCGGGCAACGATTCTGTGTGACGCAGGCCGGGGTCAGTATAAAAAATATGGCTCTCGTCCGGATCCTGAGGGAACGGGTTCGTACCATCTGGAAACTCGCGCTCAAAACAAAGTCGAAGTTCGCCAAGCGCCGATGCTCGCATCCCAATTGAATACGTCATGCAGGCATCGCTTGCTACACCCCAGTGAGGAATCCCCGGCGGCAAATAAAGCACGTCGCCTTTTTTCGTTTGCAAAGGCGCAGGATCCGTAAATGGACGCAGGAGAGACAACTGCTCACAAAAATCCGAAACTGACGTTTCATCAGGATCCGTCAGTCGCCATTCGCGATGTCCGCTTCCCTGGCACAGGAAAACATCGTAATTGTCTTTGTGTGGCCCGGCACTGCCACCCGGTGCTGCAAAACTGACCATCAGGTCGTCGATACGCCAATCGGGAATGAAAGCAGCCAGCGATAGCAAGCGTCTGAATTCAGGCAGGTGTTTATCGACATCCTGGACCAGCAGTGTCCAATCACGTTCCGGCAGCCTGGATAGCAGTTTGTTATCAAACGGCCCACTTTCGACGCGATAGGTGGTGTCGTTGCCGCTGCGCTCGGTGAATATCAGAACTGACTCAACATCGTCCTGAGTCGCGAGCCAGGCCAGTTCCGCGGGCTCCAGTGACGGAGACAGCACGTCGATAGCGCCTGGCATGAAGAGGGGTGATTTTTGCCAGTGTGTCGCCAGAAAATCCTCTGCCGGCATGTTTCCCGGAAATTTCACATCAGTCGGTGCGTGCTTTGATTAATCGTCGCGAGTTTTTGCAAGCATTCCTGCCAGACCGGTATAACTGGCGGGAGTCATTTCCGACAGCCGCTTTTTCGCATCGTCCGGTATTTCCAGCGTTTGGATGAATTCCTGCAGCAGTTCACGTGTTACCTGCTGACCTCGTGTCAGGGCTTTCAGCTTTTCGTAAGGCTTGGGTACCCCGTAGCGGCGCATTACCGTTTGTACGGCTTCACCCAGAACCTCCCAGCGCTCGTCAATATCGTCGTTGATCCGCTGCTCATTCGCCTGCAGCTTGCCGAGGCCTTTCTGCACGGACTGCAGCGCTATGAGGATATAACCCAGAGCGACCCCAAAATTGCGCTGAACCGTTGAGTCGGTGAGGTCACGCTGCCACCGGGACACAGGTAGCTTGGTGGCGAAATGTTCAAGCATTGCTGTCGCGAGCCCGAGGTTTCCCTCCGCGTTCTCGAAATCGATTGGATTAACCTTGTGTGGCATCGTCGACGAGCCGACTTCGTTTTGTACTATCTGCTGACTGAAATAGCCGAGCGAAATATAACTCCAGATGTCTCGGCAAAGGTCCAGGAGTATCGTGTTGTAACGGACGAGCGCGTGGCAGTACTCGGCAGTCCAGTCATGCGGTTCAATCTGGGTGGTCATCGGGTTGTTGTCCAGCCCCAGCGATTCCACAAAACGCGTACTCATTTCAGGCCAGTCCACTTCGGGGTAAGCGGCAACATGGGCATTGAAATTACCGACGGCTCCGTTGAACTTGCCACGAACCTCAACATCTGAAAATTGCTTTTGTGCGCGACTCAGGCGGGCGACAACGTTCGCGAACTCTTTACCGACCGTTGTCGGGCTGGCCGTTTGCCCATGCGTTCGTGCCAGCATTGGCAAGTCGGCGTAATCGTCGGCAATTGCCCGTAGTTTCACGTTGAGTTGATTCATGCCGGGCAATAGAACGGAATCGCGCGCACTTTGTAACATCAGGGCATAAGCAAGATTGTTAATGTCTTCGGACGTGCAGGCGAAATGTATAAATTCGGCAATGTTGCCTGAACCGGCGCCCTCTCCAATTTTTTCGCGAATAAGGTATTCGACTGCTTTCACGTCGTGATTGGTTGTTGCTTCGATTTTCTTGACGCGTTCGGCGTCGGCGGCAGAGAAATCATCAACCAGTTGCTGCAACGAGTTGTTCATCTCCGGGGAAAGCGGGGCGAGCTCTGCAATCGCCGGGTCAGCTGCCATGCACTGGAGCCAGCGAACCTCGACCAGCACACGAAACCGGATCAGGCCGTATTCACTGAGAATGTCGCGAAGGCTATCGACCTTGGCGGCGTAGCGGCCATCTGTTGGGGATAGGGCTTTGAGGGTCATCAGAACTATTTCGGGCTAGACTTGGGGGCGCAAAGCGCGAATCATACACCATAAGTAAACGATAATTGCCCCGTGAGGGGCCGACGGAGCCGATAACAAATGAGCAACAAATCACATCGCACGGAGCGCGACAGCATGGGGGAATTGCAGGTACCTTCGGACGCACTTTGGGGCGCCCAAACGCAGCGCGCGGTCGACAATTTTCCTATCAGCGGTTTGCATATGCCGCGGCGGTTTATTGCCGCACTGGGGCTTGTGAAGTGGGCGGCTGCCGGTGCGAACTCCGAGCTGGGCCTGCTGGAGTCAGACAGAGCCGCCGCCATTCAGAATGCGGCGCTCGCAGTGGCCGCCGGCGAATACGATGCGCATTTCCCGATCGATGTATTTCAGACGGGATCCGGCACCAGCTCCAACATGAATGCAAACGAAGTGATTGCGCATCTTGCGACCTCGAATTTTGGCAAAGACGTGCATCCGAATGATCACGTCAATATGTGCCAAAGCAGCAATGATGTGATCCCGACCTGCGTGCACGTAAGTGCAGCCGTTGCCGTGCATGACGAGTTGCTCCCCGCGCTGAAGCATTTGTCGGGTGTCTTGAAGTCGAAAGCGGACGGATTGAGTGACGTTGTCAAGACTGGCAGGACACATTTGATGGATGCGATGCCAATTACGCTCGGACAGGAACTCGACGGCTGGCGCGCTCAGATTGACCACGCGAGTGATCGCCTGGGTGACACCATGAAGCGCCTGACCGCGCTGGCCCAGGGGGGTACGGCAGTTGGTACTGGCATCAATGCGCACCCGAAGTTTGGACGAAAGGTTGCAGCATTGCTCGGTGAGCACACCGGCATCGAGTTCCGCCAGGCCGAATCCTTGTTTGAGGGCCTGAGCAGTCAGGATGCGGCGGTGGAAACATCCGGACAACTACGGGTACTGGCTGTCAGCCTCTCCAAGATTGCCAATGACCTCCGCTGGATGAATTCCGGCCCATTGGCCGGCATCGGTGAGATTGCGCTGCCTGCATTGCAGCCCGGCTCCAGCATCATGCCCGGCAAAGTGAACCCCGTTATTCCGGAGGCCGTGACGATGGTTTGCGCCCAGGTGATCGGAAATGACGCGGCGATTACGATTGGCGGGCAATCCGGCAATTTTCAGCTGAATGTCATGCTGCCCGTGGTTGTATACAACCTGTTGCAGAGCATCGAAATACTGGCGACTGCGTCTGTTTGCCTGGCCGATAGCGCAATAGCCGGGTTCACGGTCAACCAGGCCAAGCTGGACGAGGCACTTGATCGCAACCCGATCCTGGTAACCGCACTCAATCCGGTCATTGGCTACGAAAAGGGTGCCGCTGTGGCGAAAAAGGCTTACGCCGAGGGACGGCCGGTTAAGGACGTCGCCCGGGAAATGACCGATTTGAGTGACGAAGAGCTGGATCGATTGCTGGATCCGGCGGCGCTGACCAAAGGTGGAATCCAGCATTAGCGGATGACCGTCATAAAAACGCAATTCAGCATCGCCGAGATCCGCCGGAGCTTATCGGGGACTCGCGCGCCGCAGGATCCAACGCGACCGGTCATGCCCCGGGAGTCTGATCGCTGGCCGGCGAAATTCCTGGCGGAGGCCTCATTGGGCCTCAAAGCAGCGGGGGTACTGATACCCATCATTGATCGACAGGCAGGCCTTACCGTCCTGTTGACCCAGAGATCGTCTGAGTTGCGATTGCATGCAGGTCAGGTGAGCTTTCCGGGCGGCCGCATGGAGGAGGCGGATTCCGATATTGTGGCGACTGCATTGCGCGAGGCACATGAAGAGGTTGGCATTCACCCTGGCCTGGTGGAGATCGCAGGCTACCTGGATCCGTCACCCACAGTGACAGGGTATGCGGTGACGCCGGTGATTGGCCTGATCGGGTCATCGGTGTCCATCGAGATCGATCCGGTAGAGGTAGAAGCAGCGTTTGAAGTGCCTCTGGAGTTTCTGCTCGATAAGGACAACCAGGGCCACTCGAAACGTGAGTTCGAGGGCGTAATGTTGAATATCGTCGAGTTCAATTATGATGGCAGGCGGATCTGGGGCGCTACGGCATCCATGTTGCTTCAACTCAGACAACTTTTAATAAAACAATAGCTTATGGATTCAATCGAGAAAATACTGGAAGTAATGGCAACGCTTCGGGATCCGCAAAATGGTTGCCCGTGGGACTGTGCTCAAAGTTTCGCGACCATTGCGCCATACACGATCGAAGAGGCATACGAGGTTGCAGACGCGATTAACCGCGATGATATGGGCGGACTGCGTGGCGAGCTCGGTGACCTGCTGTTCCAGGTCGTTTTTCATGCTCGCATGGCCGAGGAGCAAGGGGCTTTCGATTTCGACGATGTGGCAGAGGGCATCAGCGAGAAGATGATCAGGCGGCACCCGCATGTATTCGGCTCTGCCGAGGAACGGCGACAGGGGCAACAGGCCGGGAGCTGGGAGCGTATCAAGGCAGAAGAGCGCGCCGGCAAAGAGACCGGTGACAACGCGCCAAGCGTGCTGGACGGGGTCGCAATCGCACTGCCAGCGCTGAAACGGGCCCAAAAACTGG
>PVMS01097567.1_pt1 | contig 23439 bp, 14 predicted proteins | sample 1853461 | NCBI WGS metagenome assembly PVMS01 (sample SAMN08582032, study PRJNA380276) | Marine sediment metagenome, whole genome shotgun sequencing project. | isolation source: ocean sediment barecode stripped | collected 2017 | reverse complement strand
TGTTTTTTGAAAAAATTTGAGCAGATGATTTACATAATCACTTCTGCGATCACGTCCAAGCGTCATACCTCGTGAGATCATAAAGTCATGAACCATTTTAAAATGTTCTGTTTCTTCAATAGTGTATGCACTCAAAGTTTTCACTAATTCGGTTTCTTCCGAATATGCAATAATTAATGAAAATCCTCCTGAAGCTGCTTTTTGTTCAGCAAAAGCATGATCAGTTAAAAATTGTTCCAGATTTTCTTCCACAATTTTAGCCCATTGCGGATTTGTAGTTGATTTTAAACCAAGCATTATGTATCAAATTTAAATTTAAGCTCTTCTAAGTGTTTTTCAGACCCAACCAATGTCATGGTATCTCCCAGTCTTAATCTTGTATACCCGTGAGATACAATAAGTTGCCCTTTTCTTTTTATTGAAAGCACTAATACATCGGAAGGCAATCGCAATTCTCGCAATCGTATTCCATGGATATCCTTATTTCTGATTTCAACATCCATTGAGTCCTGTCCTTTATCCATTCCAAGTAATAAGGTTGCAGCATTTGGTGATCGAACAAAATGATCTAACAAACTCACAATAGCTGTAGCCGGTTCAATAATTAAAGTCCCCAGTTTATGGAATCTTTCAAAATTACTTCTATGGTTCAAGCGTACAATAATATCTTTGGTGCCAATATTTTCGTAAAACAATTCGGCCAACTCAAAATTTTGATCATCTGAAAGCATTAAAATAATAGATTCTGTTTTCTCCAATTCTAATTGTTTGAGGTCAGTTAAATTCAAAGATGCTAAATCGACTACTTCTACACCTTTAATTTCGCTTTCGTTCTTTTTATCAGTATTTGCGATTCTAACATTCCATTTATGTACTTGTAATTGTTTTGCTAAGGCAATAGATTGGTTTTCCAAACCGAATATAATTGCATCCTGATTCCCATCAAGTAGGGACATTTTTGCTCGTAAATGGCTTTCCTTCACAAAATTAAGTGACCATTTGAAAAATGGAGGTCCCACTAACTGATTGATTACAATCATTGCTATTATAATGGTTTCAAAATGATGACCCCACCCTGGGAATTCATTTGAAATTATAGTTGCTAATCCCAATGCCACACCTGCCTGAGTTAAATAAGGCATCCATGCGATCAAGGCATATTTCTTATTGTCTTTTGCTGCAAAAACTCCAAATATTCCACCAAAGAACATGGTAAATAATCGTAAAAAGAACAATCCAACAGCTATTCCAAATACATTTATAACAGTCTGTACTGATAAAGAAGCGCCTGTTAAGGTAAAAAAGATAATATATATTAACGGACTTACTTTTTCTAGAATTTCAGAAAATTCTATTCTGTGTTTGCTGTAATTAGTGAGCACAAAACTTCCAATAATACATATCAATAATGGTTCCAATGCAAACTCATGGTGAAATATTTCAAAAGACTTTATTTTTATATAATGCGTAAATAGATAAATTCCATAACCAATAATAATAATAGAAAGACCCTTTAATTGCCTGTCAAATTTAGTCAAGAACGGTATTTGTAAAACTAATCCAGTAAGGTATCCAACACCAACCGAAACAATTAACTCCAGCAATAAAATGATAAAGAACAACAAGTTTGTCTCTTCATCATTAATTAATGCTTTTGCTATTGAAAAACAGACAGCAAAGATCATAATGACTATAACATCTATGAGAACAGTGACGCCTATTGCAGTCTTGGTAAAAGGTCCGTTTGCTCTCATTTCATTGATAATAGCAATAGCTGAAGAAGGTGAACGTGCCACAAAAATGGTTGCAAATAATACTGCAATTGCAATTTTATGAGTGGCCGGCATTTCAGCCATAAAAGGAATATTATCAGCAATAAAATAAATAATAACCGAACTCATCACAAATGTGATTACCAGTTGCCCTACAGTCATCCATTTAATACTATTTATTCTACTGCGTAATTCATTTAAATAAAGCTCGGAACCTGCTGAAAAAGCAATAATAGACAATGCTATTTCATTTAAAAAATCAAGATTATCCAGGGCCTCAGGAGTAATGAAGTTCAACACGGATGATCCCGCAATGATCCCGGTAATGATCAATCCGGTTATCAAAGGGAATTTTATTTTCTGAAATACCTTTGCAATTTCATTAGCTGCGATAGCAACAATGAAAAATCCAACTAAAAAGGTAATTAATAATTTTATATCCAAACTAATAAATTTATTAGCTAAAGATACTCATTGGAATTTAATATCAAAATTAAATATCTAAATCGAATGTTTTTTTTAACAATTCAATTTTACTGTTTTTTTCTTTTAATTTCTGATATTTTTCTTGTGGGGTATAGGCGTATTTCTTGGTAGTTTCTTCGTTAACTTCAATAACAATATCAATTTTATAATTATTCAGATTTTCACGTAAAAATTTAATTAACGGTTTTCTGGCACGTTCCAATTGGCTTTTCATCAATGAGTTTGGCAGCGCAAAATGAATGCAATTATTTTTTACAGTAGGAATGCTTGTATTCATTATGGATGCAACGCTTTTTTTACCTTTAGACAGTAATTTGTCAATATATTTATTCCATATTGGGATGGCTTTATCCGCAGCGAAGCTATCAGTCGGCATTCCCTCTATTTCTTCAAAATCAACATCAATTTTGGAAATTTCCTTTTTACGATCTATGCTTTTTAATGATAAGGAAGAAGGCCTGCGCTTTATATTTTTTAAAATAGGATTAACAATCTCTTCTTTAGTTCCTTGTATGATATCATCTAAAGAGATAGATTCACTGGAAATAGTGCTATTTTGTGCAATTTTTTGTTGGGTGATCCTGACTTTTTTTGTCTTGCTTTTAAAATGAACAGCTGCAATTATGAATGGTCTGTTATTTTTTTTTTCTCCATCGAACGTGATAGAGGCTAATTGCATTAAAGTAAGTTCAACCAGCAATCGCTGGTTTTTACTGTTTTTATATTTTAAATCACAATCGTTAGTTATATCAATAGCTTGTATTAAAAATCGCAAATCACATTTTTCAGATTGTGTTTGATATTTCTTTTTTGCATTGTCACCAACTTCAAGTAACTCGATAGTCACCTTATCTTTAGCAACAAGCAAATCTCTAAAATGAGATGCCAATCCTGTTATAAAATGATGTCCTTCAAAGCCCTTTTCTAATATGGTATTAAAATGAATCAATACCTCAGGAATCTTATTTTCAAGTAGTAAATCTGTTGTTTTGAAGTACTCGTCATAATCAAGTACATTTAAATTCTCAGTAACTGCTTTACGTGTTAATTCAGTTCCTGAAAAACTAACTACCCTGTCAAAAATTGAAAGTGCATCACGCATTGCCCCATCCGCTTTTTGAGCAATGATATGTAAGGCATCATCTTCAGCATTTATATTTTCTTTAATAGCGATTTTAGCTAAATAATTTTTAACATCAACGACTCCAATACGCTTAAAATCAAATATTTGGCAACGAGATAATATGGTAGGAATTATTTTATGTTTTTCAGTGGTCGCTAAAATAAATATTGCATGAGCCGGTGGTTCTTCCAATGTTTTTAGAAAGGCATTGAAAGCAGATTGTGAAAGCATATGCACTTCATCAATAATATACACTTTATATTTTCCTGTCTGAGGTGGAATTCTAACCTGATCCGTTAAATTTCTAATATCGTCAACTGAATTATTGGATGCAGCATCTAATTCGAAAATATTAAAGGCAAAATCTTCATTGGGATTTTCCGCGCTGTCCTGATTGATCTTTTTTGCTAAAATTCTTGCACAGGTAGTTTTACCCACACCCCGAGGACCAGTAAATAAGAGAGCCTGGGCTAAATGGTTATTTTTTATAGCATTTTCAAGCGTATTTGTAATGGCTTGTTGTCCAACAACATCCTCAAAAGTTTGAGGGCGATATTTACGTGCTGATACTATAAAGTGTTCCATTTATTGTTTTTGCTAGAATGACAAAAATAGGAAAAAGAATGTAGCATTGAAATATTAAAGTATTAAAAGATTGAAAGAATTAGCAATAATTTATAAATCATAGATTTTATTATACAAATCCTGATACATAACAATTATTTCTGTACGCTTTGGTTTCATTGTCGGTGTTAACAGACCATTGTTTATTCCCCATACATCAGGAGTCAATTCAAATCGTTTAATGGTTTCCCATTTTCCAAAGTTTTTATTGCCTTTATCAATTTCTTTTTGAATGCGTTCAATAATATGCGGATTTTGGATTAAATCACTATTATTACCTGAAATTGCCTCATGATGTAGTCGCGCCCACTCTCTTAAAAATTTAAAATTCGGTTGAATGATAGCTGCCGGCATTTTTTGACCTTCTCCAATAACCAGGATCTGTTCAATAAAACGTGATTGTTTCATTTCATTTTCAAGTAAAGCAGGAACAACATATTTTCCTCCTGAAGTTTTAAAAATTTCTTTTTTACGTCCTGTAATTTTAATGAATCCATCTGCATCAATTTCACCTTTATCCCCTGTATGGAAATAATCTCCGGTCATCACACTGGCTGTTTTTTCGGGGTCTTTGTAATATCCCATCATAATATTTGGACCTTTGGCTAAAATTTCTCCGTCTTTGGCTATTTTAATTTCAACATTTTTTATAGGTTTTCCAACCGAACCAATTTTCATGAGATTATCTTTGTACATATTTACTGAAATTACTGGTGACGTTTCAGTAAGCCCATATCCTTCCATCACGCACATTTTTGCAGCAGTAAATACTCTCGCCAATCGGGGTTGTAAAGCAGCACTTCCTGAGACCATTGTTCCCAATTCTCCACCCAACGCTTCCCGCCATTTACTGAATATTAATTTATTGGCCAGTGCTAATTTTTTTTCGTACCACCAACCATTTTTACCATAGGGCTCATATTTTAATCCTAAATCAACAGCCCAGAAAAACAACATTTTTTTAACTCCACTCAGTTCAGACCCCTTAGAGATGATTCCATCATACATTTTTTCCAGAAGTCGTGGTACAACAGAAATAAGCGCAGGACTTACTTCTTTTAAATTTTCTCCAATTTTGTCAATAGCTTCTGCAAAATAAATTGAAACGCCAGCATATTGATACAAATAATGGAGCATACGTTCAAAAATATGACAGACAGGTAAAAAACTCAATATTGTCATATTTCCAACCGTCAGTGGAAGCCTTGGAAAACTATCTAAAACATTGGTAACAATGTTATTATGAGATAACATGACTCCTTTGGGTCTTCCTGTTGTTCCAGAAGTGTAAATAATGGTAGCCAAATCTGTAGATTTTACTTTTTCTTTTAAATTATCAACTTCCGACTGATTGCTTTCATCTTCACCTAATGATAACACTTCATTCCAATTTTTACACCCATCAATTTTATCAAATGAGTAGATTTCTTTTAACGTTGGAACCATATCTTTTATAGCCACAGCTTTTTCGTACAATTCACTATCAGACAAAAAACAATGTGTTACTTCCGAATGATTGAAAATATATTCATAATCTTCTTTGGAAATTGTAGGATATACAGGAATATTTATTGCGCCAATTTGCAAAACACCTAAATCTAAAATATTCCATTCAGTTCTGTTGCTTGATGACAGTACGGCTATTTTATCGCCTGGCTTTATACCGAGCCTTAACAAACCTCTGCTAATGGCATTGCCTTTTCTTATAAACTCCTCTGTTGATGTTGATACCCACTCACCATCATATTTTGTTGTAAAGCTTTTTCTAATTTATAATTTTCAAGTTGGTAGTAGGCAAAATCGAACAATCTGGTATTTTCTATAGCCATTGTGGTTTATTTGAATGTATTACGCAAAGTATAAAATATAATATAAAATTACAAGTGAGAAAAAATGAATTGAAAAATAGTTCTTATTATCAATTTACTTTTGTTTTAATGGTTTCAATATCAGCTGTCATTTCTTTAATTTTATCAGGATATTTATCAGCCAAATTAAATAATTGGGCTCTATCCTCTTTTAAATTGTAAAGTTGATAATCCAATAACCTACCTGTCTCAATATTCACAAATTTATTTACAATTTTTTGCCCTTTATGTGGTGGAATCAATACCCAATTACCTTTTCGATATGTGGTTATATTACTTTGACCTAAAATTAAACTTTCTCTTCCAATTTCTGATTTGCCAAGTAAGGCATCCAATATATTTTCACTATCGGGAGTATTGTTTTCTTGTCCGGTCATTTTAGCAAAGGAAGCCGTAAAATCCATTTGAGAAACCAGGGCATCTGATACTGCTGGTTTAATTGTACCTTTCCAACGCACCATGAAGGGTACATGAGTGCCACCATCGAAAAGACTGTATTTTCCACCTCTCAGACCTCCTCTTGGTGTATGAGAGCCTATTTTTTCAACGGCATCATCTTTGTAGCCATCGTCTAAAACAGGGCCATTGTCACTTGAAAATATGACAATTGTATTTTCTGAAAGCCCCAATATATCCAGTTCATCTAAAAATTGTCCAACTGCCCAATCTGCTTCAACGATAACATCACCTCGTGGCCCTAAACCGGATTTACCTGCAAAACGTGGATGCGGTACTCTTGGTACATGCGGTTGGTGTAAGGAATAGAAAAGAAAAAATGGTTTGGCTTTATGCTTTCTTATAAACTTAATGGATTCTCTTAGAAAATCATCACCCATGTTTTCATCGATAAACAGGGAAGATTTTCCTCCCCGCATGTAACCAATTCGTGAAATTCCATTATGAATACTCATATCATGCCCATGACTAGGGTGCACTTTTAACATTTCAGGATTTGCTCTACCTGTAGGTTCACCGGGAAAATTCTTTTCGTAACTAACTTCTATCGGATCGTTTGGATCTAATCCTACAATTCCATGATTTTCCACATAAACGGAAGGTACTCTGTCATTTGTGGAAGCCATAACATAGGAGTAATCAAAACCTATTTCCAGCGGCCCCGGAGTTATTTTTCCATTCCAGTTCATGGATTCATCGCCTAATCCTAAATGCCACTTCCCAACAACTGCGGTAGTATAACCTGCTTCTCTCAGCATTGAAGGCAGCGTTTGTTTATTTATATCAAATAGGAGTGGAGCATTACCTGGTAAAACATGTGCACGTTCCTGGCGAAATGGATAAGTACCCGACAATAATGAATAACGACTTGGTGTACATGTAGGAGAGGTGGCATAACCATTGGTAAAACGAATTCCCTCATTAGCAATTCGATCAATATTTGGAGTTAACAATTCAGTAGACCCATAACTACTCACATCTCCAAACCCTAAATCATCGGCATAAATAATAACAATGTTCGGCTTTGAAATGGTCTTTTGTTTTATTGTATCATTCTTTACTTCAGACTGACAGCTTATCAATAAAAAAAGTAGACATAGGTTCAAAATATTTTTAATAATCTTCATTGGAATTTAAATTAATTGTTGTTATTATTTTCTTTTTTCAGGTATATATTCAGGGTCGTATAACGGATTTTTAGTCGTTGGAATTGGAGCGTTGATGGATATTCTCCATTTGTATAGTAAAGCTAACAGTTTTGTTGTTATTTCAGGTTTTAAATTAGCCACATTATTACGTTCTCCGATATCATCTTTTAAATTGTACAATTCTATGCCACCGTCTTCAAAAAACTGATGCAGTTTCCAGTTATTAAACAAAATAGTTGAACCAGGACGTGTCCTGAACAATGGGTCTCTTCCGTCATCTTTTTGCATATTATAAGCCTCTAAATAAATGGGATAATGCCAATATAAAGGTCTTTCGGGAATGGATTTTCCTTTTATTAAGGGTAAAATATTTTTTCCATCCAATATTTTTCCCGGTAATTTAACACCTGCAATTTTCATAAATGTGGGAAAAAAATCCGTGTTTATAATGGGCGAATCGTTTATGGAATTTTCTTGAACAATACCCGGCCATCTTATAATGTAAGGAACCCGGATTCCTCCTTCGTAATAAGATCCTTTTCCTGCCCGAAGTGGTTCTTGACTTGAAATGGCTCGGATACCCCCATTATCAGAAGTAAATATTACAATAGTATTTTCATTTAAATTTAGTTTGTCTATTAAGGCCAACAATCGGCCAATATTGGTGTCCACATTCTCAACCATTGCTGCATAAACAGGGTTATTTTGTCCAGCAGTACCACCTTTTTTCTTATATTTTTCAATTAATTCAATTTTACCCATTAAAGGAGTATGAACGGCGTAAAAAGGTAAATATAAAAAGAAAGGCTTGTTTTTGTTGGTCTTTATAAATTCCATGGCCTCTGAAGTAAGCCTGTCTGTTAAATTTTCTCCTTTGGGAGCCGATTCAAGGTTTGGTAAATTATTATATGGAGCAGCATACCCTTCTTTACCTGGGCTCCCCTTGTGATTTCCTCCAATATTTACATCAAATCCATCATTCAAAGGATTGTTGGTCACATGCCATTTTCCAAAAGTCCCCGTCGTGTAACCGGCAATTTTAAACATTTCGGCCATGGTTACCATATCATCTGTCAGCTGTTCAGTGTTTGTAACAGGAATTAATTTTCTCGATCTGACATTTCCTCTTTCCGATGATGCTACTGTATAAATACCATGTCTTGGTGTATTTTGTCCACTCATTAAACAGGCTCTGCTTGGTGCACAATTTGCTGCTGCTGCATAACCTTGGGTAAATACCATTCCCTCTGTAGCGAGTCTATCGATATTTGGAGTTTCAAAATAAGTACTTCCCATAAATCCAACATCTTTCAAACCCAAATCATCAACATTGATATATATTACATTCGGTGTTGATCTATTATGCTGCCCAATTATTTTGATTGGCAGAAAATATATAAAACAAGAACAGATTAAAATTTTATAAGGTACCTTCATGGTATTATAATGGTATATTATTGTTACATGTAACTTACTTCAATTGTATAAGAACATTATCAGCATCTGGCCAGGGTACCAATTCTCCGGTATTTGTGTTTGTTGGCATTTGCGCATCAACACTTCTTAAATATGCTCCAAGGGATTTTGCCAATTCTTCCAGTTTCAACTTTTTTTCGAATGCCAAATTTGATGTTTCCCCTATATCATCTTTAATATTGAAAAGCTCAAAATGCTGATCTATATGATAATATATCAATTTCCAATCCCCTTTTCTAATAGTACTTGTTGCGCCAATACCAGGTCCCGTTGGCCCCCAGTTATTAGGGTAATGCCAAAATAATGCCCTATTGGAATCATCTCGTTTGTGACCTTTTAAAACATCTGTAAAACTTATCCCGTCAACATGTTGAATTGTGTTATAATCAGAAATTCCAGCCAATTCTAAAATAGTAGGGAAGAAGTCTTCAATGATAATAAAATTATCTGTCACTGAATTTTTTTGTGTAACTCCGGGCCATTTCACTAGCATTGGCTCTCTGATTCCACCTTCATGAACCGATCCTTTTCCGCTTGATAAAGGCTTGTTGTGGGTATGCCGTTCACCCCCTCTTGCAACAGCGCTGAGACCACCATTATCGGACATAAATAAAATGATGGTATTGTCAGAAATTTCTCTTTTACCAAGATGATTCATGAGGTCGCCAAGGCTTTTGTCCATACCTTCTATCATGGAGGCATATTTTGCCTCTGTAGAATCCAGTCCCATTTCAAAATATTTTTGTTCATACCTGGGATCACCCTGTATAGGTGTATGCACAGCGTAATGCGCCATATACAAATAGAATGGGATGTTGTTATCAACTGCTTTATCCATTGCCAGGATAGCTTCTCTAGTCAATGCTTCAGTAAGAAAAATATCTTTCCCATGGTATCTTTCGAGTCCCGGAACGTCCCAAATAGCTTCTTTTCTTCTAGCATTTTTAAATCTTTTAGTACCGTAATAACTTCCGGGAGCTCCGGCTGCATGACCGGCAATATTTATGTCGAATCCAAGGTTTGTGGGGTCTGCTCCAGGAGTTGACAATGCTCCAAAATGCGCTTTCCCAGTATGTATAGTTAAGTATCCATTATCTTTTAGTAATTGAGGTAACGGTGTAATATGAACAGATCGTTCAATACTATCCGTTGGTTGGGCTCCATTCAATTTCCATTTTGGCATTTGCAAACCCTTTGGAGGTTTAACCATGGATGTATTTCTTCTTAATGTCCAATTGGTAACCCGATGTCTGGCTGCATTCATTCCTGAGATCAAACTTACTCTTGTAGGGGTACATACGGGTGTTGCATATGCCTGTGTGAACTTCATTCCTTCATCAGCCAGCCGTTCCATGTTAGGCGTATGGTAAATTTCGTTAAAAGGAGTTTTTTCTTTCCAAAATGGCACGGAGGTATCCTGCCACCCCATATCATCCACCATAAATACAATGATATTGGGTTTTATAGATATATTCTCAGGGTTTTTAGAACAGGAAAAAAATACAGTTAAAGCACAACAGAACAGAGCCCAAAATTTGTAGATATAAAATTGTTGAATGTTATTTATTATTCGATAATTTAAATACATAATTTTAATCCCAGTATTTTTCAAAGATATCTTTCATCACAGGATATTTTTCATCAGTATCTCCTACTAATTTTCGTTGCCTTTGCAATTCAATTTTCATCGCTTGAATAATTTCTGAATAGGCCGGGTCATTATATGCATTGCGATTTTCTTTTGGATCTTTTTTCATATCATAGAACTCCCAGGCCGGTTCAGATGTTTCTTTCGAAGATCCGGTCATATCCAGCGCTTGCCCATAAAAGAAAGCAAGTTTGTAATTCTCATTTCTTATTCCAAAATGACCCGGTCTTTTAGGGTAGTGTTGCCAATACCTGTAATAAGCTGATTTTCTCCAGTCTTTAGGCGTTTTTCCTGACAGATTGTAGCGAAAACTTTTTCCTTGCATTGACGATGGTATTTTAACACCGGCATAATCAGCAAATAAAGCAGGGAAATCTATATTTAAAATGATGTCATCCAAACGCTTACCGGCAGGAATCTCTTTTGGATAACGAATTACGAAAGGCATTCGTAACGATTCGTCATAGATCAATCGCTTGTCAAAAAACCCATGCTCTCCTAAAAAATATCCTTGATCTGCCGTATAAATTACAATGGTATTATCTGCTAATCCTGATTTTTCCAGATAATCCAATAATTTTCCAATATTGTCATCAATTGCTGCTCCCGATCTCATAAAGTCTTTTACAAATTTCTGATAAACTTGTTTCCTGGCTGTTATACTGTCCATTTCTTTTGTGTAAAAAGGAAGCCCGGGATATTTGCACCACCATTTATCAGGGGCATCAGATGCCTGTTCATAACGCCATGCTAGATTTTCTAATTGCTGACCTACAAAACTTCTGCCGGTAGTTTCCGGAGAAAAATCCAGTAAGGATTCAGGCTCAGGAATTTCGAGACCGACGTATAGATCATTGTATCTTTCGGGATAATCGAAAGGTTCATGAGTTGCTTTAAAATGTGTCATTAATAGAAAAGGTTTTTCAATATCTCTATTCTCCAACCAATTAACAGATAAATCCGCAATTACATCGGTTGAAAACCCTTTATGAACGTCCCAATCTTTTGCTGGTTTGTAAAAATTTTCTGCGGTTCTTAGAATAGGATCCCAGTATCTTCCCTGATCGTGCAATACATTGTAATAATCGAATCCTGTGGGTTCCTTCTTTAAATGCCACTTTCCAATAATAGCTGTTTGATACCCATTGTTCTTCAATACTTTGGCAATATTCAAACTGTCTGTGCTCAAAGCATCTGACAAGGTGAACACACCATTTCTATTACTGTACTGCCCGGTTAATATGGTCGCTCTGCTCGGTACACAAATTGAATTGGTACAAAAAGTATTGTTCAACACCATTCCTTCATCTGCCAACCTTGAAATATTAGGATTATGGACATAATCTTTTAAAATACCTCCATAAATTCCCCAGGCCTGAGATGTATGGTCATCTGACATGATAAATAGGATGTTGGGTTTTTGTGCATCTTTTGATTCAGTGTTAGAACAGGAAGATAAAATAACAATACACAATAAATAAAGTGATAATCTTAAAATTTTGAAGGAATTACTGTAAAACATAATGGTATCTGTTGATTTTTATTGATTTTTAATCAATTATAAATTTATTTTTTTTCTGACAAAGCATTAACTTATTTAGCTGAACGACTGTATTGAACTCATGAATAACCAAATACTAATTATCTATGTAATATAACAAATTGAAATTATGATAATTACCAGAGATTGGAGTTATGTAATAATGGATATTAATACTAAATTAAAGCATTTTGATGTTTTTTTTTGATTATTTTTGAATACAGACAGAAAATAATTTACTTCTTGTTTATTGAATATTATCTTACAGTTTTTAATTGACAAAAAGCATTTTTTAATAAATCCTACTATAAAATGAAAGTAATTCAATATTTCTTTTGTGCGGGCATTATGAGTTTGAGTATAATGATGTCTTGCACAAAATCACAAAAATCAAAAAAAAATACTTCTTTTAAAAAACCAAATATCGTTTATATACTTGCTGATGATTTGGGTTATGGTGAATTAGGAGTATATGGTCAGGAAAAGATCCTAACTCCGAATATTGATGAATTGGCCAATTCGGGAATGTTATTCACTCAGCATTATTCAGGAGCACCTGTTTGCGCGCCATCTAGATATATGTTGATGACAGGAAAGCATGCCGGGCATGCACGTATCAGAGGAAATGATGAATGGGCAGAGAGAGGTGATGTCTGGGATTTTGAAAAAGCGGTAAATGATCCTAATTTAGAAGGACAACGGCCTATTTTAAATACAACGGAGACTTTGGGAGAAGTTATGCAAAAAGCCGGTTATAAAACTGCTATAGTAGGTAAATGGGGTTTGGGAGCACCACTTACTGAAGGAATCCCCAATAAAAACGGATTTGACTTTTTTTATGGATATAATTGTCAACGTCAGGCACATCAATTGTATCCAAAGCATTTATGGAAAAACCAGGAAAAAGACTGGTTGGATAATAATTTAATAGTTCCGAATACAAAGTTGGATAAGGGAGTTGATACCATGGCGCTTGAAAGCTATACTAAATTTGAGCAAAAAGATTATGCACCAGCTAAAATGCAGGCTGAAGTTCTTAAATTTATAGAAGAGAATAAAGAACATCCGTTTTTTATGTATTACGCTTCTCCATTACCACATTTACCGTTACAAGTTCCTCACGAATATGTGGAAAAATATCTCAAAATTCTAGGTGAAGAAGAGCCGTATATTGGTAATAAGGGATATTTTCCAAACAGATATCCTAAAGCAGCTTATGCTGGAATGATTACTTATCTGGATGATCAGGTAGGAGAAATAGTAGCTAAATTGAAAGAATTGGATTTATACGAAAATACCCTGATTATTTTTACAAGCGATAATGGTCCTTCTTATACCGGAGGTATTGATGCTGAATATTTTAACAGTGCCGGACAATTCCCTAATAATTACGGTCGTACTAAGGGATTTACATACGAAGGAGGTATTCGCGTACCAATGATTGCAAGTTGGCCAGGCAAGATTCGATCTGGCAGTAAAACGGATCTTATTTCCGCTTTTTGGGATGTAATGCCAACTTTTGGGGAATTGGTGAATTCAGCCACACCTGATGATATTGATGGGATCAGTTTTCTTCCAACCCTGTTAGGAAATGAAGAAATGAAACAAGAAAAACACGATTTTTTATATTGGGAGTTTCCAAGTTATCAAGGCCAACAAGCAGTGCGTATGGGGGATTGGAAAGGAGTGCGAAAAAATATTTTTAAAGGAAATATGAAAATAGAATTGTATGATTTGAAATCTGATCCAACTGAATCAAACGATATTTCTTTTGAAAACCCTGAAATTGTTGCAAAAATTGAAGCTATTATGTTATCTGAACATACACCTGCTGAAATAGAGAGATTTAAAATAAAACAATTGGGTGATGAATAAAATTATTAATAAGAAGTAACATTGGAATATGAAACGAATAAGTATTAAATATTTAGCAATAATTATGCTTTCAATTGGACTTTTCAGTTGTAAGAACAGTGATAATAAAACAGTAATTCAAAAAGCAGAAGAAAAGGGTGAGAGACCAAATATCATTTTTATCATGAGTGACGATCATGCTTATCAGGCAGTTAGCGCGTATGGGTATGGACTCAATAACACTCCTAACATTGATCGCATTGCAAATGAAGGAGTTATATTTAACAAAGGATTTGTAACTAACTCGATTTGCGCACCGAGCAGGGCAGTGATGCTAACCGGAAAGCACAGCCATATGAATGGTAAGGTCGATAATATCCAGCCGTTTAACTGGGATCAGGAAAATTTCGCAAAGTACTTGCAACAATCAGGTTATCAAACAGCATTGGTAGGTAAAATTCATTTGAATGGCTTACCTCAGGGATTTGACTATTCAAAGGTACTACCTGGTCAGGGGCAATATTATAATCCTGATTTTATTGAGAATGGTGTAAGGAAAAGAATTCCAGGTTATGTGACTACCATAACTACTGATATTGCTTTAGATTGGTTGACTAATAAAAGAGAAAAAGACAAACCATTTTTATTATTGTACCATCAAAAAGCACCACATCGGACCTGGATGCCTGAAGAAAAATATTTGACTTTATTTGATGAAAAAACATTTGATCCTCCGTCTAATTTTTTTGATGATTATAAAGGTAGACGGGCTGCCGCTGCTCACGAAATGGGTATTTATCAGGATTTGGACGTAGTGTATGATTTGAAGATGTTAGATAAAGAGGAAACTTTAAAAACTTCAAAAAGAATTAATTTTCAAAATATGTACAATCGTATGGATGAAAATCAACAAACTGCCTGGGATGCCTATTATGATCCGGTAATTGAAGATTTTAAACAAAAAAACTTAAAAGGAAAAGAACTGGCTTTGTGGAAATACAATCGGTATATGCAGGATTATTTACGCACCATTCAATCTGTTGACGACGGAGTTGGAGATATTTTGGATTATTTGGAAGAAAATGGCCTCTCTGAAAATACCATAGTGGTGTATACCTCTGACCAAGGGTTTTATTTAGGAGAACACGGTTGGTTTGATAAACGTTTTATGTACGAAGAGTCTTTCCGAACACCCATTTTAATGAAATACCCAAAAGAGATAAAAGCTGGTACAACGATTGATAAAATGATTCAAAATTTAGATTTTGCACCTACATTTTTAGATTATGCGGGAGTAGAAATACCTGAAGACATTCAAGGTGAATCGTTCCGGAAATTGGTAAGTGGAGAACTCACTGAATGGAGAGACGCTATCTACTATACGTACTATGAATTTCCTGGTGAGCATCATGTAAAACGACATTATGGAGTAAGGACAGATCGCTATAAACTGATTCATTTTTATTATGATATCGACGAATGGGAATTATTTGATTTAGAAAAAGACCCGTCTGAAATGAACAATATTTATAATGATCCGACATATGCACAGATCAAAGAAAATATGCACAAGCGATTGGAAGAAATGAGGGTAAAATATGGAGACAGTGATGCGCTTGATAAGAGTAACTTAGAAAGATATTTGAAGGCGAAAGGAGTAAAGAAGTAGCTTTGTTTGAAAACATATTAATGAAATTTATGATGGCAGGACGAAAAACTAAAGTGCTTGGATTTTTTTGGATCCTGATTTTGATTGTACTAATTAGTTGTTCAACCCCTGAAATGGATAATAAACCAAATATCATTATCTTTTTTACGGATGATCAGGGATATGCCGATCTGGGATGTTATGGTGCTGAAGGTTTTGAGACACCAAATATTGATAAATTAGCCACCGAAGGGATTAAATTCACAGATTTTTATGTTCCTGCAACTGTATGCACACCTTCAAGAGCCGGATTACTGACCGGTCAATATCCGAAAAGAGTTGATTTACATGTGGCAGTATTATTTCCATTTTCTGATAATGGGCTGGATCCAAGTACAGTAACATTGGCAGAAATGCTAAAAGAGAATGGCTATTCAACTTCTTGTATTGGAAAATGGCATTTGGGACACAAAGAAAAATACATGCCCAACAATCATGGTTTTGACGAATTCTATGGTGTTCCTTATTCAAATGACATGGACAATTATTATTACAAGCACAATAAATTTCAAGCACCTCCATTGCCATTTTATAGAAATACGGAATTGATAGGAGCAGGATTGGATCAGCGGTATTTGACAAAAATGTATACGGAAGAAACCGTAAAACAAATTAAAAATAGGAGTAAAGACAATCCGTTCTTTATTTATTTAGCACACAATATGCCACATCTGCCATTATTTGCTTCTGAAAAATTTCTAGGAAAAAGCGAAAAAGGGCTCTATGGTGATGTGATTATGGAGTTGGATTGGAGTGCAGGTGAGATTGTCAGGACATTGAAAGAAGAAGGAATATATGAAAACACCATTATTATTTTTACTTCTGACAATGGTCCACGAGTAGGTTCTGCGAAACCTTTGAGAGGCTTTAAAGCTGAAACCTGGGAAGGTGGTCAAAGGGTTCCGGGAATCATTTCTTGGCCTGAACATATTCCAAAAGGGAAAATCAGCCATGAACTAGTGAGTACCTTGGATATTTATCCGACTTTGGCAAAACTCTCAGGAAGTACAATCAAGGCTCATTTAATAATGGATGGTATTGATATAAGTAAACATCTATTAGATCCTGAAGGCGAAAGATTAGCTGACAGACCTTTTTATTTCTATGGAAGAAATGGTGATTTAGAGGCGGTAAGAATGGGGAAGTGGAAATTACATGTATTAAAAAACAATGGTTGGAGCAAAACAAATAATGGGCCTTTCCCTAAATCCTTGTACAATTTGGAAAATGATATAAGTGAAAAAAATAATGTAGCTGAACAATTTCCTGAAATTGTATCTCGATTGAAAATTCAAATGGAAAATTTCGATTCGAAAATAAAATAAAAAAATCTTTTAAGTATTAATTAATGGGGATAATATTTAAACGTTTCTAATCAAAAAAGTGTCACTTCGAGTAGTTTATCTTTGAAAAATCACTCTGACTGACGTCAATTTTCTTTCCATTATTCACGTTAATTATAAACTTATCAGGCTGTTTTTGTTATCCACTTTCTGGCATTTGCAAATGCTTGTATCCAGGGACTTACCTGATCATTTTTTCTGTCAGATGGATAATACCCCCAGTTCCAAGGAAATGTAGAACGTTCCAAATGAGGCATCATCACCAAATGACGACCATCATCAGAGTTCAACATTGCAGCGCTATAATCTGATCCATTCGGATTCGCAGGATAGTCATTATAAGCATATTTAGCAGTTATATTGTATTCGCTTTCTGATTTCGGGAAGCTGAATTTACCTTCACCATGAGCAGACCATATTCCCAAGGTACTTCCTGATAAATTTTGTAGCATTACAGAGTTGTTTTCTTGAATTTCTACTGCTGAAAATGTACATTCAAACTTATGGGAATCGTTATGCAGCATTTTAGGTTTTTCGTCATGATTTGGATTTATCAGCCCTAACTCCACGAACAACTGACAACCGTTGCAAACGCCCAATGATAAAGTATCTTCTCTTTCAAAGAAATTCTTCAATGCCGTTTTCGCCTTTTCATTGTATAAAAACGCTCCGGCCCAACCTTTGGCAGAACCTAAAACATCAGAATTCGAAAAGCCTCCTACAGCTGCAATGAACTGAATATCTTCCAGGGTTTCACGACCACTGATCAAATCGGTCATGTGCACATCTTTAACATCAAAACCGACCATATGCATTGCATAGGCCATTTCCCGTTCAGAATTAGATCCTTTTTCGCGGATAATTGCTGCTTTTGGTCTCTCGACTCTGCTCGAGCTGACTCTTTTATTGTCATTACGAGGAGATTGCGAGGTGGTAATCTCTTTATCATTATGAGATTGCTTCACGCTGTTCGCAATGACGTCCTCCAACTTCCCTGTAAAATGTTTTGGAAATGAAAATTTTAAAGGCTGGTTTTTATAATTTTCGAATCTTTCTTGAGCTTTGTTAAGGGCACATTGTTTTTGATCTAACAAGTAAGAAGTTTTATACCAAACATCCCGCAATTCGGCAATATCAAATTCCAATTTTTTTTCCTTATTCGTAATACTTATTGTACCACTTATGACAGCCTTCCCTAAATTATAGAATTCAACATTGTTTTCAGTTAAAAACTTGGGTAGTTCAGCATCACTACTTTGGAAAATGATTCCACTATTTTCGGCAAACAATACCTTTACAGTATCAGTTTCTTCCAAAGCCGATATATCAATATTCAGCCCTACCATTTCCTGCGAAAAACACATTTCCAGTAAAGTGGTCAACATTCCTCCTGATGAAATATCATGTCCGGCTGAAATTCTTCCTTCCTTGATCAATTCCTGAATAATATTGAAAGTATTTTTAAATGAAGTAGCATCATTTATAGTTGGTGCTTCATTTCCAATTCTATGATGTATCTGTGCAAAGGATGACCCTCCTAATTTATATGTGTCATTGGATAAATTGATGTAATAGATATTATTGGAACTATTTTTTTGTAAAACAGGTTCAACAACTTTCTTTATATCATTACAATGACCCACAGCTGAAATAACAACAGTTCCGGGAGAAATGACTTCATCATCCGGATATTTTTGTTTCATTGACAGAGAATCTTTCCCGGTAGGAACATTGATTCCTAATTCAATTGAAAAATCAGAAACTCCTTTGACCGCTTTATATAATCGGGCATCTTCCCCTTCATTTTTACAAGGCCACATCCAGTTTGCAGACAAAGAAACAGATGCCAATTTATCTTGCAAAGGAGCCCAGATAATATTGGTTAGCGCTTCAGCAATGGCATTTTTACTTCCAGATACAGGGTCGATAAGTGCACTTATCGGGGCATGGCCAATAGAAGTTGCAATACCCTCTTTTCCATGATAGTCGAGTGCCATAACACCACAATTATTTAGAGGCAATTGTAATGGTCCGGCACATTGTTGTTTGGCAACTTTACCGCCAACACAACGGTCAACTTTGTTGGTTAACCAGTCTTTACACGCAACTGCTTCAAGTTGTAAAACTTGCTTTATATATGTATGAATATTTTCCTGATGGTATGAAATTTCATTATAATTTCTTACCACAGTCCTATCATTCATAATCGTTTTTGGGGAGCTCCCAAACATATCATTCAGGGCTAAATCCATTGGTTTGTCACCTTTAGATTTAGATTCAAACGTAAAACGGTTATCATTGGTAACTTCCCCAACTTCATAGTATGGAGAACGTTCTCTATCTGCAATTCGTTTTAGTGTTTCAGCATTTTCTTTACTGATAACCAAGCCCATTCGTTCCTGGGACTCATTTCCAATAATTTCTTTAGCTGATAGGGTAGGATCCCCAACCGGTAATTTATCCAAATTAATAAACCCTCCGGTTTTTTCAACCAGTTCAGACAAACAATTTAAATGTCCACCGGCACCATGGTCATGAATTGAAACAATGGTATTGACATCACTTTCAACCATACCACGTATGGCGTTAGCAGCTCTTTTTTGCATTTCAGGATTTGATCGCTGCACAGCATTTAATTCTATACCACTGGCAAATTCTCCGGTATCAGCTGAAGATACTGCCGCACCACCCATCCCAATTCGATAATTCTCGCCACCTAATATTATGATTTTATCATTGGCCTTTGGTTTATCTTTTAAAGCTTGATCCGCTTTTGCATACCCAATACCACCGGCTTGCATGATAACCTTGTCGAATCCTAATTTTCTTCCATTTTCTTCATGTTCAAAGGTTAATACTGAACCTGTAATCAAAGGTTGACCAAATTTATTTCCAAAATCCGAAGCGCCATTTGAAGCTTTTATCAAAATATCTATAGGTGTTTGGTATAGCCAATCGCGTTCTTTCATTCCCTTTTCCCATGGTCTGTCTTGAGCAGTGTCGAAAGGCCTGTCTTGATTTAAACGTGAATAGGATGTCATATAAACAGCAGAGCCTGCTAATGGTAAAGAACCTTTTCCTCCAGCCAGTCGATCTCTAATTTCTCCTCCTGAACCTGTTGCAGCACCGTTAAATGGTTCTACCGTAGTTGGAAAATTGTGAGTTTCTGCTTTTAATGAAATTACCGATCTATAGTCTTTTTTCTCATAAAAATCGGGTTTGTCAGGAGTTTTGGGAGCAAATTGTTCAACTATAGGTCCTTTTACAAATGCTACATTATCTGAATAGGCAGAAACGATTCCATTGGGATGTTCCTTAGATGTTTCTTTGATCAATTTGAATAATGATGAAGGCATTTCTTCACCATCAATAATAAAAGTCCCGTTAAATATTTTATGACGGCAATGTTCTGAATTCACCTGAGAAAATCCAAAGACTTCCGAATCAGTTAATTTTCTTCCTATACGATTGCTTAAATCGTTTAGGTAAAATACTTCTTCTTCATTCAGCGATAGTCCTTCCTGATTATTATAATCCGTAATATCATCGATTTCTAAAATTGGTTCGGGTTCAATATCAACAGTAAAAATATCCTGATTTAATCCATTATACTTTTGAAAAATCATCGGATCATAATCCTCTTTTTCATTGGAAATGAGAAATTCTTCTATCCTTATGATTCCATCAATACCCATATTCTGAGTAATTTCAACCGCATTGGTACTCCATGGTGTGATCATTGCTGTACGCGGACCAATATAAAAAGCATCAATAGATGCCTCTGCCAGTTTTTCCTGATTCCCAAAAAGCCAGTTTAGTCTTTTAGTGTCTTCTTTTGAAAGTTCTTTTGATGTTTGAACAGCAAATATTTTACTGCTTGTGTTTCCAAAGAAATGAATCATAGGTTGATTTATTAAGTGTGTTGTTGAAATGCCAAATTTAACCAATTAATTAGAATTTTTTTACTTGCTTTTTAGAATATTCAATCTTTTATTAAAAGAGTTTTGAACAATTTTTCAGGAAAATTAAATGTATAAAAGGAAAATGAGATCATTCAAATCAACAAATATTTCATTGCTATTATAGCTATTAAAAAATGATATTTATATTTTTTTTTTTGATAATGAGATAATTATAAGTACATTAGTCCATACAAAAATTAATAATAACTAAAAATTTAAATCTTATCATGAAAAAATTATTACTTGTACTTGTAATCATGTTGTTAGGTAACAATGTAATTGCTCAGGAAAAAACGTATTTGCTTTTTGAACTTATGAAGGTGGATAATGAACAAGAACAAGCCTATGCTGAAACCGAAGATTTCTGGGAAAAAATTCACGCCCAGCGAGTTAAAAATGGAGATATTGTGGGTTGGGACTTATGGTCGCTACAACCAGGAGGAGAAAGTCAGGGTTTTCAATATATGACAGTGAACGTGTACGATGATCCGGTAAAAATGTTCGAGGGAGCTGGAGATTTCAATGCCGCATTGAATGCTGCTTACCCGGATATGTCGGATGAAGAATTAACGAAGGCTATGGATAATTCAGGGAAATCAAGAGATCTGGCGGTACGATTATATCTGGAAGTGATAAAAACAACGACTGGAGATTTCAGTATGGATGTTGGAACACTTGCTGCCATTGGTTATATGAAGGTTACTAATGGAAGTTCAGCTTATGAAAAAGCCGAAATAGAAACTTTTCTTCCGATGCATCAAGATCAAGTTGATACTGGAGATAAAGGAAGTTGGCAGCTTATTAGAGTGATGTCGCCTACCGGTAGTGAGGCTTATACATCACATATTACAGTTAATATGTATTCAGGTTTTGAGCAGTATTTTAAATCAATTGATGCTATGTGGGGAGAAGAGCCAAATGAAGCTGATGCTAAAAAAATAGAGGAAGGTATTGCAACGAGAGATATGAAATCGGTTTCTTTAGCCACTTTAATAAAGAAAGTTAGATAATCATTTCAATAATAAAAACACTGTTTTGTTGTTGGATATTTTACAAAAGAAGATTGTTTGTGCAATAATTACACTTTAATTGTACGGTATTTAAATATTTTTATATATTTGTCCAACGTAATAAAGAAAAAATGAAATTTATTCAATTGCATCATCATCATTTTCATACTGGCACTCAGGCGAGCTGAAAATGTATTGAATAAATTCAAGATATATCTAAACCCGTTTGAGTAAATCAATCGGGTTTTTTGTTTCAATTCCTGTGATTTACTCAGACATATTAAAAATAAAAATGAGTAAAATAAAAATAGCAATTCAAAAATCAGGTAGATTAAACGAAGATTCCCTTAAATTGTTGAAAGATTGTGGAATTTCCATTGATAATGGTAAAGACCAGCTAAAGGCATTGGCAAGAAATTTCCCCTTGGAAGTTTTATACTTGCGTAATGGTGATATTCCACAATATTTACGAGATGGAGTAGTCGATATTGCCATCATTGGTGAAAATGTACTGATTGAAAAAGGAAATGATATTAGCATTGTTGAAAGATTGGAATTTTCAAAATGCAGAGTATCAATAGCTATTCCAAAAGGCACAAAATACAATAGTATCAACGATTTGGACGGAATGCGGATAGCAACTTCATATCCAAATACCGTAAGGAATTATTTCAATAAGTTCAATTTAACTCCTGATATTCACGTGATAAACGGATCCGTTGAAATTGCCCCTAATATTGGTTTGGCGGATGCCATTTGTGATATAGTTTCCAGTGGAAGTACACTTTTTAAGAATAATTTAAAAGAAGTGGAGGTTATGTTGAAAAGTGAAGCTGTTTTGGCGGTATCACCGGAGATTTCTGCAGGAAATCAGTTATTGCTGAATAAAATTAAATTTAGAATTCAAGCAGTTCTCAAGGCAAGAAAATCCAAATACATATTAATGAATGCACCCAATGATAAGATAGAGAGCATTATCAAATTATTACCGGGAATGCGCAGCCCAACTGTATTGCCACTTGCTGAAGAAGGGTGGAGTTCCATTCATACCGTAATAGAAAAGAATTCTTTTTGGGAAGTTTTAGACGAATTAAAGGAAAATGGAGCAGAAGGGCTATTAGTAATCCCAATAGAAAAAATGGTTTTGTAAATATTATTTGAGAATTTTCAATACTTAGAAAATAGCACTACATGATTCAATATACTATAAAATGAAAAAAATTATAAATCCGAGAAAGAATGAATGGTCGACAATATTGCAAAGACCCACGCAAACAATAGCATCGATTGAATTCACTGTTACTTCAATTTTCGAAGATGTGAATAGAAATGGTGACGAGGGCATTAAGCGCTATACGGGCATTTTTGACGGTGTAAGATTAGATGACACATTGGTTTCGTCAGAAGAAATTTCTGTGGCA
>PVMS01181036.1_pt1 | contig 23452 bp, 14 predicted proteins | sample 1853461 | NCBI WGS metagenome assembly PVMS01 (sample SAMN08582032, study PRJNA380276) | Marine sediment metagenome, whole genome shotgun sequencing project. | isolation source: ocean sediment barecode stripped | collected 2017 | reverse complement strand
TCGAAGACGATATTCGTGCACCGGGCCCTTTCTATCATGGTTATGAGTCCGACGAGGGCCGGTTTCACGGCAACATGCGTCTGTGGGAGACGCACGAAACGTTTCGCGATATCTGCCTGAACTCCGATTTGCCCGGAATCGCCCGGGCGTTTCTCGGAGGTAGCAAAACCAATTTGCTTTACGACCAGTTGTTCATCAAAGAAGCGGCGATGAGCCAGCGAACGCGCTGGCACAATGATCAGCCTTACTGGCCGATTCGCGGCTGGCAGGTGCTGTCGATCTGGATTGCCCTCGACGAAACGAGCGACGAAAACGGACGACTGGAGTTCATCAGGGGATCGCACCGATGGGATCGATGGTTCCAACCGGAAGTATTCGGCAAAACCGACGCGATTACACAATACGAGCGTAATCCGGAGTTTGAAGACATCCCGGATATCGAGGCCGACCGTGACAGCTACGATATTGTCTCCTGGGATCTGGAACCTGGAGACGCCTGTCTTTTCCATGGGATGACTGTGCATGGTGCCGGTGGCAACCAGGCGAGCGATCGCAGGCGCAGAGGCTACACAATTCGCTATACAGGGGATGACGTCGTATACGATGTACGGCCGGGTTTGAGCCCGCCGCTGGTGTGTGAAGACCTCGAGCCCGGGGCGCCGCTAGACAGTGAGCGCTATCCGGTTGTCGCCCGCGTGACCTGAAAAAAAGACAGTAATTTATGGAGAGGTTATGGAAGTTCTAGGGTTTGATGACCTGCCCCAGGGCGGGTTTGCCGGGTTGATTGAACGCCGTTTTGTAACTGATGGCCGTGTATTCGGTCATCAGAAAAGCCCTGGTGCCGTCGACGGTATTGGCGGTTTTGTCTACCTTGCCGACGCCAATTTCTTGCCCAAAGGTGAAACGGGCCTGCATCCGCACCGCGAAATCGACGTCATTTCCGTCATGGTTGAAGGGCGTATAAGCCATGCAGGGTCAATGCAGCACGGCCAGGGTCTTGAATCCGGAACCGTGCAGGTTCAGCGTGCCGGCGGGGAGGGTTTCAGCCACAATGAAATAAATCCGGATGATACTGAAAACCAGATGATACAAATTTGGGTACTGCCGGATGAGGCCGGAGAACCGGCAGGCTACAAGGTCTATCAACCAGCGGCGGGGGAGCGCGGACATATCTATGGCGGGCCAAAAAGTCAGGATGACACTTTTTACGGCACTACATCGATTGATGTCGCAAATGTCTCGTCCGGGCAAACCGTCAGTCAGCAGGGTGAGGCGATGGCCTATCTCAGTAAAGGATCCGGCACAATCAATGGCGATCCAGTGCAGGCACGAACCCTGATCAGGGCGAGTGATATGGAGTTCAATGCAGACGCCGACTCGCAACTCATCATTATTTACGAACATGGATAGGAAATGATCGTACAAAACCCGGTCATTGTTATTCCCGGCATTACGGCTACCAGCCTGGTTGACGACTACCCACTCAAGACCGACGAATTGTGGTCCATCGTCTTTAACAAGGAATATGCGCGTACTGCATTGCATCCCGATGACCTGCGTTATGAAGCCATCGAACCCGCGCATGTCGTGCCGCGGCAATTGTTTCCGATCTATAACGACCTTATAAGGGCGCTTCGCTACGAACTATCTGCACGCGCGGATAAACCAACACCGGTATTCGCTTATCCCTATGACTGGCGTATGGATATCGCAACGACTGCGAGTCGCCTGGGAGTGTTTGTCGACGAAGTACTCGCACGCACACGTCTGCTGCATCACTATGAAGGTGCCAGCGATCTCAAGGTTGACCTGGTCGGACACTCAATGGGCGGCTTGTTGATTTGCGAGTACCTGTCCCAGTTTGGCGGGCGATCCAAAGTGAACAAAGTCGCCACCATCGGTACACCGTTTGCGGGCTCGATCGAGGCCATCGTCAAGATGACCACTGGCATGAGTGTGCTGACCGGCAGCGAACCAAAAGAGCGCGAGCGGGAAGCGGCGCGAGTCACGCCAGCACTCTATCAGTTGTTGCCAAGTTTCGATGACGCAATTGTTGATGCCGCTGGCAAAGTTGTCGACATCTTCAATCCAAAAAATATGCAACGAAGTGTCGTCAAAAGCCTCACCGAATTCGTGCGGCTTTACTCAGTCGGCACACGCAGCAAAGACAGGGAAAGAAAAGCAGAGCAAATTCTTGCGAGCATGCTCGGCACTGCTCGCAAACATCGCAAAACCATTGATAATTTCAAGACGGCGCGAGCAGGGCTGAGACAGTCAGATTGGCTGGCGATCGCCGGGGCCGGGCAGAAAACACGCATTCAAATGGCCGTATGCCAAAAAAATGGCAAGCCGAGGTTCGTAATAAATGAAGATCAGTTCGTTAACGAACTCGGTGGCGGCAACCGGACTTCGTTGCGAACCGGTGACGGAACCGTTCCCTTGACTGCAGCCATTCCGTCATTCCTGCCGCGTTCGGGGATGGTGTGCGTCACGGAAGATGATCTGGGGTTGTTCGAACTGCGTGATCGTTTCCTGGTCGAGGTCGGTGGTTTTCATGGTTTGTTGCCAAGAGTTAATCTTGTACAACGGTTGGTCGTGAGGCATCTGCAACCTAAATATGGTGGAGAAGTCTGGGGCCGGCGGCTGCCAGGGTCATCGAGCTGGCGCCCGTCAGTAAGCGGGCTCGCCGAACGGCAATACACATAAGCAAGAAAGGCAGAAGATAATGGATCGAGACTCTACTCCCTGGTTGCTACCGATTCTGCTGGCGGCTGGCGTTGCCGCTGCAGCCTGGTACTACTGGTCATATATAAAGCAGCAGGCGGTGAGCCCGCCTGCCGTCGAGCAGGTCGCGCCGCCGCCGGCGACCGCGCCCGAAGCCAACGGCGATCCATTGCATCCCATCGATGAAATCATTTTTCCGGATGGCGCAGACGCGGATCTGCGGCCGTTACCAGGCCTTGATGATAGTGACGAGTATTTCAAGCTGGAGCTTACAGACCTTTTCGGCGAGCAAGTCGGGGTGTTGATCGCAGAATCCCGAATTATTGAGCGTGTGGTCGCAACGATCGATAACCTGCCCCGTAGCCACGTGGCTGAACGAGTAAGGCCGGTAACCGGCCTCACAGACGCGTTCGTCGCGGATCCCGAAGGCGGTAACCTGTTTGCGATCAGCGAAGAAAGTTACCGTCGCTACGATGTGCTTGTCAGCATCATCGAAGCATCGGACGTCGGTGAGCTGGGGGACCTGTATCGCCGATATTATCCATTGTTTCAAACAGCCTACGAAGATCTGGGTTATCCAGGCGGATATTTTAACGACCGACTGGTTGAAGCAATCGATGACATGCTGGCAACCCCTGAACTTACCGGAAAAATTCTGCTGGTAAGGCCCCACGTACTGTATAAATTCCAGGATCCGAATCTCGAAGCCCGGTCGAGCGGGCAAAAACTGCTGTTGCGAATGGGTAGCGACAATGCCGCGAAGATCAAAATGAAACTTCAGGCGCTGCGTGACTCTATCGCAAGCGAAGAGATGGAATAGCGAGCGCTATTCAGTGTCACGTCGCTGCTTGCGCCTGAACCGCCGCAAGATCGATGCGGCGCCGCCGGCAGTGAATGAACGCAGGTACCGGCCGGTCACGACGTGACCAACTTCCCGATGCACGATAAACAGTCCGCTGCCAATTATGACGGTTCCACCGGCAATAACCCATTTGTCAGGAACCTCACCCCAAATGTAGTAACCAGCGACAGCCGCCCCGATCAGCGCCGTGTATTCAAACGGTGCAAGCATGGACGGCGGCGCTCTGCGATAACCACCAATGATGCCAACCCATGCGCAGGCCGAAGCAAAGCCCGCGAGCAGGAACAGCAGCCAGGCATCAAGCGTCGGTGTTACGTAATTGCCGGGTAGCAGGAAGCTCGAGATCAACAGCGGGCCCGTAATCACATAGACAGAGAGTGACAGGGTGCTTTCGGTGGTCGCCAGTTTGCGTGCCGATATGGCAAGTGCGGCATAGCAGAATGACGCGACCAGGATGCCCAGTGCTGCCGGAGTAAGCATGCCTCTGCCCGGGCGCAATACGATCAACACACCAATAAAGCCGACGATGACAGCGAGCCAGCGACGCCAGCCGACATGCTCTCCGAGGATTGGTACCGACAGCGCAGTTACGATCAGTGGGGCAGTGAATGCCAGTGTCAATGCGTTGATCAGCGGCATGAACTTCAGGCCGAAGAAGAAACCGAACATTGCACCGGACGCGAGAACAGTACGAAGGAGGTGCGCCTTCCAGCGCTTCGTTTTCAGGCCGCCAACCCCGCCGTACCAGCGCGAAAAGGAAAGGAAAACGAGCAGGCCGAAAATACTGCGCAGAAAAACGAACTGCTGTAACGAATAATCGGCAAGCAACCACTTCGCGCACAGGTCGAGCCCCAAACCTGCGGCGACGCCGAACAGCAAGAATGCGATGGCGGCGCCATAGGAGTCGTGGGGGTTGGTTTGAGACATTTCGGGTACAGCTCCGCCCGCCTGGCTGTTCAGGCAACGTTCAGAAAACAAGGGAAAAATTCAGCTTCGATTCATGCGCACCGGGCTTTAATGGGCCTCAGTCGGATCATTGTGCGATAGAGGATATCGAGATGTCTAGAAAAATCGAAACGGGTGCTGAGTACCTTAAAAAAGCAGGATTTCTTGCCTTTGCGGCGTTGCTGGCAGCAACTTCGTTCCTGGCGAATGCGGATGTACAGACGACGGCGTCGGAGCCCGCAGCTCAGAGGTCGTCGGAGTCGCTGCACTTCTCCAATGGTGGCCGCGCAAACATGCGGAGTCCGGAAAAGGGAAGTCTGTCGGTCGACCAGTACGAGTCTCTCAATACTGATGGCACGCGTGAAAAAACGGTGACAAAACCATCCGGAGGCAAGACCATCGACAGCGGGTCACAATCCAGCAGTTTTGACTTTTGGATTTTCGACGCGGATGTCCAGTTGTTCTATGACGACGATGGTGATGGTTATTTTTACGGCGTCGATCTGCTTTTCGATGCAGACACCATTTACAACAGCGCCGACGTCTACGCAGCGGTTTATCTAAGCTATGAGGGCGGCCCGTGGAATGAGTATGCGGTGACCGATGATTTCACTATTTTCGGTGCCAGCGGCAATGATGAGTACGTACTGGTAACGGAGCTGATGTCCGGTTATCCGACAGGCGATTATGACTTGCTGATTGAGTTGTTCGATTCCTACGATGGTGCGTTTGTTGCCAGTTTCGGCCCGGAGGACACATCGGAGCTTGCGTATTTGCCACTTGAGGATTTCGAGCGGGATGCACCTCAAGTCGAGGAGCGGGTGGTCATTGTTACGCAAAGTGGTGGCGGCGCCGTTGGGATCTGGTTGTTGCTTGCTTTACTTTCGCTACGCGTGATCGCGCGCAAGACCTTGTAGATTTATTGGTGCTATCGCGGCTTCCAGCCGCGATTGCCGTTCGACGATAAAACAGGAATGACCAAACTCGTCTAAGATGGCCTGTCACCAGCAGCGGAATCCATCCATGCGAATCAACAAACGCGATTTTCTAAAGATGTCAGGTGCGACAGCCGGCGCAATTGCCCTCAGTGCCTGCAGCCCTGCCGACACGAAAAATCCCATACCCACACTGACTTCGATGACTGATGACGTGAGTCCAATCAGCGTTGACGAGCGCATTGCCCGAATCGAGAAAGCGCAACGCCTGATGGCCGAACACGATATTGATGCGATATTGATCGAGCCCGGTTCCGCCATGTTGTACTTCAGCGGTGTTAGCTGGTGGCGCAGCGAGCGGCTCACAGCAGTGGTCATTCCGCGAGAGGGCGACATAGGCGTTATTACGCCGTTTTTCGAGGAGCCGAGCGTCCGTGAATCAATGACCTTTGGTGACGATGTTCGTGCCTGGCATGAACACGAAAGCCCATTTGAACGAGTTGCCGGGTTGTTGAAGGACCGCGGCCTGACAGAAGGCCGCATTGGCCTGGAAGATACCGTGCGACATTTCGTTGCGGTGGGACTGAAAGATGCAGCGCCGCGATTCGAAATTGTATCGGCGTCGCCCATTACCACGGGATGCCGGATGTTCAAGACAGCCAATGAGATCGCGCTGATGAAAAAAGCGAGCGAGATTACTTTAACGGCCTACCGTCACGTTTACACGAGCCTTGAGGTCGGTATGGAGCCGCCAGACGTTAACGAGATGATGCGATCGGCACAGGCTGACCTCGGTGGAAGCAACATCTGGAACATGGCGTTGTTTGGCGTGGCAAGCGCTTACCCGCACGGCACGAACCAGCCACAAAAAATTGAAGAGGGCCAGGTCGTATTAATGGACTGTGGTTGTTCCGTGGAGGGGTATCAGTCGGATATATCCAGGACATTCGTATTTGGCGAGCCGAGCGAACGTCAGCGTGAAGTCTGGGACACGGTTCGTGAAGGCCAGCAAATCGCCTTTGACGCGGCGCAGCTCGGAGCGACGGCGGGTTCCGTCGATGATGCCGTGCGGCGCCACTACGAATCACTAGGATGGGGACCTGGCTACAAGGTGCCGGGACTTAGTCACCGTACGGGTCATGGCATCGGCATGGACGGCCACGAAAGTGTCAATTTTGTGCATGGCGAGCAAACGCTTATTGCACCAGGAATGTGTTTTTCCAATGAACCGGGCTTGTATGATTTCGATGCGTTTGGTGTGCGCCTTGAAGACTGTCTCTATATGACTGACGAGGGTCCGGCGTGGTTTACAGTACCTCCGGACAGCCTCGATGCGCCCATAGGCCGAATGGGCTAACGCCTTTAGCTGGTGCCTGGCTCCGGTTGTGCTGACTGTGGCAGGGTTTCGCCGCGCGCCATTCTCATCACTCGTCGGCCCCACGCGGACATTGAGTCGAATCCTGCGTACAGCGCCGGTACAACCATCAAAGACACAATCGTAGAAAACGCCAATCCGCCTATGATGGCGCGCGCCATCGGGAAATAGGGAGGTCCGTCACCTCCCACCTGGGTGGTGCTGATTGCCAGTGGTGCGAGACCGACAATGGTGGTTGCCACTGTCATCAGAATGGGTCGCAATCTGTCCCGGCCACCTTCTACAATTGCCTGATTTCTCGGAACGCCGCTCTGCCGTAAATTGTTGATGTGATCAATGAGGACGATGCCGTTATTCACGACGACACCGATCAGTATCATTATCCCGATCATGGCCATAAAGGAAAACGTCGTGCCCGTTGCGGCAAAGAAAAGGAACACGCCGAGGACTGAGAATGCGATTGATCCGAGAATGATCGAAAACGGCAGCAGCAGGGATTCGAATAGTGCCGCCATCACCAGGAAAATGCAGGCAATGCCGAGCATGATGTTGGTCATCATCATCTGCTGCGTTTCATCCTGGCGGTCAAAGCCGCGGCCAAATTTCCAGCTATATCCTGGTGGTAGTTCATACGCGTCCATGAGCGCCTCAACCTTCGGGCGAACATCATCCAGCGTATTGTCATCGTCCAGTTTTGCTGAAATCACGACGGCTGTCTGCCGATCCTGGCGACGAATGACATCGGGAGCGTAGCCGACTTTGAAATTCGCGACGCTGCCGAGAGTAATTCTTTGCCCGCTGTCAGTGTAAAGCGGAAGGTCGGCCAGCTGCTCCAGCGTCTGCCTGTCATCGGCACGAAATGCGAGCCGCACGGCTATTTCACCGGTATCGGTGCGGAACTCCCTGAGATATTGTCCACGCATGGCAGTGGCGATCGTCTGCGCAATTCTTTCTGTCGTCAGCCCGGCCGCGGCTGCCCGAACGCGATCAATGGTCACACGCACCTCGCGCTCGCCAAGCTCGGCATCAGAGCGGACGTCCTGAAGCCCTTCAACACTCTCAAGTGTGCGGATAACATCAACGCTCATTTCGTTGAGCAGGCTGGTGGAGTCCCCGGATATCTGGATGCTGAACGCTTCTCCTCCGTCACCGCCGCCTTGCTGATCAAACTGGAAGCTCGGTTTGCCAATGGCTATAACCGGTAAATTCTCTTCTATCCGTTTGATGATTTCTTTGGTTGATGCTGTCGCATCATCTTCGCTGGTCAGCAACAAGGTTGATTCCGCACGACCTTTGTCGAAGTAACTGTAGACAGACCGGATATTGAACTCTTCCTGGTTATCGAAAAAATATTGTTCCATGACATCTACCGTATCCTCGATCCGCTTCAGCGGATGTTGGCCCTCGATGTGATACGGCAGGAACAACCGTCGACCGCTTTCTTGCGGAAACATGTCGAATTTCACGAGATCCAGCATCATTGGCAACATGCCTGTCAGCAACGTGAGGCCAATTCCAACGGAGGTCCAGAATGGATGACGCAAAGACCATCCCAGGCTTTTCGCGTATCGCTTCGTTAGCCGGGACATGAACGCGCCTTCCTTCGGCGGTGGTGGTGGTTTTATTCTCGCGGTCAGCATGGGCACCAGCGTCTGTGCGATAAGCAGAGAGGCCAGTAGTGCAACAATGATGGTGATCGCAACGTGGGTCATGAATACGCTGATATCGGTCTTGGTGCCAAACATGATCGGAACGAATACGATAATTGTGGTCATCGTTCCTGCAATGACGGCCAGACCGACCTCATTGACGCCGGCCAGAGTCGCTTTGATGGGGTCGTCGGGATTTTTTGCCCGCTGAATGAAGACACTTTCAGTCACCACCACAGCGTTGTCCACCAGCATGCCAACGGCGAGCATCAGGCCCATCATGGTCAGCATGTTCAGGGTTAGTCCGAAAAAGTACAGGGCGCCAAGCGTAATTGTCAGGGAAAAGGGGACAGTGGCGGTGACGATTAACGTTGTTGTCACCTGCCGCAGAAACATATAGAGAACTAACAGGGCAAGCAGCGCTCCAATCATGCCGGCATTGAGCAGGTCGGACAGAGAGTCCTTGACTGCCTGGCCCTGGTTGTCAAGGCTGAATATATTGATACCGCTCATTTGTGGCAGCTTGCCGATCTCTTCGACTTCGGCGAGTACACGGTCGGTCACGTCGACCATGTTTGCGCCCGTCGATTTACTGACGACAAGGCCAACCGCATATTCGCGATCCAGATGTCGACCGTAATTTCTTAGTGGCGTGAGCAGCCTGACATCCGCAACATCCCGAAGGCGCAAGCCCGAAGCATTGATAGGAAAATTGCGAATCTCCTCGATCGATCGAAACTCGCCTTGCGGCCGTACGCTAAAACGTTGCCCGCTATCGGTAATCCGACCGGCACTGACCGAAAAATTACTTCTCTCGAGGCGTCGCTGAATTTCATTGATGTCAACACCGTGTGCAGCAACTCTTTCGATATCCAGTAGTACACGAATCTCTCGCTGGTCTACGCCTTGCAACTGAACCTGGGAAACACCTTCAAGTCGCTCGATGCGCCTTTTCAGCAGACGGTCAAGCATGTCGTAGCTGTCACTGAGGTCATTCTCACTGGCGATTCTGATTTGCAGGACCGGCTGGTCTGCTAACGAGCCTGTAAAAATGAAAAAGCGACGTATATCACTTGGCAGCTGGTCGCGAATGGCATCGATCTTTGCGCGCGCCTCGATGCCTTTGGCGCCCATGTCCTCATCCCAGTCAAACTGCATGAAAACCTGGGCCTGATCTTCTTCCGACGACGAAAACATGATCTGGACGCCGGACAGGGTGGCCAGCGTCTCTTCCATGGGGCGTGTAATGAGGCGCTCGATCTCTTCGGGTGTGGAGCCTTCATAAGGAATTTGAATGAAAATTCCCGGAAACTCGATATCCGGAAACTTTTCAAGTGGCAGCAAGCGTGATGCAAGCAACCCGATGAAACCGAGCGCCACAAACACAACAACTGTTGTGACGGGACGGTTAAGAGCGACTTCTGTGTGTTTCATGTCTGGTCAACCGGCAGCCAGCTAGCCCCACGGACAGCTTCAGGAGGAAGATTGTATGGCGGATTGTGGCATATTTTCATTTCGTGCCATACGCATCACTCGCCGGCCCCACGCAGACATTGAGTCGAATGCTGCGTAAAGCGCCGGTACAACCAACAGCGAAACAATAGTCGAAAATGCCAGGCCACCTATAATTGCTCTCGCCATCGGGAAGTAGGGCGGTCCGTCGCCACCTACCTGGGTGGTGCTGATTGCCAACGGAGCCAATCCAACGATAGTGGTTGCCACTGTCATCAGAATAGGCCGTAACCTGTCCTGGCCACCTTCAACGATAGCCTGGTTCCGGGGCACACCTCTCTGGCGCAGGTTGTTGATGTGGTCTATTAGTACGATTCCGTTATTCACAACAACACCGATCAGTATCATAATGCCGATCATTGCCATAAACGAAAACGTTGTGCCGGTCGCCGCAAAGAACAGAAATACGCCGAGCACTGAAAATGCGATTGATCCGAGAATAATAGAAAACGGCAGCAGCAGGGATTCGAATAGCGCCGCCATCACCAGGAAAATACACGCGATACCAAGCATGATGTTGGTCAGCATCATTTGCCCGGTTTCATCCTCACGGTCAAAGCCACGACCAAATTTCCAACTATATCCTGGCGGTAGTTCATACGCGTCCATGAGTGCCTCAACCTTCGGGCGAACATCATCCAGTGAATTGTCTTCGTCCAGTTTTGCTGAAATTATGATGGCAGTTTGCCGATCCTGCCGACGAATGATGTCCGGAGCGTATCCAACTTTGAAATTTGCAACGCTGCCGAGTGTAATTCGCTGTCCGTTGTCGGTGTAAAGCGGCAGGTCGGCCAGTTGCTCCAGCGTCTGCCGGTCGTCGGCACGAAACGCGAGTCTTACGGCCAGTTCACCAGTATCGGTGCGGAACTCCCTGAGGTATTGACCACGCATGGCGGTAGCGATGGTTTGCGCGATTCTTGCCGTGGTTAGCCCGGCCGCTGCCGCGCGAACACGATCAATGGATACACGAACCTCGTGCTCGCCCAGCTCCGAATCAGAACTGACATTCTTGAGCCCTTTAACGCTTTCCAGAGCCCGAATAATGTCGGCGCTCATATCGTTAAGTTGACTGGTGGAGTCGCCGGATACCTGGATGCTGAATGAATCGCGACCACCGCCTCCCTGCTGATCAAACTGGAAACTCGGCTTGCCGATAGCGATTACCGGCAAGTTTTCCTCCACCCGCTTGATAACTTCTTTGGTAGATGCTGTCGCGTCATCCTCGTCCGTTAATAAAAGGACCGATATCGCGCTGCCCTTTTCATAGTAGCTATAGACCGACCGGATATTGAACTCTTCCTGGTTGTCGAAAAAGTACTTTTCCATCAGGTCCACGGTCTCTTCAATCTTTTTCAGCGGGTGCTGACCCTCAATATGGTACGGCAGATACAGGCGTCGACCGCTTTCCTGCGGGAACATGTCAAACTTAACGAGTTGCAACATTATCGGCAACATACCGATTACCAAGGTGGCAGCGATGCCAACGGATGTCCAAAACGGATGACGCAAAATCCATCCTAGGCTTTTGGCATATCGCTTTGTCAACCTGGACATGAAAGCACCATCTTTTGCTGGCGGCGGCGGCTTGATTCTTACGGTAAGCATCGGCACCAGTGTCTGAGCAATCACCAGCGAAGCCAGCAAAGCGACAATAATGGTTATCGCGACGTGGGTCATGAAAACGCTAATGTCGGTCTTGGTGCCAAACATGATCGGAACAAATACGATTATCGTGGTCATCGTCCCGGCAATGACGGCCAGTCCAACGTCTTTGACGCCGGCAAGTGTCGCTTTAACCGGCTCATCAGGATTTTTCGCCCGGTGACTGAAGACACTTTCAGTCACTACGACTGCATTATCCACCAGCATGCCAACGGCGAGCATAAGACCCATCATGGTCAGCATGTTCAGGCTGAGGCCCAGGAAATACAGGGCGCCCAGTGTAATCGTCAGGGAAAAAGGAACCGTGGCGGTGACGATTAACGTTGTTGTCACCTGCCGCAAAAACATATAGAGCACCAGAAGGGCGAGCAGCGCACCCATCATGCCGGCGTTGAGCAGGTCGGACAGAGAATCTTTGACTGCCTGGCCCTGGTTGTCCAGGCTGAATATCTTGATGCCTTTCATTTGTGGCAACTTGCTGATCTCTTCGACCTCGGCAAGCACACGGTCGGTCACGTCGACCATGTTTGCACCTGTCGATTTGCTTACCGCAAGCCCAACCGCATATTCACGATCCAGGTGCCGACCGTAATTTCTAGCCGGTGTGAGAAGCCTGACATCCGCAACATCGCGAAGTCGAAGACCCCCATCATTAATGGGAAAATCGCGAATCTCGTCGATAGATCGAAATTCACCTTGCGGCCTTACACTGAATCGCTGCCCGGAGTCCGTAATTCGGCCAGCACTGACCGAAAAATTACTTTGCTGGAGACGTTGCTGTATTTCATTGATGTCGATCCCGTGTGCAGCAACTTTTTCGATGTCCAGCAGCAATCGAATCTCTCGTTGGTCGACACCCTGCAATTCCGCTTTAGAAACACCGTCAAGCCTTTCGATTCGCCGCTTTAGCAGACGATCCAGCATGTCGTAACTGTTGCTAAGGTCGCGATCGCTCGAAATTCTGATCTGCAGCACTGGCTGGTCCGACGTTGAGCCCGTGAAAATAAAGAAGCGCTGGATATCACCTGGGAGCTGGTCGCGAATGGCATCGATCTTCGCGCGAGCCTCAATGCCTTTGGTGCCCATATCCTGGTCCCAGGCGAACTGCAGTTCTATCTGGGCCTGGTCGTCGCTCGATTCCGACGACATAACCTCTACGCCGGACAATGTGGCGAGTGCTTCCTCTACCGGGCGTGTAATGAGGCGCTCGATCTCTTCGGGCGTGGAGCCTTCATAAGGGATTTGAATGTAAATTCCCGGAAACTCGATATCCGGAAATTTTTCAAGTGGCAGCAAGCGTGAAGCAAGCAGCCCGATGAAACCGAGTGCCACAAACACAACAACTGTTGTGACGGGACGGTGAAGAGCGACTTCTGTGTGTTTCATGTCAGATCAACTGGTAGCCAGCTGGCCTGCCGGGACAACATAGGTTTTGCGATCAAGCAGAGAGTAGACAACCGGAATGACAAGCAATGTCAGCAAGGTGGACACCAGCAACCCACCAATGACCGTAATGGCCATCGGTGTGCGCATCTCTGCGCCCTCGCCGAAGCCAATCGCCATGGGTAACAGCCCCAACGCGGTAGTCAGCGTAGTCATGAGAATTGGCCGCAGTCTCTCGCGCCCTGCTTCCATTATTGCCTCTGTCTTCTCAATGCCCTGCGCGCGCAGCTGATTGATAAGATCAACCAGCACGATCGCGTTATTCACAACGATTCCGGCCAGCATGATGACGCCGATGAACGCCACAACGTTAATGGTCGTGCCTGTGATGAATAGAGCAAGGACCGCGCCCACCAGTGCAAGAGGGATAGTGAACAGGATAACGAGTGGATGAATCAATGATTCAAACTGTGATGCCATCACGAGATACACGAGGAATACGGCAAGCAGCAATGCAAACTTCATGGATTGAAACGATGCTTCCATTTCTTCGTTTTGGCCGGCGACCATCGCGGTGATTCCCTCTGGCATCGGTGTACGGTCAATGATCGACTGCGCCTCGATCGCTGCTGTACCAAGGTCACCATAGGCAATGTTTGCGGAAATCAATGCAACACGCTCTTGGGCTACACGCCGAATCTCGGCCGGGCCTCGCGAAACGCGGACTTCAGCAACTGCTTCAAGTGTCACGGGCCGCTCGGCTTCCGGATTGACGATCAGCTGGCGAATCTCTTCAATGCTCGCCTGTCGGGTGTCGACACTGCGCACGAGAACATCGATCTTTTTGTCGTGCATCGTATATCGTGTCGCGATCTCACCTCTGACGTTAGCAACTACGCGATCGGCGATATCTCTAACGGCAAGGCCCAGAGCCGCCGCACGTTCCTGATCAAAGATAATCTGAATTTCCGGGTTGCCAAGTTCAATGGTCGTTTTGACGTCGGTAAAACGACCGGACTCTGCCATGGATCTGAGAATGGTCTGATTGACCCGGTCGAGGCTGCTCAGATCGAACCCCGCGATCTCGATCTGGATCGGGCTGGCAAAGCTCATCAGTGACGGCCGGCTGAACTCGTATTGCACGCCTGGAATCTGTGCCAGCTCCTTGCGCATTATGTCCATCACGCGGTTTTCCATAGCCCGATCGGAGCCGGCTATGAGGGTCAGGCTCAGGCTGCCGGCGTTTTCTCCGGCGTCTACCGGATTGGCGTCCAGCCGGTTTCCCGTACCCGCAACGGAGTAACTTAGCGCTACATCGTCAATGTCTTGCGTAGATCTGTACACTTTCTGAATTGCACGATCGGTCTCCGAAATAGGTGCGCCGGCAGCAAGTCTCAGGTTGACACTGAATTCGCCCTGGGACAGCTGAGGAATAAGCTCAGTGCCGAGTCGCGGGACCAGGGACATGGTCGCCACGAAAATCGCTACGGCACCCATAACGACAGTAATACGATGGTCTAATGACCAATGCAACAAGGGTTTGTAAATCCGCGCTGCGGCGTTGCTGAATCGTTGCAACAAAAATCGAGGTATCCAGAGGATCGCCCAGAAGACCCAGCGAACACCGATCATCACCAGGCCGAGGAGCCTGATGATGAGTGAAACAAGTTTCGTGAACAGCTCGAAAAGCCACTGGAACCCCCGTACCAAAATGTTTCTTTTCGGCTGCTCACGAAAAACATGATCTTCGGCCGCATAGCGCGAGCCTGTACCCGACGCAGCCAGCATCGGAATTAAAGTAAGGGCGACGAGCAGCGACAGTGTCAATGCAAACGTTACCGTGAGCGCCTGATCTCGGAACAGCTCGCCCGCAATTCCACTGATAAACACCATTGGAAAAAAGACCGCTATTGTCGTCAGAGTCGATGCCACGACGGCGGAGCTGACTTCGGTAGTGCCATTTAGCGCGGACTCAACAAGACCCTGCCCTTTTTCTTTTTTGCGGACAATGTTTTCCAATACGACAATAGCGTTGTCGACCAACATGCCGACTGCAAGCGCGATACCACCCAGGGACATGATGTTGAGTGAAACATCGTTGCTGTACATCAGTAGAAATGTGCCGATGACAGATACAGGAATAGCGCCTGCAATAATCCAGGTTGAGCGTGAGTCACCTAGGAAACCGTAGAGAACAAGAATCGCGAGGATTCCGCCGGCGATCGCTGCGGTGGTCACCTGTTGAATTGCTGCAGAGATAAAATGTGACTGATCGTAAATCTCTACCAGTTCGAGATTGTCAGGCAGGGACTTTCGGACATGCTCCAGACGTGCCAGCACGCGCCTGGCAACCTGTACCGTATTTGCATCACCTTCCTTGTAAACTGCCAATTCGACGGATTCCTGTCCATTGACACGCGTGATCGCCTCACGCTCCTTGTAGCCACGCGTTACGGTGGCTACGTCACGCAGGTACACCGGTCGACCCTCAACGTTGGCGATGATTGCATTGCGGAATTCGTCGACCGTCAGAAATTCGTTCAGTGTTCGAACCAGGAATCTTTGATCCCCTTCTTCTAGGCGACCACCTGAAAGGTTGACGTTTTCGGCACGAATCCGATCCGCGATCGTTTTGATGCTTATTCCCAGCTGCGACAGTTTTTGCTGGTCTACCTGAATCTGAATCTCATCCTCCAGACCGCCGCTGACCTTGACTGCCGCTGTTCCTTCCTGCGCCTCAAGGTCATTCTTGATCCGGTCTTCTGCAAGTCTGCGAAGTGCTTTCAGCTCGCCTTCGGTGATGGGGCGGGCGACTTCGTCCTCCATCTTCTGCAGCAAACCAAGCCGGATGATAGGTTCTGATGAGGGGTCAAAGCGCAGCAGCATCGGACGCCTGGCTTCGAGTGGCAACTCTATAATGTCTACCTTCTCCCGCACATCGACACCAGCCAGGTCCATGTCGGTGCCCCAGGTGAATTCCAGTGTGACATCCGATTGTCCGGAGCGTGAAACCGAACGAACGAGACGCACATTTCGAATGACGCCGACCGCTTCTTCGATTGGTTTTGTTAACAGATTTTCGACTTCAAGCGGGGCCGCACCGGTCAGTTCAGTACGAATAGTAATGGTGGGATACGAAATATCTGGCAGCAGGTTCACGCTCAAGCGGTTGAGCGATACCATTCCGAACAGCACTACCGCAACGGTCACCATCCATACGGTGACGCGGCGTTCTGTAGCAATCTCAATCAGACGACGCATATTCAGGCTACCTGCTTGTGGGTTTTTGGATTTGTTGCCGGGTTATTCGGATGCATCATTGCTTGCAGCACTTTCTGTAGGCTCGTCAACGTTGATAACGGTCACTTTCGAACCCTCTTTGAGCCCGCCCTGGCCGACTGCCACGAATATATCGCTGTCGGTCAATCCTGTTGTGATTTCTACCTGGCCGTTGCCAGAGAATCCTGTTTCCACTTCGCGTCGGTGGGCAACATCATCTTCCACGATAAATATGGAGGTTGTCCCAATCTCATCGATCAACGCGCTGCGAGGAACCTGCAAGGCGTTGATGTGAACATCATGGACAATTCCGATGCGTGCAAACATGCCGGGTTTGAGCCGCCGGGTTTCGTCACTCACTTCGATAGTGATCTTGAATGTTCCGGTGGCCGGATCGACTATCGGGCTGACACGAGCAACCGTTGCCTGGAAGGTTTCGCCACCAAGCGCATCGATCGTGAGCACTGTGTCCTGTCCCGCCACAATGCTCCGAAACTCGCGCTCCGGCACGTGCAGATAGGAGACCAGGGGTTCAAGGCTTGTTACTTGAAAAGTAGGTGTACCGATTTCCAGCGTATTGCCAATTTTAATGTACCGTTCGGAAATGACGCCATCGATAGGTGCGCGAATATCGGTATAACTCAGCTGTAGCTTTGCCAGTTTATTGGTGGCCGCGAGTGCCTCCATTTCGTAGCGAATTTTCTCGAAGTCGCCTGCGCTGATAAGGCCGCGTTCGTTCAGATCGACATTGCGCTGATAATCGCGCTGCAGTTTGCTGAGATTCGCTTCAGTCTGCAGTTGTTCGAGGCGAAGTCGGTCGCCGTCGAGGCGTGCCAGTATCTGGCCGGCTTTGACATCGTCGCCTTCTTCAACATAGATCTTGCGAACTTCACCGCCGACTTTCGCGATGACCGTTGCATCTGTAAACGCTTCTACAGGCGCTGTGCCTGAGTAGGTTGCGTAGATATCGCCGCGAGTAGCGGAGGAAGTTTCCACCGGAATTGCCGGTGTATCATCTTCCTCTTCCTCTTCCTCTGATTTTTCCTCAGACTCTTCGGCGGATTCGTTTTCGGTGGTATCGTCTTCGTGCTCTCCACTCGGCTGACAAGCTGCCAAAAGCAGGAAAGTCAGTATCAAACCTGGCCATTTGTGCCATGGCTTCATTTTATGCTCCTTGTGTTCCCCTGGTGCACCACAAGTAGAAGAGTAGTTTGGACTGGCGCAGCGGGGGTTGGCGCCATCGGACTACGATTCCCGGGCTGATCCTCGAGAATCAGCCGCTTGTAAGATCTGAAGCTGAATTTTTGGCGAGAACGCGACTTCCGTCGCGTAGTCCGGACTGGCCGGTAATCACGACTGCCTCGCTGACACCAAGGCCGCCCAGCACTTCGACCATGCCACCGGATTCGATTCCAGTCTTAATAATGCGACGTTCAACCTCGCCATCGTTGACAACATATACAACCGAAATGTTGTCTTCTTTTAGAACGGCAGCGGCAGGGATAACAAGCGCATTCTCGTGCTTCTCATACGAGATACTGAATCGGGCGAACATGCCCGGGGCCAGTTCACCATGGTCGTTTTCAACATACGCGGTTGCCCGGAAAGTGCCGGTGCGTACGTCAATCGTCGGGCTGATTCTGTCGACGGTGGTAGCAAACATGATCTCCGGCATCGCATCGACACTCAATTTCACGGACTGTCCTGCAGAAAATTTCGGTAGCTCCGTCTGCGGAATCCTCAGGTAGGCGACCAGTTTTGAAGTATCTGTAATCCGAAACGTCGGATCGTTTATGTAAACCTGTCGGCCAACCTTTATCTCGCGGGAAGAAACGATGCCAGCGATTGGTGCTCGAATATTGGTGTAATCGAAGTTGAGGCGCTTCAGCTTATAGTTCGCTTCCAGCGCGTCCATATCAAATTTCAACCCTTCGTACATTGCGGCGCTAACCAGGCCACGTCGGTGCAGGTCAACCAGGCGTGCATACTCGCTCTTGGTCTTGTCCAGGTTTGCTTTTACCTGCAGCATTTCCAGACGAAGCAGCTCTCCGTCCAATCTGGCAAGTATCTGGCCCACTTCGACCTTGCTGCCTTCCTCGACAAGAATCTCAATGACTTCTCCTGCAACGCGGGCAAGAACCGGCGCATCAGAATCAGGCTCAAGAGAACCCGTCGTCTGATAGGTAGCATAAATAATTGCGTGTCGGGGAAGCGAAACCTCGACCGGCAATGCGGTGGCAGCGTCCTGTTCGACTATGTCCGCTACTTTCGCCTCGCCAACGCCGCAGCCGCTTAGTGCGATCGCGAGAATTGAGGAGAGTGTGGTGATAGCTGCTTTTTTGATCATTTTCTTGTACCTGGTTCCCGATATGCTGTTCTGAGGTCTGTTGGTGTTGTAGTGGAGTATAACACTAGATAACTATAACGCAACACACCTTACTTGTATTCGATTTTTTGAATAAACAATATTTATCAATAAGTTACGGTTTCTTGTGGATTTTGCCTGCGCCCCGATGTCCATTTTTGTGAGCCCTTCGACACCAGGAAACTGGCAAACACGATGCTTTTTCCGCTCGTACCCGGCAGTGCCGGGCACCCCCGGGGCTTCCCATCCCCGCCTTACCTGTTACTTAGATGCGCGGAAATCGAATTTGGATTGACTTTTTTTACAGAAAATACTGCGAGAGGAAGGGGTTCATCATGCGGTCATCCGGGTCCAGCTGGCGACGGATGTTTCGAAACCAGGCGAGGCGTCTGCCGAAAGCGCTGGCGGCATGGTTGATGGTCAGGCTGCGAGTCTGATTGAAAAACGCGTAGCCGCCCCAGTGCTCTGCGAATTCAGCGAAGTCGATAGTGAAATCTTCCCAGCCTTTTGTCTGGGTGGATACTGCACGAAGTGCGAACATTGGTTCATCGAATGATGGCGACAACACCGCGGACTTGTCTCGCGACAGGCGGAAGCCGACGGTTGGCATGTCACAGCGGAAGCCGTTTTCTTTCTGGACACGCTTGCAGAAGTCACTGTAGGTTTGCACTACAACTGAAAAGTCGGCTGCGGGAAACAGCCAGGTGGAGTACTGCAAGGGCTTCGACCTGTCACGACCGGGTTTTCGGCTCAGCGTTGTCGAATTACTGCCGGAACTCACGAGGCGATTGTTGACGATGCCCTGGGTTGCTTTGCTTATTTCATCAATGATTCGATACCGCACACCGGAAATCGGCACGATACGATTGATGGACTTGAATATGTGCGGGAGAACGGTGCTTTCGCCCCAGTCTTTCAGCTTCCAGGGAATTTTTCGGTTGGCTCGAGCCTCAGGGCTGTAGCGGCGGAGGTCAAGATAGACCCGGTCCCGAAATGGCATCAGGTAAAACTTGACGCCAATACTCGTTTTCGAAAGCGACTCGGCGGCTGCTGCGAACTGCTGTATGTTGCAACGCCTGTGAGTAGCAACGAATCCGCGTATGGGTCTGACTTTCAATGTCGCTTCATAGATGATGCCAAGCATTCCGTAACTCAGTCGAAACGCGTGTAATAATTTTCTACTGTCGCTAACGACCTTTGACAGTTTGCCACCAGGAGTCACAATCTTCATCTCAATCGCCTGCGACGCGAAAAAGGCACCGTCATCGGCGATCGCGGGGCCAATGCAACCGCCGGCAATCGCACCGCCTACCGTCCGCTCCATCAGGTCATGGCTGCCGGCAAGCTCCAATCCCTGTTGCGATAGTGTGTCTGCGAGGACTCCGATTCGAACCCCTGCCTGAACGGTTACCGTATCGTTGTACGAATCAATTTTGAGGACACGATCCATAGCCGTCATATCGATGACAGTGCCAGTTGACGACGCGTTGCAGTCAGTGGATGCGCTGTTCGCACCCATTGGCCGGAATGGGCCGGTGAACCGTGACATCGGGTTCAGGATTTCCGTTAACTCTTTCAGGTTTGATGGGCGCGTAATTGTCGGGCCCGCGTGGGTTCTGAACTGGTATTTGCCTGATCGGCGTAAACTAGTGGCTCTGGCTGGCATGTTGTGACTCCCTGTCGTTAACTGAGTGAACAACGGCACGCAGCAGGTCAACAGTCCAATGAGGAATCAGGAGTGGAGTCGCCGGCAACCACTTGGAACGAATGCCTGTAAGTGATTGCAAAGATGAATTCGTTTGGCAACTCCGCTGCCCTAGGTCTCCCCTTAGGCCGGTGGCTTTGCGACCTCTTCTTTCAAAGAGGGTGCCTTTGTCATACGCAAATCATCGTTGCACAGGGTCTGGAAGCTGTCAAACAATCGCGAAAGCATTTTCAGGATAATGTTAAATCGGCGGTTTGTGGTTCTTTTATCGCGGCAGGATGCCGCGATAAGCGCACACCGGGTTTATTCATAGTCAAATGTCATTCCCAGCATTACGCCGACCCCTGTCTTATGCAGCTGTACTGGCTCACCCACAAACAGCACCTCAGAACCGCTGGCAGGTACCCAGCCCGTTACACCTAATTGGAGCCGTAAGCGCCAGCCGCCGCCCAGGTCTGTAGCCGCGAACCGTAAACCGGTACCGAGCGTGGCCGTTACTCTGCCGACTGATTCCGATACCTCACGAGCCAATAGCTTGTCGCCCAGTATTCGTTCCTGGCGGTAGCCAACACCCACTGCACCGTATGCGCTAATCCAGTTCAAGTAGTCCGGCAGTTGCCGTTCCCACTCCAGGCCGGCCGAGATTTGCCGGGTCTCAATATACATACTGGCGTTGTCTTCGAACTGGGGCTCGCCAATTCGTGCGTCGATGAAAACGGATTCACGCCATGGTGAATTCGCAGATACCAGCAGCTTGCTCCTGATCTTACCAGCCAGCTGGATTTGCACATCCGGCAGGATGAAACCAAATTCAATATTGAAGCGCGGAGCAGAGTCCACACCGGGAAATGGATGGCGCCCGTCGGCAACCAGTTTGAGTTGACCGTAGGATGCCTGATTATTGAATTGCTGAACTGTTTCCAGGACCAGCGCGCCCCAGCGTATGCCGGCAACAAACGCGATGTCGTCTTCCGCCGCCGCGGTTGCCCGTTGCACGAAGTCCTGGTCGTAGCCGAAACGCCAGTCCCTTCTTACGCCCAGCCAGATATCAAGCAAGTTCTTCGACGTGACCGCGTAGGCACCCAGTGCACTATCCCACTGTGAGTCACTGGTGACCAAAGAACTCGCGCGTATCCAGTAGCCGCTTTTCCAGCCACCGAAAAAGCCGTCGCCACCGGAAGTATGAAATCCGTTGTAGTGGTCGGCATCAAACCATAGTGTCAGATCGACACTGCTGGCCTCAACGTAGGGGAGGTCCTTGACTTCACTGTCGACAATCCGATGAAAGCCGTTTTGTATTTGTTCGCCGGAATAATCGCCCGCAGCCCTGAATCCACTGCCGGCTGTCACGCGGGTAACCTGGTTTGCCGATTGTCGATCGACGAAACGATAGCCAAGTGAAGCTGTTAGCTGGTCCACCCGACCGTTCACTTGTCCCTCTTCAAGAGTCAGGGTGCTGTGGTCGAGCAGTGCAAACCACTGGTCACCGAGTTTCGCGCTGACAATTACCTGTGCTGTACGAAAATCGTCGACTGAACCACCGCGGCCAAGAAAATCATTACTGAAATTCAACGAGAAATCGGGATCGATGGTAGGTACCAGTTGCGATCGCATGCCGGCGATTTCCCCGGCATTCGCTTCGATGCAGAGCCCAGCAAAAATGACAAGGCAGAAAGCCCGGTAATACGGAAAATGCACCCCGGCTACTCGTCAGCCAACAGCCAGTCTGTGGCATAGCGAGCCTGGAAGGAAAAAAACGGGTTATACCGGGTGCGCAGAAAATAGTCGGAGGACAAAGACAGCACGCCGAGCTCGCCGCGTGGCGCGATGGCACCCAGTACTATGCCGGCATCGCTTGCGCCGGCGCCTTTTCCGTCGCCATACAAAGGATCAATGGAGGGGAAAGGAATAGCAATATGTGACAGAGAGTAAACGCCCAGTGGCCATTCCAGACCCGTCTCGTTATTCGAAAACGAACTTTCGCCTGCCGTCATCGACGTAGCGCTGATTTTCAGATCGTGTGGCGAGCTGTTTCCAAGAATCGTTACGTCGTATTGAAGCGGTGCAGACATCTCGAAGAAATCCATCGGATCATCCGGCATCTTGCGCATGAGGTGCACGATCGTGCTATTGCGATTGACGTCGTAAATCACCAGTTCACTGCCATTGGGATGCAGCTTGCGGTACAAACGAGAAACGACGGCATCCGAACTGACCGTGTTGTCGACCAGCGACTGAAAAGTGAGGATCGGTGGCAGGTTTTTGGTGCGGTTAGGGTCATCAAGCAACGCGCTTGTTCGTTTTGCGAATTTGTAAATTTCCCATGCAGCGCGTTTTGGAAATGAAGTGAACTTGAACGGATCAATCTCCGGCAATACTGACAGCCACTTAAATTTTTCGAAGTAAGGAACCCAGGAAATCGCCGAATGCAAATTGGTAACTACTGCAGCAGGTGATACTTCGATCGCAGGCGATAGCAGAATGATTCGGTCGGGACAGGGCAGCTCGTCGTCGTCCCCGCAACGCAGCGCGTAGTCAAGGGCCAGCAGACCGCCATTGGAATAACCAACAATCAGTAAAGGCTGACCGGGCTCGCGGATTTCCATGGCCCTCCTGATTGCGATTCGCACCGTTGCTGTCCAGTCCTCCCAGCGCGCCTGAAGCATGCCACCGACAGCGAAGCCGTGGCCTGGCATGCGCGGGACGATCACGTTGTAGCCAGCGCCGACAGCAGACTGAGCAGTCGACAGCATGGAGTAAGGCGAATCGGAGAGGCCATGCAACATCACGGCGATGCCAACCGGCGTCGCAGCGGTAAGCTCGAAGGATCGATTCCAGTCCCCATCGAACTTGTTTGGGTTGGTGAGGCTGGTCTCCGAATAACGATCCAGCAGGCTATCCGGCCGGAGGTCCGCGTCAATTTTTCGGTCGAGTTCCGCGGCCAGTTCATCCTCGATCTTGAGGAAAGCGTCCCAGTCCGTATTTGCTTCGTCAGAGGCCTCAAATTCGCTGTCGAAGTGAATGCGGTATTCGGAACCGAGGTCGGGGAATCGCCT
>PVMS01140448.1_pt1 | contig 23480 bp, 17 predicted proteins | sample 1853461 | NCBI WGS metagenome assembly PVMS01 (sample SAMN08582032, study PRJNA380276) | Marine sediment metagenome, whole genome shotgun sequencing project. | isolation source: ocean sediment barecode stripped | collected 2017 | reverse complement strand
GTCATGATCGGATCGGGTTCAGCACAGAGCAGGGGCTGCAGGAACCTGGCATCCAGGTGTCATCCGACTCTTGCCGGCTGTGTATTCGCCGCACTTCTGGGGCTGGCGATCCCCACTCCTCACGGCGGTCTCGCGATTGCAAAGAGTCCTGGCGATCAATCGCAGGACGGATTTTCCGACCTCGAGGCGAGCGCGGGCCGACGGACCGGCGGAGCGTTCCCGTTCGATTACCAGCAACTCGTCTTCTATCCCGTAAACGATAGCGAAGTGGATCTGTGGGCTGCCGTGAGCGTCCATGCCGGCCGGGTACGTGGTGTGTTCGAAGGAGGCTGGAAGTACGAACTGGGAATGACGTTCACGCTGCTGCGGGACGGCCAGGAGGTCGCTCGCGACGAGACTCGGGTGAAGCACGTTCTGAGCGCGCTGATCCCCCCGCATACGTCGGATGGATTTCCGATTCAGACGCGTGTCCGGGTTCCTCCCGGTCGCTACGAATACCGGATCGAAGTGCGGGATCTCAACTGGGAGGGAGACCGGTCGCTGAACGTCAAGGAAGGTGATGTCGTAGTACCTCAGTTTGACCCCTCACGACCGTTCATAAGTTCGGTTGCCGTCGCCGCGGACTCAGGCGGAAGCTGGAGCCCGGTCGCCGGAGTCGAACTGAAGCTCAATGCGGCCAGGATGGTACAGACCGACGCCCGCCCGTTCGTCTACTTCGAGGTGTACGGTCTGACTCCCGGCGGACCGTTTCGAGGCGATGTCCGTCTCGTTTCGACCTGGACGTCAAAGGGGACGGGAGAGAGGTTCGACGGGGTACGGCAGCCATTTCAGCTGCAGTTCCGGGGGACCGCCCCCGAGGACCCGGACCGCCCGGTCCGGTCGGTCCTGCGACTCGAGATGAAGAATACGAGACCCGGACCGTACGAGGTCCAGGTTCGGTTCACCGATATGGAGACCGGCGAGAAGAGCGAGGTCCGGAAGACGAGAGTCCGAGTTCGAAAACCCCAGACGAGAGGGTCCGTGCAGGAGATCACGGAAGTCGGAACGGGTAACACGGGAGGAAGTCGATGATGCGATCGGGGGACCTGAACCGGAGTTCCGTCACACGCCTTGTCCGGGGACTGCTCACGGCTGGCGTGGCCGGATTGCTGGTGGCCGGCACAGCGAATGAACTGCCCGCTCAGACGATGCCCGGACCCGTGTACTTCGAGCTCGGAAACGCGGGCCACGAGAAACTGGCCAAGAAAATCTCCAAGAGATTGGAGCTACGGGCGGATCCGGGAACTGGTGATGTCAAGAAGCTGCTCGCGCAGTGGGAGCGGGAGACTGGCGGGCCCGTGACCGGTTGGGACTGGGTGGCGGTCGAACGTCTGTGGATTCGCGCCGCGGACCCGGTGTCCGCCGACTCGGCACTGCAACTGGCCCGTGAGGCGGGAGGCGTGCCGGAAGCCATCCTGCTTCTGGATCAGGCCAGGATCTCATTCCTGACCGACGACCCGGACCTGGCTGAACAGGCGTACTGGGATGGCTGCGGTGCCTCCGACGAAGCCGCTGCGCTCGAGTATTGGCTCGACATCGAACCGCTGGCCACGCCCGACGAGGCCGCCGAGTGGGACAGATTTAGACGACTTCCCGTTCCGGCGCGCAACATGTGTCAATTCCTGCGGAGATTCTGGGCCGAGCGGTCGCTCGCCTCCGGGCTTCCCGTCGGATCTCGCATGAGTCTGCACTACGCGCGCCTCAGGTACGCCCTGGACAACTACAGTCGTCGGAGCGGGAAGAAGGGTCCCACGTTCTCCAACCGGCTGGGTCGTCCTCAAGACGCGATGTTCGATGATCGCGGTTTGTTGTATGTCCGTCTCGGCGATCCGGACCGACTCACGTCGTTCGCGGGAAACCCGTCGATTCAGTCAGACATGGTCAGCGCGGAGTGTTACCAGCCGAACGAGAGTTGGGCCTACGACTACCCGGAGCGCATTCGTGTCTTCCATTTCAGCGCATTCGGCGGGACTGACGACTACTGGCTTGTAGAGAATCTGGCAGTGGTATATCGCTGTGGGAATCCGCGAGCCGGGGCAGACGGCGATGTTTCGGCCGCCCGCCTCACACCGGTCAACGAGAATCGATCCGTTATAATTGGAATGGCTGCGGCCCTGGTGCTTCCCGATCTCTACAGGTCTCGCCAGGGGCTGGATACGCGCTACGCACAGGCGGCGCAGCGGATGTCCGACCCGACGGCGGCGTACACGCTGAACACGAGCGGACTGAAGGCCCTCGAGGCGTCGAAGGTTCTGCAGGAGGAGCGGGACCAGACGTGGGCGGATGGAGGATTCGTGGTGTCTTCCGTTCCGGACCGTCCGAGTGTCAGGACCAACACGCGCCTGCTGGTCGAGGAGCTCCAGTTTCGGGGCTCGACCCCGGAGCTGAGTCGTGTCTGGCTGAATGCCGTCATCGAGGCGGCCGAGCTGCAGCCGTTGGAGGAGCCGGGTGGAGGTTTCCGCTACAGGGTCAGTGCCCGATGGCTGCTGGTCGACGACATGGGTGAGCTGCGGCGCGTTCAGTCCGGGTTCGAGGCGATCGTGCCGTGGGTGCTGGGCGAGGACGAGAGTCTCCCGGTCCGTCTGTCAATCGATCTCCCACCCGGTCAGTACCGTTACAACTTCATTGCTCGTGACGCCACTGATCCGGTCGGCGACGAGGCTCCCACCGGCAATTATTATCGCGGGGAGATCCTCGTCCGGCAGTTCGCCGTGGCAATTCCTGATCTTTCAGACGTGGCGGTCGCCGCCGACTCGGGCGGCAGGTGGTCACCGATCGGCTCTGAATCACCGGTTGTAGGCATTCGGCCGAATCCCTCACACATGACGGGTCTGGATGGTATAGCATTTGTCTACTTCGAGACTTACGGCTTGACGCCTGGCAGCCCGTATACGACGACGGTGCAGCTGGAACCGATCGATGGTGGTGGAGACACGTTTGATCTGTCGTTCCCGGGCGACGCGCCGCTCGAACCGGGCCCGCGGGTCGGCCGGATCCTCCGCCTCGACCTCAGCGACTCCGACCCCGGGGCGTATCGGATGCTGGTAAGCGTGGAAGATGGCAAGACCGGCGAGCGCACATTGCCGTTCGAGACTGAGGTCATCGTTCGCGGGACTCGCGACTGAGTCCAGACTGTGTCCATGCGCGCCACGCGCACCGTTCGGTTTCTGATTGTCGGGATCATTCTGCTTCTTACGATCCCCAGGCCGGCAAACGCCCAGACGATGCCGGGTCCGGTATATCACTCCCTGCTCGACCAGGGGGCTGACGGATTCGAGGCCAGACTCGAGAAGCAGTTCGAACCCGCGTCGACCCCAGATCGAAATGAAGTAGAGAACCTTCTGCGGCGCTGGCGTGAAGCGACGGGCGGACCGAGCAGCGATTGGGACTGGCTCGCGGTCACCCGCTTGTGGCTGCGCGCCGGAGATGCCGACCGTGCCACCGAGGCGCTGCAGCGGGTCGGTGACAGAGTGCCTGAACCCTTCCGTCTGCTCGAACGCGCCCGGGTCGGATTCCTGAGCGGGGATTCCTCCGCTGCCTCTTTCTGGTGGGGCTCGTGCGCCGTCGCCACAGAGGAATCTGCCCTCGAAGCCTGGCTCGACCTCGTCTCGCTCGCCACGCCCGACGAACTGGAGGAATGGAACCGGTTCCGACCCCTCCCCGCCGCGCAGCGGGATGACTGCGCGTTTCTGCACAGATTCCTGAACCGGCGGGCGATCGCATCCGGACAGTCCGCCGACGGGCGGTTGTCCCAGCATTACGCACGCCTCCGCTATGCCCGCGAGAACTATGGGCGGCGCGGAAAAGAGACGGGAACGACGATCATCCGCCACGATCTGCCCCCGAAGCCGGTGTTTGACGATCGGGGGCTGCTGTACGTGCGCCTGGGGAAGCCCGACCGGACGGCGGCCTACCAGGCCGGTCCCTGCTACGAACCGAACGTGACGTGGGCCTACGAGGACCCTGACGGAATCCGACTGTATCACCTGTCTCCGCTGGGCGGGACCGACGACTGGTGGCTGCTCGAGAACCTGGCCAGCGTTTTCCGTTGCCCCGTCGATCCGGTCACGGGTCAGGTGATCATGACCAGGAACCCGATGGTGGCGCTGTCTCCAATCCTTCCGATGATCCCTCCGTGGTTCTTGATCGATCTCTACATCTCCAGGGCCGTCCTCGACCCCGAGTATGCCCGCATGGCCAGCCGGTTCGACCGGCTCCGGACGGTCGAGCAGCTGCAGGTCGAACGAAACATGACTGTCGCCGATGCTCTGCTGCTGATTGAACAGGTGCCGGAGCGGCCCGACCTGGACTTCGATCTCCAGTTCAACAGGGAGTGGATTCAGTTCCGCTCACCCCGCCCATTCACGACCCGGGTATGGGTAAACGCGGAGCTTCGGAGTGAGGACGTACGACGGGCTGTCGCTGACGAACGGAGCGCGACGGTCGAGGTGGTTGTTTCGCTGCTCGACGAGACCGGTGGACGGCTGCAAACCGTTCCCGCCAGCTTTGATCTCGAGATTCCGGCCGATGGCTCTGCCCAGAACGTGCTGGGCCTCCGCCTTCCGGCCGAAGTGCCCCCGGGTCGAGACGAGACGCTGTTCCAGATCCGGATCCCGGGCGATGCGGACGATCTTCGTCAGCGCGGAAATTTCGGGCGAGACAGCCTTGTCGTTCGCGATTTTGGTGGAACGATTCCTCTGCTGTCGGACGTGGCCGTCTCCCCTGACTCTGGTGGCGCCTGGCAACCACGACCTGGACTCAACCTGCGGCCGTCACCCGCTCACCGGAGTGGCCCGGACGGCCTGGCATGGATCTACCTCGAGGCCTACAACCTGACACCTGGGGGGGCTTTTACCGCACACGTGCGGTTGGACAAGGACGATGCTGGAGGCGCTGACCCGTCGGTCTTTCAGCAGGAGTACGGTGGAACGGCGGCCCGGGGTGCGCGTATCGTAACGCCGATCGTCCTGCGGCTCGATCTCGGAGAAACCGAGCCCGGGTCGTATGCCCTTAGAGTGAGCGTGACGGATGTCGCGACTGGCGCACGCACGCTGGACTCGCCCGCTACACTCGAGGTGTCGAGACGACCCTGATCCGGTATGAGGTGAGGGTTCCCGTACCCTCTCAGGACTCCCGTTCTGTCTCCACTTCCCGTTCGGCCTCCAGCGCCAGTTCGACCTGGTCCAGCGAGTCAGGTTCATCGGTCGACGCGGCGGCGAGTCGATCGGCCGCGATCGATTCGTCGTCCGAAGTCTCCGAATCGGACACTGGAGCCGAACGGAGCGGGTAGACACTCGTGACCGGCCCGGCTCGTTTCGCTACGGCCGGGATCCGCACGCTCGCGCCCCGGCGAGCCGTGGCGCGAATCGAATCGGCTTCCACAGGCACGACCTCCGCTCCCGAGATCTCGACCACGAAGAAATCACCCGGGTGGGCCTCCAGCACTCCAACGATGTCACCCGAAGTTCTTCGTTCCGGGAGGATGGCGATACCTTTTCCAGCCCGGCCCTGTCGGCGTACTTCGGTGAACGGTACCCGTTTCGCGTGACCATTTGCAGTCGTGATCACGAGCGACGCATCCCGCCGGGGAAGCAGAGCACTGACGAGCGAGTCATCGGAATCGATGTCGATCCCCCGAACCCCGCGGGCGGATCGACCCATCGGCCGGACTTCGTCCTCGCCGAACCGGATCACCTGTCCGTGGCGCGTTGCCAGCAGGATATCTTCCAGTCCGCTGGTGAGGTGCACGGAAAGAACCTCGTCTTCCGGCCCGAGGCCGGTCGCACGTATTCCTCCTCCCCGCACGTTCGAGTATTCCTCGAGCGGTGTCCGCTTCACCTGCCCCTGCGCCGTGACGACAAGAACGAATTGGCCGGGTTCGAACTCAGCAACCGGAATCACGGCGACCACTCGGTCACCGGTCTCCAGCTCGAGAAATTCCACCAGCGGCCTGCCTCGCGAACTGCGAGTCCCGTGCGGCAGGTTCCGAACCGGAAGCGCGTGAACCGTACCGGCTGCCGTGAAACAGAGAAGCTGCGTGTCTCCCCTGGCGACGAAGGCCTGCGTCACGAAGTCTCCCGCACGCTCCTCCATCGCTTCTGCGCCGGCGACGCCGTCACCCGATCCCCGCACTGATTGGGACTTCACGTAACCGCGTCGGCTGAGCATCACCAGCGATGACTCTCCGCCATTCGCGGACGGGAGCGGGAACGGCTCATGCTCGTCGAGGATCTCCGTTCGCCGGACGTCGCCGTATCGAGCGGAAAGCTCGCTCAACTCCTCTCTCAACAGATTCCGACGAACGTCATCCTGTTCGACGAGGTGCCGCAGTTCCTCGATCTGGACAGCCAGAAGCTCCAGCTCGTCTTTCAATTTCCGTCGCTCGAGCTGCGTGAGTCTCGCGAGGCGCATTGCGAGGATCGCTTCGGCCTGACGCTCGGACAGCCCGAATTCGACGCACAGTCGATCGGCCGCAGACTTCGGTGACGTGGATGCGCGGATCAGCTCGATGACCCGATCGATATCGTCGAGTGCCAGGAGAAGGCCCTCGAGGACGTGCGCCCGGTCTTCTGACCTGGCCAGCTCGAATTCGGCCCGCCGCCGGATCACGTCCAGCCGGTGACCGACGAAGCAGGAGAGCGCGTGCTTAAGGTCGAGCTGAACGGGCCGACCATCAACCAGCGCCAGCATGATGACGCCGAACGTCGTCTTGAGTTGTGTCTTGAGGAACAGCGTCTTGATCAGCTTCTCGACGTCGGCATCGCGCTTCAGCTCGATCACCAGCCGCATTCCGTCGCGATCCGATTCATCCCGCAAGTCGGTGATATCGTCCGTCCGTCCGGCGCGCACGATTTTCGTGATCTGCTCGATCACGCGGGACTTGCTGACCTGGTACGGGATCTCTGTCACCACGAGGGAGTTCTTCCCGTAACTGCCTTCCTCGAGGTGCATCCGCGCTCGCACCTCGATCAGGCCACGCCCCGTTCTGTATGCGTCTCCGATTCCTTCCCAGCCCCAGATGTAGGCGCCGGTCGGGAAGTCGGGTCCCTCGATCAGCTCGATGAGATCATCCACGTCGCAGTCTGGATTGGCGATGAGGTAATCCGTCGCGCCCACGAGTTCCCGCAGGTTGTGTGGCGGGATCTTGGTCGCCATTCCGACCGCGATTCCGTCCGAACCGTTGAGGAGCAGATTCGGCAGTCTGGCAGGAAGTGAGGTCGGTTCGTCCAACCGACCATCGAAGTTCGGGACGAAATCGACGGTCTCCATGTCGATGTCCGCCAGAAGCTCCAGGGCGATCGGCGCGAGCTTTGCCTCCGTGTATCGATACGCTGCCGCGGAATCACCATCAATCGAGCCGAAGTTGCCCTGTCCGTCGATGAGCGGATATCGGAGGGAGAAGTCCTGGACCATGCGGACGAGCGTATCGTAAACGGCGCTGTCGCCGTGCGGGTGATACTTGCCCAGCACATCTCCGACGACCGTCGCGCACTTCTTGTGATCGCGCTCTGGAAACAGACCGAGCTCGTACATGGCGTACAGGATGCGCCTATGCACCGGCTTGAGTCCGTCTCGGGCATCCGGTAGCGCACGCTGGACGATCACGCTCATCGAATAGTCGATGAATGAGTCGCGGAGTTCCTCTTCGATCAGGCGGGGGACGATTCGTTCCCTGTGAGCGGTCTTCATGGCCCGGGCTGCGCTCTCCGTCAGGCGTTGGAGGATTGGTTTCGGGTTACCTTCGGCAAGGTCGGGGCGAGCGGGAGCGGGCACAAGTGCGGCGCGGCCCGATCAGTTGCGCCGGAAACAGATTCAGCCGACAAGTAGCCTTACCGTTTCCCGCTGCGGTTCGCTGAGTTGTTGCGGGGCCAGCAGAACCATCGCCCGCGTCGTCTGCTCATCCGGAATATGAATCAGGAGCATACCGGGCTCAGGCTCGCCTGGTGCCGATGATGCCCGGCCCGTGACGTCGATTTTCACCGCTTTTCCATGCGCGAGCCTGTCGGTGAGCCAGCGAGCGTATTCGATCCACGCCACGAGTGGATCTGTGTCCTCCGAAGCCGCCGCCGGGACCAGCACCCGTTCATAGCGGTCCGTCGCCTCCGAAAACCCCTCGGGATCCTGAGCTCGAAGTCGTCTCAGGAGATCGCGAAGGGCCGGCCTCGGATCTTCGAGACCGGCCCTCGACAGACTGCTGTCGGTTCGCCTGCGTGCGACCTCTGCGAGATCAGCCACCTGCAGCCATCGAGTCGAGGAATTCCTGGTTCGTGTCTGTCCGCCTCAGCCGCTCGAGGAGGAATGAGATCGCTTCGGCCGGCGGCATGTCGGCGAGGAAATTCCGCAGCAGGTACATCCGGTTCAACTCGATCTCGTCCAGCAGGAGCTCTTCGCGTCGAGTGCTGGTCCGATTCACGTCGATAGCCGGATAGATCCGCTTGTCGGCGATCTGCCGATCGAGCAGGACCTCGCTGTTTCCGGTGCCCTTGAACTCCTCGAAGATCACCTCGTCCATGCGACTGCCCGTCTCCACCAGCGCCGTGGCGATGATCGTGAGGCTGCCACCTTCCTCGATGTTCCGCGCAGCGCCGAAAAAGCGCTTCGGCTTGTGCAGCGCATTGGCGTCCACACCGCCGGACAGGATCTTTCCGGAGTGCGGCACGGTCGTGTTGTAGGCGCGCGCGAGCCGGGTGATCGAGTCCAGGAGGATCACTACGTCCTTCTTGTATTCAACGAGGCGCTTCGCCTTCTCCAGCACCATCTCCGCCACCTGCGTATGCCGATCCGCCGGTTCGTCAAATGTGGAGGAGATGATCTCCGCGTCTACGTTCTCCTCCATGTCCGTGACTTCCTCCGGCCGCTCGTCGATGAGCAGTACGATGAGGTGCACGTCCGGGTTGTTCTCGAGGATGGCGTTGGCCATCTTCTGCAGCAGGATCGTTTTACCCGCCTTCGGCGGCGAGACGATGAGCATCCGCTGCCCCTTTCCGACGGGGCTCATGAGGTCCAGGACCCGCATCGAAATATCCTGATCGGATCGCTCGAGCCTCAGGCGATCCTCGGGATACCGCGGCCGGAGATTGTCGAACGCGATTCGGTGTTTCGCTTTCTCCGGGTCGTCTCCGTTGACCTCTTCAACCTTGAGCAGAGCGAGATACCGCTCTCCCTCTTTCGGTGGCCGGACCTGTCCGAGAATCGTGTCCCCTGTACGCAAGTCGAAGCGCTTGATCTGCGACGGCGACACGTAGATGTCATCCGGGCCGTACAGGTAGTTCCAGTCCTGGCTCCTGAGAAACCCGTAGCCCTCGGGGAGGATCTCGAGAACTCCCTCTCCACGGAGCACCACGTCCGAGTCAAGGAGGTTCTGTTCGATCCGGAAGATGAGATCCTGCTTCCGAAGGCCGGAGAAGTTAGCGATCTGCATCTCCTCGGCCATGTCGTGTAACTCGGCAATGGATTTTGATTTCAGCTCGGCAATGTCCACGAGGGTCGCTCCGTCGGTATGCTGTCCCCAGGTGCAAGCAGTCGATGAACTGCTCGGCGCCGTCTCTCGGGGACGGGTAGGTGGTCCTTGCGTTCCGGGTAGTCTGTGTCGCTCCGGGGCTCGAAAGCTCGGGTGAGAATCAGTGGCGGTCAGAAAACGTTACTCTCGAGATCGCGGTCGGTCAAGATCGCGGGACGAACACGGGAACTATACGTTCGGACGCCGCGAGTGTTCCGAGACAGACAAGACACGGGAGGGCTGTGATGGCGCGCCACAACCGGGAAGCGCGAGGGGTCGATCAGACAGGAAGCCTGTGGCGGATCGGATACCAGCCCGACTGGTTGAGCCGGATCAAGATTTCTCGTCAGCTACTCAATGGGCGACGCCGCTCGAGTCAGACTCTGTTCCGGAATCCCGCGCGCCGAGCCGGCGCAGCTCCGGGCCGGGTCGTGCGAACCGAGCTCCGATCTGTGGACGGAAATACCGGGTTCCGCATCGCCGTGGAGGATCCTGATCAGATCGTGGAAGAGATCATCGTAGTGACGAGGCCTGGAAAAGACGGTCCGCGCGGCGAACTGGTGAAGTTCGCGATCGAGTCCCGACTTCCCCCTCCAAGGCGGTGACCGGGCAGGGCCCGTCGCCATCGCTCTCGGGGAAACGGCGCTCAAAACAGTCGGAACCGAAGCCACTCGAGGGGATTCGCCCCGAGTTCCGTCGTCAGGGAGTCCAGTACCGCACGGGTCCGATCCGTGCTCAGCCGCAGCGCCGGATCATTGAGCGCCCGGCCGACGGTTCCTTCGGCTCGATCGATCCCGGAGCCGATCTCTCGTGCGCGTTCCGCGACTCGCTGAAGCGATTCCCCGACCCGGGCCAGCGAATCCGCTCCGCGACGATTCTCAGGACGGGTGAGGTCGCTGAGGGTCTCTATCGCCCGTGTCGCCGACGCCCGGACGGAGTCTTCCCGCACGAGTCTTGACAGCCCCCCTCCCTGGCGCCAGGCCAGAACCAGTCGATTCATCCGTGTGCGGGTGGAATCAAGTTGTGTGACGGAGCCGGGGTCGGCGAGGAAACGTGCCGCGGACCCGCTTCCCCCGGTGATCTGCTCGCCGAGGCGCGCTGCGCCCTCCGCCAGATCACCGATCGCGGTGCGAACGGAATCGGCCATCGTCCGGAACGCCTCGATATCCAGCCTGGACGCGACTCGCAACGTATCGCCGTCACCGAGCGGCGACGCATGCTCAGATCCGGGAGCGATCTTGATTACGGAAGGTGCGAGGAGGGCCGCGGATCCGATCGTGACCTGCGCATCCTCCCGGAGGAACGGCACCGCCTCCCATAGCAGGACGGCCTCGATCGACACACGCTCGCCAATCGGTCCGCCCGGCTCCCGGAAGTGAACGCTGAGCACACGCCCCGAGGGCTTTCCCGCCAGCCAGACGGCCGAACCCCGCACCAGTCCGCCTGCCTCCGGCGCGAGCACCGTGAGCCGGGGACCCTCGGCGGACGCTCGTACAATCCCCTCTCCAAAGAACGTGATCACCGAGATGACGAATACGACGCCCAGGATCAGCAACCCCGGGCCTACCTCGGTCCATCTCAATTGATCGCGTCCGTCACGTTCGCCCATGCCGGATGGTACCTCCGGATGATACGAGAGTCGAGCACCGGAACTCGTGCCGGCCGTCTTCACCCTCTCCGACTTTCCGTCGGGGCGGACCTGACGATCCGGAAACTGTCCGAAGCTCCGTTCCTTCGAGATCAGTACCGGGGCATTCTCGGTTCGACAATGCGCCGCGACACAGCGTCCCGGCGCCCCGAACCGCAAACCAGGAGGTCCCATTGAGCCGTTCCGTGAATCGCGTGATCCTGGTCGGAAACGCTGGGGCAGACCCGGATGTCCGACGCACATCGACTGGCCGGACGGTCGCCCATCTGTCGCTCGCGACGAATCGCGTATTTCTGCGCGAAGGCGAAGAGCAGCACCGGACGGACTGGCACCGCCTCACGTTCTGGTCGGGAGCGGCGGAGACGGTCGAGCGCTATGTGCGCCGCGGCAGCCGCATTTACGTCGAGGGCCGTCTGGAGTATGGCGCGTATGACAGGGAGGGCGTATCGATCCCGACTGCTGACGTAATCGTCCAGGAATTCGTGATGCTCGACAGGAAGAATGGTACCGGTGAAGTCTCGGATGCATTCGACGAGTCGGAGGACGACCCGGTGGACTAGCAGCCCCCGGCCCGTTGCGAAGGTGTCGGAGAAACCGGAATCTTCAGGAGTTCACGACGCCCCGGGACAGGAGCATGCATGCCGAGAGCCCCGATTCCCGCACCTGGTGGCGATTCTTCGTCACCAGGAAGCGAGGATCTCGCGACTCAGGAGCACCCGCAGCCGATCGATGTCGAGCTGGTGTCTTCGCTTCGCGTGCTTGTCACGGGAGCCGACGGCTTCCTCGGACAGCATCTGCTTCCGCGACTGATCTCGCGAGGACACCGGGTCCGTGCGGTCTGCCGCGAGGCGCCGACCCGGCCGGGAAGCCAGGGCCCCCGCATCGAGTGGAGACAGGCCGACCTGACACAGCGGGAGTCGGTAGCCGGAATCGCAGCCGGGTGCGATTGTGTCGTTCACCTTGCGGGACGTTTCGTGGCCCGGAGGGGAACGAGCCTCGGACGGGAGCACGGGACCGGAACGCGAAACCTCGTATGGGAGATCCGTAAGACCGATGTCGAGCGGATCGTCTTCGTGAGCGCCCTCGGGGCCAGCCCCGATGCGGGAGAGTTCTTTCGCACGAAGTTCGAGGCGGAAGACGTCGTGATTTCGGCGGATCTCGAGTACGTGATTCTTCGACCGTCGGTCGTGTATGGGCCGGGTGATCATTTCACCGCGCCGGTCGTGCGGATTCTGGATTCGTTCCCTGTGTTTCCAATGATCGGAGATGGTACGTTCGAGCTTCAGCCGCTGGCGGTAGAAGACATGGTCGATGTACTGACGCAGGCGGTCGAGAGTCCCGACGTCGCTGGTCGATCGCTGGATCTCGCGGGGCCGGAGCGGCTCAGCTTCGTGCGGATCGTTCGGATCCTGGGAGAGACGATCGGACGCCCACGTCCGGTGATTCCGCTTCCCGCGGCCCTCGCGGGGCCGGTGTCACGCATTGCCGCCGTGCTGGGCCTGCCCAGCCCGTTCTCGGCCGCACAACTCGACATCCTCCGCTTCGGCAGCGTTCTGCCCACGGATGACAACCCGGTGCGGACAGTGTTCAACCTGAAGCCACTGCCGTTTGCGGATGCTGTGACCGATTACCTGGAGCCCGCGTGAAGCCTCACGACATCGACTCGCGCGACGCGACAGCGACGGACGTCGGATTCCTGACGCCCGCCAATCTACTCTCGCTGGCGAGAATCCCGCTCGGGCTGGCGTTCCTCGCCGTCCATGACCTGGCCTGGGTCGCGGCAATCGTGGCGTTGGGCGCCGCGACCGACCTGCTGGACGGCTTCATTGCCCGTCGCACGGGCACGCAGACCGAGATCGGCGCGCTGCTCGACCCGTTGTGCGATCGTGTGTTCGTGTTTCTGGGCCTCGTGTCGTTCCTCCCAACCGGAAATCTCGACTGGGCCGGGTTCGTGATCCTGATCCTGCGTGACATCTTCACCGGCGGCGTATTCGTGGTGACGAGGATGGCTGGGCGGCACCTTCCATTCCAATCCCGACAGGGCGGCCGGATCACCACCGCGCTCCAGCTTGGCGCACTGTTAACGCTGATTCTCGCGCCAGCGTACATCAACGTGGCCATCCTGCTGGTCGGAACGGCGTCCGTGTACGCCATCCTCGACTATGGGACCGCGGGCTTTCGGCTCTCGTGGGAACCGGAGAGCCCGGCACCAGCCGGCGCTGCCGGCTGGGAGCACCGGATCGACGGGTGAGCGGGTACGCGAAGGCTCAGTGGCGCGGGCGCTCGATCAGGTTGGGAGCGACGGGTAATCCCTCTCCCATCCGTTCGATCCCTCCGACGACGACCTGCTCGCCGCTGGAGATCCCGTCCCGAATCTCCACGAATCCCCTGGTTCGGACCCCGATCTGGACCTCCCGTCGGGTCGCCGTCCCCTCGGGTGTGACGACCCAGACGTAGTTCGCACCCGAAAGCGGGAGAATCGCGTCTTCCGGCACGATGACCGCCTCGGGCCGCATGGCGACGACGAGTCGAGCTTCGATGAACATGCCAGGCTTCAGCGATCGATCCTCGTTCGACACCCGGGCCTTGACCATGATCGTGCGACCGGGAAGCTGGACGCGGGGATCGACAAAGTCCACGATGCCGGTATATGACTGGGCCGACATCGCCGCGACCTCGAACATCACCTCCTGGCCCACCTTCAGCACGCCGGCGTGGCGTTCCGGGACCCGGAAGGCAGCTCGTTGCGGATCCACGGTCTGAAGCGTGGTGAGCTTCGTCTGCGGCGTCACGTAGTCGCCGACGCTTACCAGGCGCTCTCCGACCACGCCTGAGAACGGGGCGCGAACCACGGTTCGCTCGAGCCGTGTCTGCTGGAGGAGAAGCTCGGCGCGCGCGCTCCTCGCCGTGGCCTCCGCCTGCTCCAGGTCCGCCTGCGAGGAGGCGTTTCGCTCCAGGAGGTCCCGCGTCCTCGCGAGGGCCTGCTCTGCAAGGTCCATCTGCGCCTCGAGCCGGGCGACCTGCGCCTGCAGCTCGGCGTCATCCACCTTGAACAGATGTGCGCCGCGCCGCACCTCCCGGCCCTCTGTCGCCGGGATGCTCGCGAGTCGTCCGGACACCTCGGGCTGAAGCTCGATCGACTGCACGGCCTCGATCTGTCCGGTGGCCCGGATCTCCTCCTGAACGGTGTCCGCCACCGCCAGCGCCACATCCACCGGCATCGGCGGCCGATCTCCCTGGCCCCCGCCTCCACCCGGCCCCGCTTCGGCTCCGTCACCGCCGCAAGCGGCCACGAACGCCAACGTCGTCACTGCGGCCCGCCACGCTCGAGCGTGTGCCATCGCCGCGCCCTCCTCCCGAATCATCGTGTTGCTTTGAGTCGTCGTCCGAGAATGGCCTCTACTCCTGCCCGCGCGAGCCGTGTCGTGAATCGCGCCTGGACGAGGCCGACCTCCGCTTCGGTCAGGTCGACCTGTGCCACGATCAGGTCGATGATCGTGGTCGCGCCGGCACGATAACGCTCCTCCTGCACCCGGAGGTTCTCCCGTGCCACCAGGACCGCGTTCGCCGCCAGTTCAGCGCTGGCCCGGGCGGTGTTGTAAGCCAGGTACGCCTCCGCCATGTCGCGTCCGACGCCGAGCTCCGTGTCCCGTCGGGAGGCTTCGGCAATCTGACGCGCGGTGCTGGCCCGATACACCCGGATCTCGCGTAGCGCCCCATCCCAGATCGGGAAGTTGAGCGCCACGCCGAACGTGCTGCGCTTGGTTGCGTCGGGAATGATGGCATCGTCGAATCCGGCCCAATTCCCGAACAGGCTTAACGTCGGCAGGTAAGCGCCGCGCTCGGACTTGAACACGGCGTCCGTTCTCCGCTCTTCCGCGCGGGCGAATTCCACGATCGGGCTCACGGTCACGGCTTCCTCGATCGCCTGGGCCTCCGTGAGCGGGAGAGCCTGAGCCGGCAGAGTGTCGAGAGGCTCCGCGGCCACCCGGCCCGCTATCCCGACCCGGCGCCCCAGCTGCAACTGGGCCACTGACAACGCGGCACCCTGGCGGAGCAGGTCCACCTGCGCCCGGGTAAGCTCGAGCACGAGTTGCAGCGAATCGGTCTGCACGGCGGCGCCCGCGAGCACCCGAGCCCGCGCGACTACGAGTTGCTCCTCCGCTCGACCAACCCTTTCATCCGTGACCCTCAGGAGTTCCTTCTGGGCCAGGGCATTGTAATAGTCGGCCTCCGTGCCCAGCGCAGTGAGGAAGCGCTGGCGACGCTCTCCGGCTTCCGCCCCATCCCTGTCAGCGTTGGCGGCCTTCAGGTTGAAGATGCGGGATCCGCCGTTGAACAGGGTATAGACGCCAGTCAGCGCGAACTGCGTGAGCTGGTCCGTCTCCTCCCCCGTCCCGATGTTGAATTGCGGGCTGGAGTATTTGCTCCACGACCAGCGGAAATCGATCACCGGCAGCAGAAATGCCGACCAGGCCGAACGGCGGACCCAATCCGCATCGCCGACGCGACGAAGAGCCGCCACGTAATCAGGATCGACTCCGGCTGCCCGGTTCAGCGCCTCGGGCAGCGAGATCGTCGTCGTCGGCGCGTTCTCGTACGCGGCGGCCACCTCCGCCACGGGATCCTGGGCGCGTGCCGGGCTGGACACCAGCAGCAGAGAAAGCGCACACCCGGCGGCAAGAGCCCTGGCGGTCAGCGTGTGGGCGTGGCTCACGTCCTCCATGCTCATCACGACTCTGCCTCCGCCGGCTCGAGTCGTCTGGCGCGCCTCATGACGCGTTGCCTGGCCTGGTCGAGGAGAACGTAGACCACGGGAACCAGGTACAGCGTCAGCACGGTCGAGAACAGAAGTCCTCCAACGACCGCGTACCCGAGCGGCCGACGGCTCGCCGAGCCGGCCCCGAGTCCGAGGGCGATCGGTGTGAGCGCGATGATCGTGGCGACGGAGGTCATGAGAATCGGCCTCAGACGGATTCGACCCGACTCGAGCATCGCCTCCGTCGCGCTCATGCCCCTGTCTTTGAGCCGGTTCGCATACTCCACCAGCAGAATCGAGTTCTTGGTCACGATGCCGATCAGGAGGATCATTCCGATCTGGCTGAACAGATTCAAGGTCGAGCCGGCCACCAGCAGAGTCACGAGGGCGCCGGTCACGGCGAGCGGTACGGCGAGGAGCACCGTGAACGGATGGATGAGCGACTCGAATTGCGCCGCCAGTACCATGAACACCACGAGCAGGGCGAGCGCGAACGCGAAGTACAGGGCGTTCCCGCCCTCCTCCATCTCCCGGGACTCGCCGGCGAGCGCGATGCTGCTGCCGGGGGGAAGGACCTCCGCCGAAATAGCGTGCAATGAGTCGATTGCCGAACCGAGTGGAAACTCGTCTTCCAGGCTCGCGGACAGAGTGAACGAGCGGACTCGATCGAAGTGGTTGAGCTGCCTCGGCCCCACGGTTTCCTCGATCCGGGCAACGGCGTCGAGGGACACAAGCACTCCGTCCCTCCCGCGGACGTAGATCGCCGACATCGCCTCCGGCGTCGAGCGGGCTTCGGGCTCGAGTTGAACGATGACATCGTACAGTTTGTTGTTACGCGTAAACCGGCTCACGCGCTGTCCTCCGAGCATTGTCTGGAGAGTCCCGGCAATGTCGGCGATCGCGATCCCGAGATCCTCCGCGCGGTCGCGGTCGTACTCGACGGTGATCTCCGGCTTGTTGACCCGGAGGTCGGTGTCGATGTTGATCAGACCGGGAACCTGTCTGGCCCGCGCCGTCATCCGGTCCATTCCCGCTACGAGCGAGTCGAAATCCGGATTCCGTACCACGTACTGAACCGGGCTGCCGAATCCGATCGCGGCGGGAGCGCTGGCGAACGCCATGACGCCCGGAATGCCGAACAGGCGAGGCCGAATCTCATTAATGATCTCCTGGACGGAGCGATCCCGGTCTTCCCAGTCCGTGAGGCGCGCGAAGATGATTCCCTTGTTCACTCCTCCCATGAAGCCCCCGACGATGCTGAAGTAGCCCTGGATCTCGGGCACGCTTTCCAGCACCGCCTCCACCTGCCGCTGGTAGCCGTCGGTGTACTCGAGGGAGGAACCCTCGGCCGCGACGACAAAGGTGAGAATCGCGCCGCGGTCCTCCGGAGGCATGAACTCCCTCTCCAGGCGGTTGAATACCACGACGGCCAGGCCGACGACCAGGCCCGCCCCGAGGATGACGAACGCGCGATGCCGGACCGCGAACTGGAGGCTCTTCTGGTACAGCCCGGCGACTGTCATGAACGCGTTCTCGAACGCCAGGAACAGCTTCCCGTGTGATGTCGGAACCCGAAGGACTTTCGCGCACAGCATCGGTGTCAGGGTCAGAGCGATGAAGCTGGACACGATCACGGCGCCCGTGAGTGCGATCCCGAATTCGTTGAACAGGCGGCCGGCCGTGCCCTGCAGGAACGCCAGCGGCGTGAATACTGCCACCAGAGCCACGGTCGTCGCGATTACGGCGAAGGCGATCTCGCTCGTTCCGCGTTGAGCCGCGACCACTGGCGACTCACCCAGCTCCTCCTGGTGCCGGTAGGCGTTTTCCATCACGATGATCGCGTCGTCCACGACGATCCCGATACCCAGGATGAGCGCGAGCAGCGTGAAGTTGTTGATCGTGAATCCGAACGCGTACAGCACGCCGAACGCGGCCAGGATCGATGTGGGGATCGCGAGCCCCGGGATGATCGTGGCCCGCATGTTCCGCAGGAACACGAAGATGATCAGGATTACCAGAATTGCCGCGAGGACCAGGGTTTCCTTGGCTTCCTTGATCGAGCGGCGAACGAACAGCGCCTGGTCGAACCCGATGTTGATCGTGACCCCGGGCGGCAGCGAAGCCTGAATGGACGGAAGCTCGTCACGAACGGCGTCCGACACCTCGATCAGGTTCGCCTTGGACTGACGGATCACGCCGATCGCGACCGCCGGGCTTCCGTTGTAGCGCAAGGCAGAGCGGTAGTCCTCCGGCCCGAGCTCGACTCGCGCCACGTCTTTGAGACGCACGACCTGTCCATCACGACTGGAGACCACGAGGTTCCCGAACTCCTCAGGGGTCTTGAGCTCGCCCAGCGACCGGACGGTGAACTCCCGCCGTGCAGATTCGATCCGCCCGGCCGGTAGCTCCACGCTGCGGGTCCGGATCGCCGACCGGACGTCCTGCACGGTCAGACCGCGTGCCGCCAGTTCCTGTGCCTTGATCCAGACGCGCATCGAATAGCGTCGCTCTCCCGCGATCATGGCGCGGCCGACGCCATCCAGTGACTGCAGCCGCCGCTTGACCTCGCGGTCTGCCACGTCCGACAGCTGCAGCAGATCGAAGTTGTCGGCCGACAGAGCGAGCCACATGAAGGGCTGAGCGTCAGACTCCTGCTTCGCGACGACAGGATCGAGGACGTCTTCCGGGAGTCTTCCGCGGACGCGGGACACGACGTCACGAACGTCCTGCGCCGCGAGCTCCAGGTCACGATCCAACTCGAACTCGAGGTTGATGTTCGTGGACTGCTCGGAGCTGGTGCTCCTGAGAGTTCGAACGCCGGGAATCGTGCTCAACTCCTCCTCGAGCACGTCGGTTACGGTGGTCTCCATGACCCGGGGGTTCGCCCCGCGGAGGAACACTGAAACGGAGACGTTGGGAGTGTCCACGTCCGGAAGCTCTCGCACCGACAACCGGGTATAGCTGATGGCGCCGAACAGGACGACGGCCAGAGCCACCATTGACGTGAGCACCGGCCGACGGATGCTCGTGTCTGACAGAAACAACCGGACCTCCCCGAATTCGTTTTCCCGCCGCTGACCGTGACGGGTGAACAACACGTGCACGGAGCGAAGCGTTGAGTTTGCAGACAAGAACGGCGCCGGTGTGGCCGTTCACCGGCGCGAACATCCCGAACATTGTAATGTGAACCCGGCTGATTCGCAGAACTTGATCGATCAGACCAGGAGTTGAACGCTTTGACACTCCATGTCTTCCACAAGTCGAGCCGCCTGGATTTTCCCGCCGCACAGGTGTACGACTGGCACGCCCGCCCCGGAGCCCTGCAGAGACTATCTCCGCCGTGGGAGTCGGTCGAACTGCTGGAGCACACCGGCGGAATCGGCGATGGAGCCAGGGCGGTGCTGGAGGTTCGGATCGGTCCGGTGCCGGTGACGTGGGTAGCAGAGCATCGCGACTGTGTCCCTGGCCGGCAGTTCACGGACGTCCAGGTCGAGGGACCGTTCGCCCGCTGGGAGCACTCGCACCGGTTCGAGCCGATCAATCGCGACGCATGCCTGCTGGAGGACCGGGTCGAGTACGCTCTGCCCCTCGAACCCGCTTCTTCCGTGATCTCGGGTCGGGCGGTGGCCGATCGGCTGCGGCGTGCGTTCGACTTTCGGCACCGGGTCACGGCCCGTGATCTGGCGCTTCACGACAGTTGCACACTCGACGGCAACCGCCGGTTCGTAATCAGCGGGGCCAGCGGACTGCTCGGTTCCGGGCTGAGCGCCGTGCTGTCCACGGGCGGCCACACTCCGATCGCCCTCGTCCGGGAGTCGTCCCGGACACCTCCGTCGGCCGGGGGAAGCGTGGCCTGGGGCCCGCGGTCCGGATCGATCGACGCCGAGGGTCTGGAGGGAGCAGACTATGTAGTTCACCTCGCCGGGGAGTCGATCGCGTCCGGGCGCTGGTCGGACGCGCGGCGTAAGTCGATCCGCGACAGCCGGGTTGCCGGAACCCGTCTTCTGGCCGAGACCCTCGCCGCGCTGGAATCTCCCCCCCGGGCCCTGATCTGCGCCTCGGCGACGGGGTGGTACGGGGACCGGGGCGATGAACTTCTGACGGAAGATGCCGGGCCTGGTCGCGGATTCCTCGCCGATGTATGCAGCGACTGGGAAGCCGCGGCGGACCCGGCACGCGATGCGGGAATCCGGGTTGTCCACCTACGGTTCGGTATGGTCCTGTGGCCTGCCGGCGGCGCTCTGAAACAGATGTTACGGCCATTCCGTGCAGGTGTCGGAGGCCGAATCGGCTCCGGTCGACAATTCTGGAGCTGGGTGTCACTCGACGACGCGATCGGCGCCATCCTTCATGTGGCGGCGACTGACTCTCTGGAGGGGCCCGTGAACGTCGTGTCGCCCGGGCCAGTTCGGAACGAGGTCTTCACTGACGTGCTCGGGTCTGTGCTCAGGCGCCCCACGATCATACCGATACCGGCGAGCGTCCTTCGGCTGTCATTGGGGCGGATGGCGGACGAACTGCTGCTCTCCAGTGCCCGGGTGATCCCGGCGCGGTTGCGGGAATCGGGCTTCAGTTTCCGCGATCCGGAACTCGAACCTGCGCTTCGGCACATGCTGGGGCGACAGGCTCCCGCCCGGTGATCCGCCCGGGTGAATCCGCCGTGGCGGCAAGCCCCCTCCGTCTCGGAATCTCTTCCTGTCTGCTCGGCCAGGAAGTTCGGTATGACGGCGGGCACAAGCGGGATCGATTCCTGACCGATGTTCTCGGCAACTACGTCACGTGGATTCCCGTGTGTCCCGAGGTTGAGATCGGCCTGGGAACACCGCGGCCGAAGATCCAGCTCGAGCGGGCAGAGAACGGGGCGGTGAGGCTGGCGATGCCTACGTCCGGAGAAGATCTGACCGACCGGATGAGGGCCTACGCTGATGACAGGATCACGCGGCTCCAGAGACACCACCTCGCCGGCTACGTGCTGAAGAAGGGCTCTCCGAGCTGTGGAATGGCACGAGTGAAGATCCGGGGCCCGACCGGTGTGCTGGCCCGGAACGGTGTCGGTACCTTCGCGGCCGAGCTTCTCCGGTTCGAACCGGATCTTCCGGTCGAGGAGGAAGGACGGCTTGACGACGCGAGACTGCGGGAGAATTTCATCACGCGGATCTTTGCGTACCGGCGCTGGAAGGAGTTGGAACAGGCCGGCCCGACGAGACGCCGCCTGCTGGAGTTTCATGCGGCTCACAAGTACCTGTTGATGTCGAGAAACCAGGCCGGCATGCGTCGATTGGACAGCCTTCTCGGGCAGGCTGCCCGGGGCACGTCAGCTCAGGGCACGTCAGCTCGGGCCGTGGTCGACGAGTATCGGACCGGCTTTACGGACGTCATGCGGAGAGCCCCGGGACGGAAGGGCCACACCAACGTGCTTCGGCACCTGGCGGGATACGTATCCGGTGGCCTCGATCCGGGCGACCGTTCGGAACTTGTGGAAGCGATCGGTCAGTATGAGGCCGAGCTCCTTCCGCTCATCGTCCCGGTGACCCTGATCCGTCATCATGTAACGAGATTCCCAGTTGAAACGCTGCAGAACCAGGTCTACCTCTGGCCCCACCCGCATGAGCTGATGCTGCTGAACCACGTCTGATGTCGGGTGAGTGACGACAGGACCGTCAGCCGGTTTCCGAAGGGGTGTCCAGCGAATTTCCATCTTCCAGGAATCGCTGGATCCGCAACCAGTTGTGCGAGGCATCCCGCTCACCGAGCCGGATGAGTTCCTGCAGGTATTCGCCTTCGAACATGAGATACGAGAGCAGGTCGGGGCTCGCGACGCGCCGGTTCCCGAGGCCCCGGATCAGGTATCTGAGCCCCCGGGGCAACCGGTCTTCATAGCGCGCGGCCAGACGTCCCAGGTCGCTCGACGGCCGGAGCAGGAGCAACCTGACCGGCCGCTCGGAAACTAGCCACTGTCTTTTATCCGGCACACGCGCGACGATCTCGTTGATGCGCTCGAGACGCTCAACGTCGGCGTCCAGGTTGTCGAGAAATATCGAGTTCGCCATCAGGCCGAGGATCTGCGCGGCCGGCGGATATCCATCCTGATCCGTTTCCTCCGTATCGCGGGTGCCAGGGCCATAGCGGGACGACACGACGAGAATCCGATCGGCTCCCAGGTATACTGCGGGGGCCAGCGGGCTACCCTGGCGCAAGCTGCCGTCCCCGTACCACTCGCCTTCGACGGACTGTGCGGGAAAGAACAGCGGTATCGCTGCCGACGCCATCACATGGTCGACGTCCAGGTGGGTTGAGACGGAGAGGCGTCTCGTGCGCTCCCACATCCGGACTCCGGGTGCCGCCTGGACAAACGTGACCGTTCGTCCGGTCCTGTATGATGTGGCTGACACGGCCACGGCCGTAAGCCGACCCTGCGAGATATTGTCGGCGATGCCGTCAGGATTCAATGCGCGTTGCAGAGTCCGTTCGAGCGGGGACGTATCCACGAGCCCCCGCACCCGGGGCGCGAGCTTTGCTCCGCCGCTCCCCAGATTCATCAGTACTTTGAGCGCATTGCCCACAAGTGAAAACACATCTGCCCGTAGAATCTCCTCGGTCGACAGGCCTCCCCACATTTCTGCGAGGAGGTCCATGGCTTCGGGCAGGGGCTCCGGCCGGCCTGCGAGAAAGGCGGCATTGATCGCGCCAGCGGAGACTCCGGTCAGGATCGGGATTCGTAACTCGGGGTACTGGTGCGCAATCCACCGCAGGACTCCTACCTGGTAGGCGCCGCGGGCTCCACCGCCCGACAGAACAACCGCGGTCGCCGCTGCGGTGCTCGTGTCACCTCCCGGAATCCGCGGCTCGTCTTTCAAGGGCCGGGCTCAGAGCAGACGCGCGTGCCAGGACGTCGAAGCCGGACGCTCCAGCCCGCCGGAGCGGATCGAGCCGAGAGTCGACGCAGTCAGGTCGAACACAGGGGTGTCCGGTCCAACCGATCCGGCCTTCGCGAGCTTGCGGAATTCTTCGCGCATTACCGACCGAATGCGGCTTTCGCCGTCCCTGTACCACACGGGAGAGGCGTCTGTGAGGCGAATGCCGAGCTCCCGCTCGAGGTCGGCGAGGCGGCCCATGAGCGCATCGATCGAGCACCCCGAAGCCCCCGCACGGCTCTCATCGAGGCCTACCAGCAGGAACCGCTGGTGCATCCAGGTCACGCCTGCGGCGAGGTCCTGTCTGTGCGCCGTCCACTGCTCGACGAATTGCTGCATCGAGTCCAGCAGGTGCGCAGTCTCTCGCGGTCCAGGCTCCGGCTCGGCCGCGAAACACCAGACGTGCGCATCATCAGGAAGAGCATCGAACGAGACCTGGCTCATTCGTAGCGCAGCGCATCGATCGGGTTCATCGCCGCCGCCCGGCGGGCGGGCCACAGACCGAAGAACAGCCCGATGGTGGCTGAAAAGACGACTGCGAGCAGGACCGCCCGTGGCGACACCGCCGTGTTCCAGTTCGCCAGTTCGGACAACGCGTACGCCGCACCGAAACCGAGCCCG
>PVMS01021458.1_pt1 | contig 23489 bp, 20 predicted proteins | sample 1853461 | NCBI WGS metagenome assembly PVMS01 (sample SAMN08582032, study PRJNA380276) | Marine sediment metagenome, whole genome shotgun sequencing project. | isolation source: ocean sediment barecode stripped | collected 2017 | reverse complement strand
TTGGGGCCTACGGTATGCTGGTTGGCGGGCATTCGACGCCGCCGTCCATGGTTAGGAAATTGACAGGGGGAAGGTCCAAGATGAGTTGCGTTCCGCCATCGATCGGCGTGATGTTTTGTGCCTTGATCGGGGAGCAGTCGACGATGAAGTTTTGGTCGGTGGTGGATCGCCACCGATATTTATAGGGCCCGACCCGGTCTTCGAGAATGGCTCCCGTGTCGTGACATCGACCGCGGGTCACCGTCAAGGTATCGAGATATGCCCCGCCGTCGATGACCGTAGCGTTGGAGTCCGTTGCGGCATCGCACTTGAGGGTGAACTCCGGAGCAGACCAAAACTGGGTTTCCGGGTCGTTGATGATGGCAAGCTCGACAAGGGCGATGTTCCCGCAGGTCGTCTCATTGGGGTTCTCATTGTCGACGAACCATCGGCCGCGCACTTGCACATCGCAGCCCGAGGGATTGAAGCGCACATCTTCGACGCAACCCGTCGGCAGCGCAGCCCCCACTAACGCCATCAAGACCACAAACTTCGGACCTCTCATCGCTGACAGCGTATCGCGCCTAAAAAAGCAGTCAATTCGGAAGTTGACACCATAGTTTCCATGCTTACTTTACCCAAACGTTGGAAGACGGCCAGGCCCGATGGTGGTGCCAGGCTGGCTTCGACGGATTGTCGGACCTGTACGTTCAGGTCCACGGAGGAGTGCATCATGCTTGTTCGATGGGATCCATTTGAAGAGATGAACCGCCTCAATGACCACTTCTTCAGTGGCAGGGGGCTGACCGCGCAACCGTTCAAGGTTGCTGTCGACATCCGCGAAGAAAAGGACGCATTTTTCGTCGATGCGGAGGTACCGGGCCTTTCGGCCGAGAACGTCAACATCGAGGTCGAGAAAAACGTCCTCACCATTCGCGGCGAACGGAAGGTCGAGAAGGAAGAGGGCGAAGGTAAATACAAGCGTATCGAGAGGCGATACGGTAGCTTCTCACGCTCATTTACCTTGCCTGACACCGTCGACGCAGACAGCATCAGTGCTGATTTGAAGAACGGCGTACTCGCCCTGCGGCTTCCCAAGAAGGAGGCCCCGAGCCCACGGAGCGTCCCAGTCAAGGCGTCGTAATCCGTGACCGGGAAAGCTCCCCACGACCCCGTTCCGCGGGGTCGTTCGCATTTAACGGGAGTCGCCAGGCCAGCGGTCAGCGTCAGCGCCGATTGCATCCTCGTAAGCGCGTTGCTTTTTGGCTCGGTGGCGACGACCGAGGACGTCTCGGTGGAACGGGCGTAAGAGAGGGGGAAGTGCTTCGATGGCTGGCCGGGTGGTCGATCGAAAGCCCCAGCAAAACGTGCAGTTTTGAACGGGAGACCGAGCAGGTCAGGGTCAGTGCCGAGGTAGCGAAGCTCGGACTCCTTGCGGACAACGCCGGACCCGCTGATACTCACGGGCTCACGTCCGGCAGCGTCGCCATCGATAGGACTCCCGAAGCGGCGTGTCGTGATGCAGACCCGGGTTCCCGGTGCTCTCAAAGAGGGAGGAGTAGCTCATGACAGAAGCCCTTTCGCTCGCGAACCTTCGGCGGGAGCTTGGCCGCACGTGGCTGATCGCGCTGTTCGGGATCGCCTACATCATATCGCAGGTTACCATCATCATGATCCTCAGGCCGATCGAAGATGCCATGGTTAAGTTGCAGATAACCGGCGTTTCTGTCGGCGAATATCTCGCCGTGTTCCGGAGTTGGGAGGAATCCGGAGAGATGGCTTTCTACCGTGCCCATTTCATTCTGGATGACGTCCATTGGATCTGGTACGCGGGATTGTTCACGACGGTTTTGTGCCGGCTCTTCGATCGCCATGGCGTCGGGCACAAGTACGATTGGGTGCTGTTATTGCCTCTTGGCTCGGGCCTTCTGGACTGGTACGAGAACCAGTTGCAGCACGTTTTCTTGAGCGCGTCAGATTTCGCCACAATCGTCGATCCGCTGCCTCTCTTCAGTACGGTCGCCTCCGACGTAAAATGGCTATTTTCTGCGATCTACATTCTTCTCACGATAGTCCTGGCTGTTGGCGTTTTCCTCAAATGCCGAGGGAACAAAGGCATCAATAAGCAATGAATGCCCCGATGCTGACTAGCGACCGCTAAGAACTTTCCCACGTACGTGGAAAAGATGGGGGCCTGCCGCTGGCGCTGACGCGGCCAGAGGGGGCAGTCCCCTTTTCCTAGCTAAAGACCTCGTCGAGCAGCAGCTGCTGCTCTAGCTTGTGGGATGCGCCGGAGCCGGTCGCTGGGCTGGCGCTTTCCGGACGTGCGATGCATCGCAGGGGCACGTCGTTGCCGAGGATTTCGGGGAGCCGTGCACGCATGAAGTACCACGCGCCCATGTTCCATGGCTCCTCTTGGACCCAGACCAAATCGACGTCCTGGGGATAGGGGGCGAGGCGCTCTTGCAGCTCGACGGCGCGAAGTGGATAGAGCTGCTCCATCCGCATGATGCCAATGTCGGTCACCTCGTCGCGCTCGCGTTGCTGGAGCAGGTCGTAGTAGACCTTCCCCGTGCAAAGGACCAAGCGCCTGACTTTGGATGGATCGATTGCTGGATCGTCCGGGATGATGCGTTGGAACTCGCCGTCGGCGAGCTCATCGAGGGTACTTACCGCACGACGATGCCGGAGTAGGCTCTTGGGGCTCATGATGACGAGTGGCTTGCGCCATGGTCGAAGCACTTGTCGGCGTAGACAATGAAAGAGCTGCGCTGGGGTCGTCATGTTGACGACCTGCATGTTGTCTTCCGCGCACAGCAACAAGAAGCGCTCCAACCGTGCGCTCGAATGCTCCGGGCCTTGGCCTTCGAAACCGTGCGGAAGGAACATCACGAGCCCACTCAGTCTGTGCCACTTGTCTTCGGATGAGGAGATGAACTGGTCGATGATGACCTGGGCGACGTTGACGAAGTCGCCAAATTGCGCTTCCCAGCCGATGAACGCATCCGGGGAGTCCAGTGAATAGCCCCAGTCAAACCCGAGGACGCCAACCTCCGACAGGGGGCTATCGTAGATCTCCAAGTGGGCTTGATCCGGGCTCAGATGACCGAGTCGGGTGTACCGACGTCCCGTCTTCTGGTCGAAGATCACGGCGTGTCGATGGCTAAACGTCCCCCTGCGCACGTCCTGCCCGGTGAGACGACATCGATGCCCCTCGACGAGGAGGCTTCCTAGCGCGAGGTTTTCTCCAGTACCCCAGTCGACGCCTTCTCCACTTTCCATGACCTTCCGCTGCTTGTCGAGGACGAATCGCTGGATCCGGGGGTGGGGCGTGAACCAATCCGGATAGGTCGTCATCCTGTCTATAATCTCGACTAAGCGCTCCCGTGGGACCTTGGTGTCGGCGTCCGCGACGCTCGTGTCGGCGCCACCCTGGTAGTTGGTCCAATGGCCCAGCATCGATGCGGGAACCAAGTTGTAGTCGCCATTCTTGCGCGTGTCTTCGAGGGCTTTTTCGAGGTCTTGGTGGCGACGCTTTTTGATCTCTTCGGCCTCCTCGTCCGTAAGCTTGCCAGTCTTCTTCAGATGCTCGACGTAGACCTCACGCACGGTGCGCTTCTTGTCGATCGCCGCGTACATCAGAGGTTGCGTGAAGCGGGGCTCGTCACCTTCGTTGTGGCCGTATTTGCGGTAGCAGAAGAGGTCGAGGACTACGTCTGCGTGGAACCGTTGTCGGTATTCAGTGGCGAGCGTGACAGCTTGCGCGACGGCCTCCGGGTCTTCGCCGTTTACGTGGAACACCGGGCACCTTATTATTCGCGTGATGTCAGTACAATAAGCGGTTGAGCGCGAATCCTCCGGGATCGTCGTGAAGCCGATCTGGTTGTTGATCACGATGTGCACCGTTCCACCGGTTTCATACGCCTGCAGTCGGCTGAGGTTTAGCGTTTCGGAGACGACTCCCTGGCCCACGAACGCAGCGTCACCATGGATGAGGAGAGGCAGGACCGTGACGCGATCATCGTCCCCTTTTCGGTCTTGCTTGGCGCGCACACGGCCTTCGACCACCGGGTTCACGAACTCGAGGTGGCTCGGATTGAACGCCAACGTTATGTGGATGTTTTTGCCCTTGGAGGTCTTGCGGTCGAGTGAATACCCGAGGTGGTATTTCACATCACCCCGGCCGAGGTAGGCCTCGGGGTCATCGTCCTCGAAGCCAGCGAATATCTGCCGGACGTTCATCTCCATGGTGTTCACCATCACGTTGAGCCGGCCTCGGTGTGCCATGCCGATGACCATCTCCTCGACGCCCAGCTCGGAGGCGCGTTCGGTGAGGATGTCGAGCATCGGGATCACGCTTTCTGCGCCTTCGAGCGAGAAGCGTTTTGCTCCCGTGTACTTGGTGTGCAGGAACTGCTCGAAGATCTCGGCGTCGGTGAGCTTGGTGAGGATCCGAATCTGCTGCTCGCGACTGAGGTCGATGTGATTGCCGGTACTTTCCATCCGTTCTTGCAACCAATGCCTGGCCTCGCGGCTTTCGAGAAACGTGTACTCGACGCCGATGGTGCGTGAGTACGTGTCCTTGAGTCGTGCCAGGATCGACTTGAGCGATTCCGTGGCCGGCCCCGCGAAGTCGCCCGTCGAAAAGATCGTGTCGGGTTCGACGTGCGCTAGCCCGTAGCGCTTCAAGAGGAACTCGTCCGTCGGGACTTCCGACAGGCCAAGCGGATCGAGTTGGGCGTACAGATGACCTCGCACTCGGAAGGCATTGATGAGCGCAGACAGTCGGGCCTGAAGTGCTGTTGCCGCCAACACCTCGGAAGAAGGCGGGAATGAGGTTCGGCTATCCGATTGTGCTTCATCCGGGATGTGCGGCGTAAACGACGCTTCGGCCGTTGCCGGAAGAAACAATGAGTTACGGACCCCGAGCTCTTCGGCCTCGCGGGGCCCGAGCCCGAGGGGTGCTCCGTTCCCATCGGTTGGCAGCGCGGCAGGACTCAAGGCGCCTGAGGCGGTAATCGGGGCGATGATCGTGCCCGCGCTCGAGATTTGCGGCCAGTCTACTGGCTGCAAGCCTTCGAAGTAGCGTCGCCACGCCTCGTCCACGGCACGGGGGTTGTCCACCCACTTGAGGAACTGTTCTTCGACCAGTCCTTGGTTTACGCCGAAATCTGCGGTCATCTCTGAGTTATCGCCTCACTAATCCCGGTCGTAGACGCATCGTAGCCCGTTCGTTTGCGTGGTGCTAGCGACTCCGCTGGTGACTCCGAAGGAGTTGACGCATCATCGACGGCCATGACGCGGATTTTCATCGTTCTCTCTGGTTTACTCGGGTTCGTGGCCGTCGCCCTCGGTGCGTTCGGCGCGCACGGCCTCAGATCGCGGCTCGAGTCGCTGCCGGATGGGGCAAAGCGACTGGAGTGGTGGACTACGGCGGCACACTACAACCTGACTCATGCGCTTGCGATCGCCCTCGCTGCGTGGCTCGTTCACCGGGGTGGGAGCGTTCCAGGGGCCATCGCTGGGTGGTCGTTTACCACGGGCATCGTGCTCTTCAGTGGGAGCCTCTACGCCATGACGCTCACTGGGCAGACCAAGCTCGGCGCGATCACGCCGTTCGGGGGGCTGTTACTGCTCGTGGGGTGGGCCGCAGTCGTTGCCGCTGGGTTGCGCCTTGGCGGTGGGGATGGCTGAGATCAGCGCTCCTGTTGCTGCCTGATCTGTTCTTGCAGTTTCCTCATGACCTCCGGCGGGAGTTGGGGCTGCTGTTGACCTTGGGGCATTCCCTGCATTGTGGGTGGCGTCGGGGGCGGCGACTCCTCGGACTTTTCAAACACCACCGCATCGGGTCGAAGTCGATCGGCGAGGTACTTCGATACGATGTAGATCGTCTGGTCGTCACTCCGGCGCAGGTAGAACTCGGTATCTTTGTCCGTCTGATCGCCGATCTGGAGCACGACGACTTGAAGCTCGGTAGGAGCTTCGGTTTCGGCGGGGGCCTCCCCGGCAACTGGTGTCACGCTCAAGGTAATCGACGCGTCGGGTTCGTTCAGCCCGGCGCGAGCAGAGGAGATTTCACTCGGCGCGAAGCCCGACACGGTCAGGCGCGCCGCGGTCGAAACCAGACCCTCCACCGCCTTGGGGTCGAAGTTGGCAATCGGCTTTTGGTGCTCGGCTGGGGCCCACGAGCCATCTTGCCGGCTGAATCGGAAGGAGCCGTTGTCACTGTCGAAAGTGATCTCTTGCACGCTCTGAGCCTGGACGTCCGTGATCCGGCGGTTGCGCCAGGTCTTGAGGTCGCGATCGAAGGGGAACCGAACGGAGCCGTTGACGCCAAACACCTCCGTGCGGTCCCCGATCCGGACCATCGTCACGCCGTTGCTGTACTTTCCGATTCGAAGCTCAACCGGCGGCGCATCACCCGAGCGCACGACGACCTTGACCGCCTGAGCGTCGTCGACCTCGAGGCGAGCATAGTTCTCCGGGCGAGTGGCCACCACTCGTCTCGGACTCATCCCACTCAGCCGATTGAGAGCGGACTGGACGTTGTTCGGATCCGCGTCCGCCTCGAGAGGCACCGTGACGCGCCACTCCCCGTCTATCTTGGAGAGGACCACGACTTCGGTTCCATCCTCGATGGGACGCGTGATCTCGAGCGAAGTGATGGCGTCCTTGTCGATATCGAAGAGCGGAAGCTCGGCCGCATCGTTGGTCGAGGCGTCATCCCTGGTTCCCACCGCCCAGATCGTCACACCGAGCAGCGCGAGAAAGGCCACGGCTCCGATCGCGACACGGTTCTTTCGCAATTGCATGTCGAGCTTGCCCCTTGGTTAGAGTTTCAGCGTCCTTTTCTTGTTCGTGCGCTGCCGCCAACGAAGCAAACCGAACAGCGCGACCAAGAACGGAATCCCGAGGGTGTTCAGCCATCGATAGGCGAGCTTCTTGCCTTCCCACGACTCGATCGCTGCTTTGCGTTTCTCGAGGGCTTCCTGGACACCAGTTTCGTCACCCTCTTCGGCTGCCGCCAACACGGTATCTTCGGCAACCAGAACCGAGTCGGGGATGTCGAGGGCGGGTTCCTCTACCGTCTTCGCTCGAATCGCGATCAAATCGGAATCGGCCGCCAACCAGTCGATCGCATTGAGAGCTAGCGCGAGGGCCGCGTTCATTTGCACTTCACCGTCTCGGGGTGGCGGCATGAAGGTGTCTTCGAGGAACGTGCTCGTGCCGGTGACTAGAACCCGCACGTCGGTCTCCGACACGGGCGGCGCTTGAACTTGCTGTTCCCCTGGGTTGCTGATGGCCGCAGTGTACGCGGATGGAAGCTTGCCCTCGATCGCTGCCATCAACGCAAAAGGACCCAAGTCAGTGGTCATCCGCCAGTCACGCGGATCTCGCGGCTCGAGCGCAATCGATGGCCCATCCATCGCCCAAGAGTCGTCGGAGGATCTCGCCAGGATGGTGAGCGTTGCGCCTTGCGGAGCTTCGCCAACCTCGAGGGGCGCTACGAACGGCAGCATCGGGGCGGCGAGACGGAACATGACCGGATGCTCGCGTTGTTCTTCCGTCAGCTGAAGCACCGGGATTGGCGGATAGGGGACGAGCACCTGTAGTCCGAGCGGCCCTCGCATCGGAGCGCGGCTGCATTGGGCGTCGAGCACGATCTCCTGTTGCAACTCCACACCCCAGGCGCTGACGAGCCGCCCAATCTCGGAGCCAACCGGGCGGGCAGTCGGGGTAGAGCCTGCAATGTCGACCGCAAGAGATCCACCAAAGATGCCGAGCGAGCCTCCGCGCATGACGTATTGATCGATCCGTCGAAGCTCGTCCGTGGTAAAGGGCTCCTTGGGGCCGATGATCAGCAATGCGGCAAGGCCAGAGTCGATCTCTTGAGACGCATCAACGGCCCTCAAATCGTAGAGTCGCAATGCGGAGCCCAGGCTCGTTAGGCCCTGCTCGAGCGTCGGGCTCCCGTGTCCCGACACGATTCCAACGGGCTTTCGCTCTCCGACGAGTTCTTTGATGGCCGACGTGAGGGTGTACTCGAGCCCCACCGTGTCCTGCACGACGGGTATCGTCTTCTTGCCGTCGAGGTAAGTGAGGACGATTCCGCGGTAGCCTTCGACGACCGCAACCTGGTCCGCCTCGATCTTCTGGTGCGCCACCGGCTGGACACCATCAGCGCGCGCGGCTTGCTGTTTATCCTCGTTGTCCGGGTTCACGAAACTGACGACGATGTCGCCGTTGGACGCCGCGGCGTACTCAGCCAGCAAATCCCGAACGTGACGTTCGGTCGCGTTGAAAGGCGGGGGAAGGTTTTCCGTGAAATAGGCGGTGATGTCGAGACGGTCTTCGAGACTCGATGCCAGCCGCTCGGACCCCTCGGCGAGCGAGAACAACCGATTGCTAGTGAGGTCGATGCGTGGCGAAGGGAAGTAGACCGCCAACACATTCAGCAGGATGAGAATGCCGCCGACGATTAGCAGAAAGAAGAGCGATTCGCTGGCCGTGCGCCGTTGAGTTTTAGAGGGCATTCATCAACTCCAGCGACGCGATTCCAACGCGCGAAATGCCAACGCCAAAGCGAAAACGGTCACCGAAAAGAAGAAGAGGACATCGCGGAGGTCGATCACTCCGCGCGCCATGCTTTGAAAGTGGTAGTCGAAGGACAGCCACTCGAGCGTCGATGCTGCGTTGGTCGGGAGAAGCGGTAGGAACTTGTCCAGCACCCAGAAGAACACGCTCAGGGTGAGCGCGACGAAAAGCGCGATCAGTTGATTGTCCGTCCAACTCGAAGCCATCAGGCCGATCGCGAGGATCGCCGAACCTTGCAGAAGCAACCCGACATACCCGCTGATCACCGGTCCCCAATCCAGGTCACCGAGCGTCGAGATGCTGATCGGGTAGAAGATCGTCAAGGCGAGCAGCACCGCGTACAGCCCGAAGACTCCGAGGAATTTGCCCAGGATCACCTGTGCCTCGGTGACTGGCATGGTGATGAGGAGCTCGATGGTGCCCGTGCGCTTTTCTTCTGCGAGAAGTCCCATCGTGAGGGCGGGCAGCGCGAAGACCAGGATCAACCCTAGCCATCGAAACATCTCGCGTGCGCTTGCGCGACCAAAAAGAAAGAAGGTCTTCCAGAAAAAGAAGCCCAGCGTCACCATGACTATGCAAATGACGATGTAGGCGACTGGGCCGTTGAAGTAGCTCCGGAACTGGCGGCCGCCGATGGTCAGGATGTGTTTCACGAAGATGCCTCTGAGTCGCCGGTGGTGAGCTGCCGAAAAATATCTTCGAGGTTTTCTCCGCGCTGCTCGAGTCCGAGCAACACCAGGTCTGCTGCAACTGCCGCCCGAAAGATGTCCGCGCGCAGGTCTTGGTTGCCTTTAGGAACGACCTCGACGATCACTTCGTTTGCTGACGCTCCGGCGTGTCCTTCGACACTTTGAGCGCTCTCGATCGAGGAGAACGCATCGCGTAGCTGCGCGGGGCTGTGGCCGTTCTTTTGCAGTGTGGCAATGAAACGCGGCTTCCCCCCGCGCGCTGCCAATTCTTCGGGGGTATCATCCGCGACCAGGCGGCCTTGCGAAATGATCAACACGCGACTGCAGGTGACCTGCACCTCCGCAAGGTTGTGCGTGGAGAGGATGACGGTGCGCTCGCGCCCGATCTCACGGATGAGCTCTCGAATCTCGGAGGCCTGGTTCGGGTCTAGGCCGCTCATAGGCTCGTCGAGGATGAGAACTGGTGGTTCGTGAATGAGTGCTTGAGCCAGCCCGACACGTTGGCGAAATCCCTTCGATAGCTCGCCGATGCCTTTCCCAATGACATCGCCCAGAGCGGTTTCCTCGACGACCGTCCGAATGCGCGAGCCGATCTGCGCGCCCTGGAGCCCACGCATCCTTGCGACGTACTCGAGGTACTCGAGGACGAGCATCTCGGTGTAGAGGGGAGTGTTCTCTGGCAGGTACCCGATGGCCTGCCGAACGGCGATCGGGTCCTCGAAGATGTCGGCCCCGCCGATTCGGGCCGACCCGTCAGACGGCGCGATGAAGCAGGTCAGGATCTTCATGGTCGTCGTTTTCCCGGCGCCATTCGGACCGAGGAAGCCAACGACCTCTCCGCGTTTTACTTCAAATGTTGCATTTTCGAGGGCGGTGACCGGGCCATAGTGCTTGGTCAATCCCCGCGCCTCGATCATCACATCACCCATACTCTCCTCGCGTGTGATCTCCGGATTCTCTCTAAGGCTGGCCGATGGTAGCCCCGGCCTTAGGCATGTCAAGACAGCTCCAGCATGGCACGATCGCTAGCATGAGATCCTACTTCGCACTTCGGGGCGCTGTTGCGCGGGTCCTGCCTCGGGGGCGCGTCGTCGTGCGTCGGGTAGCGGATCTCTGGCCCTTCACCGCGCTCGGAATGGCTCTGGCGGTCGTAGCTGTCATCGCTCTGTTCGCGTTCGGGTACGAGAAGCTCGATCTGGTTCTGCTCGTCTTGGGCTACGGGGGCGCCGGCCTCTTGGCGATCTCGACGATTACAGTTTCGTTGACCGCCCTGGGGCTCAAGCTGCGACTTCATCGCTCGGCACAGTCTTGGTCGGCGTCGGTCTTTGAAACTGGACGCCCCTCGCCAACTGGATTCGTGTTGCTTTCGCTTCGCTGGTTGCCGTTGGTACGCGTGCGCTGGCAGTGGTCTCCGCCTCCCGCAGTCGAGGTGGAGGGCGTTCGAGATGGCGGCCAGCTCCGCGAGCAGGTGGTCTTTCACGAGCGAGGGATTTTCGAGGCGGTGACCCGCAGGATTCTAGTCGAGGATGCCTTCGGGCTGGCGCGGGTGGCGTTTCGCCAGCAACAAGCCGGTGCGATCGAGGTCCTTCCCCATCTCGGGGGCATCCGGCGCTTGCCGGTTCTCACGTCGCTGACAGGTGGCGAGGACTACCCCTATCCGATGGGCCTCGAAGACGGAGACCGTGTCGAGCTCCGCCGATACACTCCGGGCGATCCGGCTCGATTCATCCATTGGAAGGCTTTCAGTCGCACCCGCAAACTGATGGTGCGGATGCCGGAGCGGTCCCTGAGTCGAGCGCGAAGGACGGTCGCCTATCTCGTCACCGGTATGCACGACGAAGCGACCGCTGCAGCAGCGCGCGCGGCCATCGAGGAGGAAGCGCTCGGCAGTGATTGGCAGTTCGCTGCGGACGGACAACCCGAACCCACCTCGGATCGAGCCGAAGCACTCCACAAGGTGATACGATCGGCGCAGTTCAGCGGTGATAGCGGAAGCGGCATTCGCCGTTTCCTTGCCGAGGTCGATCGAGCGGGACCGGCCGCGTTGGTGGTGTTTGCGCCACCCTCTATTGGAACTTGGATCGGCGAGATCGCTGCGCTGACTCGACGTCGCGTCGGACGTGTCCGAGTCGTGATCGCGATCGACGCAGTACGTGAAGAGCTACCGCTCTCCCGATGGCGGCGCTGGCTCCTCTCTCCCGTAGCCGAGCGTGGTGTGACGCGTTTCGAGCTCGAGCAGATCGGACGAGCGCTTGGGCAGCTACGATGCGAAGTGGTGATCATCGATAGGGTGACGGGAAGAGTTCTCGGCGACGCGTCCCGTGTGACGACCTGGACGCGGAGGGCCGCATGACGACTCGCGCGGGAGTTCTGTCGTTCGTCGTTGGCGCTCTCGCCGAGACGGGACGCGCGGCCATTCACGGTCTTGCCTGGGCGGCGCTGGTGGTCACGATGGCGCCGCCGGTCGCGGCGTTTGCTGCTTTCGGGGGCGGGTTCATCGGCAGCGTGTCCGGAGCTGTGCTGGCCCGAACGCGGCTTCGCACCTCGGTCGTGTCGCTTGCGGCTGTCATCGCACTCGGGCTCGTCGCATGGTTGCGCTGGACGCTCACCGGTGGGTCAGCCCTGGCAGCATTGATTGGTCCGGTCGGCGCCATGCGGGCGTCCGCCGTTTTCACGGCACTGCTATGCCCTGCGATCGTCAGCGCTACGTTGCGAACGTCATCTTCGCGACGGGCGATCTTTGCCGTGCTCGAGCTGTTGCTCGTCGCGATCGCGTTTACGCAGCTCTTGATCCCGCATCGCAATGGCGCGATCAACCGGCCGTTCTACTTGGCGGACTGGATCATCGCTCTCGGATGGGATCCGACCTGGCTCTTCCTCTTCATGGGAGGGACTGCCACGGTGTTTGGATTGGTGCTCTTGTTGCAAGAGCAACGGTTCGGCCGCGCGCTGTTGAATCTGGGCGTAGTTGGGCTTTTGTTGGCGCTGATCGTGATCGCGACACCCATGGTCGGGATGCCTCCGCCACCTCCGGGAGGCGGCGGGCTCGGCCTTCGTCCCGACGAAGCGGAGGGAAAGAAGGGGGATAAGGGCCAACAACAGCAACAGCAGGGCCCTTCCAACAGCGAGCTCGAGTTCCGCAACAAGTACAGCGCAGGTGGTGCGCGGGTGCCCGTGGCCGTCGTGCTGTTTCACGACGACTATTCTCCACCCAGTGGGGTCTACTACTTTCGCCAGGGCGCGTTCAGTCAGTACAACGGGCGCAAGATGGTCACCTCGGGCCGGAATGACGTCGACCGCGATTTGATTCCACACTTCCCGACGAGGCCGTTGGAAATCGGCGATGCGCCGGCCATGAACGAGAACCGAGGGCCGCTCGAGACCACGATTGCGCTGATGGCGGATCACACGCAACCCTTCGCACTCGAAGCACCGATCGAAGTTGAGCCGATGCAGAACCCCTATCCGAATCGGTTCCGCCGGGTCTACCGAGCGCTCTCCGGGGTGTTGACGTCCGACTATGCCGCGATGCTCGACAGCCAGCTCGGTTCCCCAGAGTGGTCGCAAGCCCAATGGGCCCACTACACGGAGGCACCACCGGATCCGCGCTACCGTGAGCTCGCGGCCGACGTCGCATCCGAGCTGCCCGAGAGGTTGGCCGAGAACCAAGTTGCGTGGGCGTTCTCGGTTGCGTCATGGCTCAGTCGCGAAGGGATCTACAGCCTCAAGAACGAGCACGGTGGCGCTGAGGACCCCACGGCGAGTTTCCTGTTCGGAGACCTCACTGGCTATTGTGTTCACTTCGCCCATGCCGCCACCTACCTCCTGAGGAGCCTCGGCGTGCCTGCGCGCGTCGCCACGGGTTACGCGGTCAGTGAGTCGGCGCGGCAAGGGGGGTCGTCCCTTCTTCTGTCGGGCGCTGCGTCTCATGCTTGGCCCGAGATCTACGTGGATGGCTTCGGGTGGGTGGTGCTCGACGTGTACCCCGAGCGCGCACTCGACCCGCCGGAGCAGCCCATGGATGCGGACCTTCAGCGCTTGCTCGGGGAGCTCGCCCGGGGCGCCTCTCCGCTTCCCCTCTCTGCGACCGACCTCCCGAAGATCAAAGAGTTCGCGCGTCGAGTGACGATCACACTCGGGACTTGGCTCTTGATGCTGCTAGGGGCCACGCTCGTTTTTCTCTACGGAATGAAGGCGTGGCGTCGGTTTGCGCCGGAGTGGACTTCTGCCGCGGCCCTTTCGCGGGTGGTCTATCGTGCGGAGCTCGACAGGATCGGCGAGGTGTCGGTCCTGCGCGCGTCTGGAGAGTCGCGTGAGTCGTTCGCGACTCGCATTCGTGATCAGGTGCCAGCGTTTGAACGCCTGACCCAGGCGCACATCTCCTCCGCCTTCGGTCGCCACGAAGCGGACTCGAGCTCGCTGCGCGAGAATGCCCAGGCGCTTCGCCGCGAGATTCGCCAGGGTTTTCCGCGATGGAGGCGATTTTTGGGACTCATCACCCCTTGGTCTTGGTTACGTTCAAAATGATGCCATCCTTTGGAGAGCCCGGAGCGGAAATGCAGCCAGCCATTCAGTCATCCCCGGAAGATTCTTTATCCGGAGCGCGCGAGGTCGCCGAACGGCTTGGTGCCCGGCTCCGCGCAGCGATTCGCGGTCGGGACAAAGTGGTGGAACTCGTCCTCATCGCACTCCTTGCCGACGGGCACGTCCTGCTCGAAGACTATCCTGGGTCCGGCAAAACTACGCTCGCTCGCGCGTTGGGGAACGCACTCGAAGGGGCGGAGGCGACGCCAGGGATTGCCGCGTTTCGGCGCATTCAGTTCACGCCGGACCTCCTGCCCAGCGATATCACTGGGACGAACATTTTCGATGTCGAGACCAGTCGCTTCTCCTTTCGGCGGGGTCCGGTGTTCGCGCACATCGTGTTGGCAGACGAAATCAATCGCACCTCGCCCAAGGTGCAGGCTGCCATGCTCGAAGCCATGGCTGAAAAACAGGTCACGGTAGACAACGCATCGTACCCACTCGACGGCTTGTTCTTCGTCATCGCGACACAAAATCCGCTCGACCTCGCCGGGACCTACCCGTTGCCGACGCCTCAGCTCGATCGTTTCTTGTTCAAGATCGAGATGAAGCACATCGATCGGGCGTCGGAGCTCGAGGTGCTCGATCAATATCCGCGGGTAAGCCTCGATGTTGCACGCGACTTTCCGGGTGTCACCCGCGAGGAGGTCCTTGCGGCACGGCGCCAAACCCGATCGGCCGTTCACGTAGCACCCGTCGTCAAGGAAGCTCTCGTCGACTTGGCACGACTACTTCGTGCCGATCCGCGGGTGTTGCAGGGTGCCTCGACGCGAGCTCTCGTCTTGATGCTTCCCGCTCTACAGGCACGCGCTGTGATCCACGGTCGGGATTTCGTATCTCCCGAGGACATCGAGGTACTGGCACCCTACGTATTCAAGCACCGGTTAGAATGCGCTCCGGGCGTCGAAGACATCAACGCTCTCATCGCTGAGGCCACTGCGGTCGAGATCGAGAAGCTCGCAAGGGCGAGCTTACGTCGCGGGTGATGTCACGATGCGTGCTTTCGTGGCACTTCAATTCGCAGCGGCGCTGATCGCGGCTTGCCTTTGGACGCAGCACGGAGCTGCGGATGAGATGACCGACCCCTTGCTTCTTGAGGGTGAAGAGGCCCTGCCTCAGGAGTACATTCTGTGGGACCTCGTCGAGCGGCAACGCTACGTGAAGGCCCGGGAAGAAGCGGAGAGATTTCTCGTCGAGCATCCGAGCTCGTACGTTGGTCATCTGGTTTTTTCTCAGGCGCAACACTACGGTGAAGCGAACTTCCCCAAGGCGTTGTTCCATGAAACCCGCGCTTTGGAGCTTTTCGAGGCTGAGCATGGTTCGATCCCCACCCCGAGCCAGCCATGGCGATGGCATGCTCGGACCCTGATAGCGCTCACCGCGACTCACGGCAGTTTGGAGCACTACGATGAGCAACTCGGCTTCATGCGTCGATACAATGAGCTTTACACGCCGCAACTAAAAGCCGAGCTCGCGTGGCCGCTGATGAAGAAGCGGGAGTTTACGGAAGCGCGCCTTGCTGCCGAGGAGGGCCTTGCGACCGGAGATCCATATCAAATCGAGCGCGCTATGAATGCGCTCTGCGCGATCGAGTTCGAAGCGGGTGACGACGCTGAAAGCTTCGAAGCGTGCCGTGACGCCGTTGAATACGCACGAAGCCATTTCGGCAGCCCCACCGCGGTCGACCTCGGGAACTACGCGGAGGCAGCGAGATCGGTTTTTCGTTTCGACGAGGCGGAGCGCCTACTGGTGGAAGCCAGCAAGAGCGGCCTCTCGTGGTACGGAAACCCGTGGCTCGAGCTCGCGGACCTCTACATGCGCGCAGGCCGCTTCGCGGAAGCCCTTTCTGCGCTGCGGGAGGTGCCTCGTCACCGCGCTGCCCGTCCTGCTCACGTGAGGGATTCCGATCGGAACGAGGCGCGTCGGTCGTTGGCTGCCTTCCTGTTGTTGATGGGAAGGCCGGACGAAGCGCTGCACATCACTGACAAAGCGGTCGTGCTCCCCGATCGTCGTGCACACAACAGCCGCGATCCGGAACAGGACCGAAGCATCGTCGCGCTGCTCGACCGCCAGGCCCGACTGATGCTCGCCGAGATGACGATCGAGCGCGCAGTTGCCAAACCTTTCTACGAACGGTGGTGGGCGTACGCGAAAGCTAGCTGGTTGCGCTTTGAAGCCTGGATGAGCGCACGCCAGGCGGCTAGGTTCCTCAACGATGAATCTCGGCTGGTCGGCACGTTTGCCGTCGGAACCGCCCGAAGCGCGGTCATGCCACCGTGGCTCATTGGGGAGTTGACCCACGTGCTCGGAGCCGGCGTGGTGCGCGCGGCCGTCGACCGCGTGCGCGTGGAAGATCCGAGAGATGGCGCTTCCGCCTACTATGATGCGGTGCTTGCCGAGGTCGCTTTGATACAAGGGCGCTACGACGAAGCGATAGAGCACGCAGGGCGTGCGCTCGAGGGCTTGCAACCAGGCGATGCGCTGCTGCGGGAACGGGTGAGAGCGATCATGGGGAGCTCTCTCTCGGACCCACGCCAAACCGCAGCCTTGTACGAAGAGGTTCTTGGCGCCGACCCAGGCCTGTTCAGGCGCCTCGGTTGGGCGCTTCCCGTGAGGATTGAATCGTCTGGCTCCGATCTCGACCGAGAGATCGCAAAGGCGTTGCGTCGTTCGCCGCGATTCGAGCCTTCGGACGACGGGCTGCGAATGCAAGTCTCCGGGGGGCAGGCCTGCTTGTTTGGACGAACGGGCACCTCGTGGGGCTGTAGTGAAGTGGAGCTCGGGGAGAACGAAACCGGAAGCGGCTATCCGCAACGGGTGGTGGACTCGTTCCACCGCGCGATCTTCTCGCCTCGAGTGGACCTCAGCCGTATCGACATCAATTCGCTCGACGGGTCCAACCGGGTGACGCGCAATCCGTTGGATACCTTGCTCGAGTAATCGGGGGCAAAAGCCGCTGGTCTTCGTCTGACGACTATGCCTTACTGCGCTTCGTGAACCGAACCTGGGTGCGTCTCACGCTGCTCGCATTGTTCCTCTTCGGCGTCTACGTGATCGGTCGCGCTACTGGGTTTACCGAGCATCTGACCGTCGAAGGGATCCGCGAGTCGATGCGGGCCGCCGGCATTTGGGGTTTCTTCGTATTCGTCGTGGCATTTACGGCGGGCCAGCTGCTCTATATTCCGGGCTTCGTATTCGTTGCTGTTGCGGGGCTGGCGTACGGCCCCGTGTGGGGGTCCGTGGCGTCGATCATCGCTGCCACGGTTTCGGTCGGGGTTTCCTTCTTCATCGTTCGCACCATTGGGGGGCAACCGCTGACGGAAATCAACAAGCCCTTTCTCAAGAAGTGGATCGACCGCCTCGAGGAACAACCTCTTCGGTCGATGATCGTGATCCGCATGTTCCTGTGGGCGATACCGCCGGTGAACTACACCCTCGCCATGTCCGGCGTCACGTTCCGCGACTATATGATCGCGGCAATCATCGGTATGACCCCTCCGTTCGTATTCATCTCCGTGGCTTTCGGTCTCGGCGTCGAGCTGTTTTAGTGTGCGGATCTTTTCGCTTGTGGTCGGCTTACGTCCTCGTTCGCTCCCTGCGAGGTACAGACGTACCTCTCAGTCGCTCTCTGCGGGCGCGCTCGACCACAAACGAAAATCTCTCGCACACTTCGTTTCTGGATCGGATACCAAGTGCGAGAGCGGCTGTTACTTCTTGATTCGCCGGGTCAGGGGGATGCTCGTGTCGGGTATTGTTTCGTCGGCGGCGCCTGCAAGCGCGAGCGCCTGCTCGGCGGCAAACGACTTGGTTACGGGTTCCGTCTTGCCGTCCGCATCGAGCTGTCGACGGGCCCAGCAAATGCTCTCGGCGATCACGGCGGCGTCCGTTGGTTCTTCCGTCGTGCGGAGAAGGGCGGCGAGGTCCCGTCCCATGGCATGCGCCGTTGGATATCGGTCGATCGGTTCTCGCTGCAGCGCCCGTCCGATGATCTCTCGGAGGCGAGTGGGGATGTCTCGTCGCATCTTGGCGAGGTTCGGTATCTCCATGCCTCGAATGGTCCAAACGACTTTGAGGGGGTCTTTGCCCTTGAACAATTTCTCTCCGGCGAGAACCTCCCAAAGTACGACGCCGATGCTGAAGAGATCGGTTTGCGCGCTCGGGTCTGCCTCGTAGGTGAGCTCCGGTGCTAGGTAGGCGATCTTGCCTTTCACGAATCCGGGTTTGGTGATGCTGCTGCGGTCCATCGCACGTGCGAGCCCAAAATCGGTCAGCTTCACCACCCCACACTTGCTGACCATCACGTTCTGAGGCGTCACGTCACGGTGAAAGATCGGGGCTGAGTTTCCGTTTCGGTCGACACGCACATGGGCGGCATGGAGCGCTTTGAGCACTTCGATCCCGATCGCGGCGACGAGGTGCCAGGGCGTTTGTTGGCCGTTCTTCCGAAAGGCTTCTCGCCACTCGGCAAGTGTGAGGCCGTCGACCCACTCGAGGACCAAATAGTACTCTCCCGCGCGGTCGCGATCGAAGTCGTGAATCTGGGCGATGTTCGGATGCTCGAGCTCCGACACGACGCGTGCCTCCTCGACGAACATCTTCAGGAACTCCGGGTTCTGACTCAGCGGCGCCAAGACGCGCTTGATCGCGATCGGGCGCGCGAATCCTGCCGCGCCGTGGGTCTGGCCCCGGTATACCTTGGCCATCCCGCCTTCGCCGGCGAGCTCGAGTACTTCGTATTTGCCGCCAAGAAGCTCGGTCATACGGAATTGACGCCTCAGCTTTCTTTAGCAGAAAGCACGGCGTCGAGTTCACCCTTCTCGTACATTTCGCGGACGATATCGCAGCCGCCGACAAATTTACCGTGGACGTAAAGCTGCGGGATCGTTGGCCAGTTGGCGAACTCCTTAATCCCTTGTCGGACTGAGGGATCCTCCAGGACGTTTACGTCCTGAAAGTCCGAGCCCGAGCGGCGAAGCACCTCGACGAGCGTGGCCGAAAAACCACACTGTGGGAAGTGTTTCGTCCCTTTCATGAAAAGGACGACGTCGTTGGCGTCGATGATGCCCTGAATCTGTTCTCGGACGGAATCTTCCATGTCAACCCTCTTGCTTCTCCCAACTCTCGGGCGAGTAGGTCTTGAGCGCAAGTGCATGGACGGGGCCCGCCATGAGCTCGCCTAGCGCTGCGTAGACCATTTGGTGCTGTTCGATGCGGTTTTTGCCGTTGAAGGCTTCGGAGACGACGAGGGCTTCCCAGTGGTCCTTGGTGCCGGTGAGGTCGGTGACCACGAGATGAGACACGTTCTCTACGCCCCCACGAATCCTCTCCTCGAGCTCTTCTGTTTCAACCATTGGGCAGCCTCCAGTCAGCATTCTTCGGTACGGCTCGCAACGGCCGTTGTCAATCAGCGCATGCCGAATGAGCGCTTCACGGTCGGGCGCGACAGAACGATGATGGTGAACACCCCAAGGATGGTCCCGAAGGGGAACATCAGACATTCGCCCCAGCCGCTCAAATAGCAAAAAGTCCACCATCGGCGCTGGCGAAGCTTCAGCCCAACCAGGAAGAAGCCGATCGCTGTCACGACGATCAACACGAAGCTCAGCACCGTCATCGCGATCATGAGCGTACCGAGATCTTTCATCATCGCCTCGGGGGCGCCGGCAAGAGGATTGACACCCGCTTGGCCAGAGATATCGCCCATCGTTAGAGCCATCTCGTTGGTGAGCTGCTCGGCGAGCCTGGCGCCCACGAAGGCATATACCACCAGAGGTATTGCAGCAATCGCCGAGAGGCCGGCCATCATGTAGTGACCAATCGAGAGAGCGCTCAGGTGTTCGGCGTCTTCGGCGTTGATCGGTTCTTCCAAACGTAACTCCTACCAGATCGTGCTATGCAGCTCCGCGTTGGGCAAGGTCGCTTTCATTTTTCCGGGTCAGGGTAGTCAAAAGGTCGGAATGGGCCGCGAGGCGTACGATGAGCTCGTTGCCGCTCGTGAAGTTTTCGATGCCGCCGACGCCGCGCTCGATGAGAAGCTGTCCAAGCTTTGCTTCGAAGGCCCCGAAGAAGATCTGAAGCTCACGGTCAACACTCAGCCGGCGGTTCTGACCACGTCGATCGCACTGCTCCGCGCGCTCGACGCACCGCTCGACATTGCGGCGGGGCACAGCCTAGGCGAGTACTCGGCCCACGTGGCCGCGGGCACGATCGACCTCGTTGATGCGGTGCGATTGGTCCGGAAGCGTGGGCAGTACATGCAAGACGCCGTCCCATATGGAGAAGGCGCGATGGCAGCGGTCCTCAAGGCAGACCGCACGTTGGTAGAGCGAATCTGCGCGGAAGTGCCCGGGCTTGTTGAAGCGGTGAACTACAACTCGCCCCAGCAGATCGTGATCGCAGGCGAGACGGGTGCAGTACGGGAGGCAGGGGCGAAGCTCAAGAAGGCGGGCGCGCGTGCGAGCTCCCTTCCGGTGAGCGCTCCGTTTCATTCGACGCTCATGGAGCCGGCGGAGCGACGACTTGCCGAGGACATCGAAGGAATCACATTTTCGGATCCGGGTGTGCCGGTGTACGTCAATGTCGACGCCGAGCCTGTTACCGATGCAGCGGCTGCGAAAAATGCGTTGGTCCGTCAGGTCAGTCGGCCCGTTCGCTGGGAAGATAGTGTCCGCCGTATGATTGCCGACGGCGTCTCACTTTTCGTCGAAGTGGGGCCTGGGCGCGTTCTGAGCGGCCTTTTGGTCCGAATCGACGAGGATGTCGGGCGCGTCAGCGTGCAGGGTCCCTCGGACTTCGCTGCGGCCCGGGACGCGATTGCCGAAGCCCGAGCGAGTTGATTCCACTGTATTTTCGCGTATCTAGGAACTCCCCAGCGCCTGGGTTTGACCTAATTTTCAAATCTTGTAAAAACGCGCCGCCCGCAAAGCAGCTCACCGAGACCGGGCGCGAATAGAGGTTCAGCGGATATGGAAAAACTGATCTATGCGGCCCCCGCGGCGGGCGTGCTTGCTCTCCTTTTTGCCTGGACGAGGGCACAATGGGTTGCCAAACAGGACCCGGGCGAGGCCAACATGGTCGAGATCGCCGCGCAAATTCAGGAGGGCGCGTTGGCTTTCCTCCGTGCGGAGTACCGAGTTCTCACGCTCTTCGTGTTAGGCGTCGGCTCGCTTCTCGCGTTCGCGTACTTCGAGGACGCGCTACGAGGCTGGCCGATTGCGGGAGCTTTCGTTGCGGGGGCTACGGCCTCGGCGGCTGCCGGCTGGATCGGGATGAAGGTCGCCACGAACGCCAACGTGCGGACCACGGCTGCGGCTCGTGTGGGGCTGGCCCCTGCGCTCGCCGTTGCCTTCTCGGGCGGCACGGTGATGGGGATGACCGTGGTCGGGCTAGCGACCATTGGCCTCAGCGGGCTCTACATCCTCTTCAACGACGTTCTCGGCTGGGAACTCGTACGTACCGTCAATGTGATCACAGGCTTTTCGATGGGCGCTTCGTCGATTGCGCTCTTCGCTCGCGTCGGCGGTGGTATCTACACGAAGGCGGCCGATATCGGCGCCGACCTCGTAGGCAAGGTCGAGGCGGGCCTTCCGGAGGACGATCCGCGTAACCCCGCTGTCATCGCGGACAATGTCGGCGACAACGTCGGCGACGTGGCCGGCATGGGCGCCGACCTCTTCGAGTCGTTTGTCGGCGCCATCATCGGAGCGATGGTGTTGGCGCTTGGCTTCAACGTGGTTTCCGAGAGCACATCGATCGGCCCGGTGATCATGCCCCTCGTGATCGCGGGCGCGGGGATCATCTGCTCCATCGTGGGCACGTTTTTCGTTCGCACAAAGGAGGGCGGCAATCCCCAGCACGCGCTCGATGCAGGCGCTTTTGGTGCGGCCGGCGTGATGGCTCTCGCGACCTTCGTGATTGCGAAGTACATGTGGCCTGCCGAGGGTGCGCTGAACCTCAACGGTAAGCTAGTGTCCTGGACGGACGTCGGCTGGGCGACCGTGGCCGGCTTGTTGGCCGGCGTCGCCGTGGGTCTCATCACCTCGTACTACACCTCGATGGGGAAGCCGCCCGTCGAAAGCATTGCCGAGCAGAGCAAGACTGGCACCGCGACTAACATCATCTCCGGCCTCGCAGTGGGCATGCAGTCCACCGCACTGCCGATCCTCGTCATCGCATTTGGCGTCGTCGTCGCGGCTCAGATGGCCGGCCTCTACGGCGTGGCCATCGCCGCGCTCGGTATGCTTTCCACCACCGGCATCCAGCTGGCCGTCGACGCGTACGGCCCGATCGCTGACAACGCTGGCGGCATCGCCGAGATGAGCCATCAGGCCCCGGAGGTCCGCGAGCGTACCGACAAGCTCGACGCTGTCGGTAACACCACGGCGGCCATCGGTAAGGGCTTCGCGATCGGTTCCGCCGCCATGACCGCTCTCGCCTTGTTTGGTGCATTCGCGCAGACCGCTGGTATCAGCGGCATCAATATTTCGAAGCCGATAGTCATGGCCGGCCTGTTCCTCGGGGCCATGCTTCCGTTCCTCTTCTCCTCGATGGCGATGAAAGCCGTGGGCCTTGCTGCGATGGACATGATCGAAGAAGTTCGCAGGCAGTTCCGCGAGATTCCCGGGCTCCTCGAGGGTAAGGCAAAGCCCGATACTGCCCGCTGCGTGAAGATCTCCACCGAGGCTTCGCTCAAGCGCATGGTCGCACCTGGAGCGCTGGCGCTTCTCACGCCGGTCATCGTTGGCTTCGTGATGGGCCCTGAGGCGCTTGGTGGCGTGCTCGCGGGCGTTACGGTGTCGGGCGTGTCTATGGCTCTCTTCATGGCGAACGCCGGCGGGGCTTGGGACAACGCCAAGAAGTCTTTTGAGAGCGGTGGCTACAAGATGACCGACGGCTCGGTTCACTCGAAGGGCAGCGAGGCCCATAACGCGGCAGTCGTGGGCGACACCGTTGGCGACCCCTTCAAGGATACGGCCGGTCCGTCCTTGAACATCCTCGTGAAGTTGATGGCCATCGTGTCCCTCGTGCTCGCACCGCTCCTGGTCTAGCGGCAGCTCCTCTCCCCTCGTCTTCGTGGTCGTGGTCGTGCGTCGTGCGTCGACTGATGAGTAGTGACAAGTTCTCGGATCCTTTCGACCACTTCCGTGTCTGTGGCTCAAGGAAACTGCGATGGGAGCTGCAGTTTGCGCGACTGGGTTCGCGTCGGGGGTAGGAGCTTAAGAGAGGGGGAAGGAGGGAAAGCCTCTCGGCCGGCAGGCGAAGCCCGGGAGGAGAAAGAAGGACCTTCGGTCGGCGTGCGCATACACCTGACTCCTACGCATCAGCCTCCCGGCACCTCATCGGTTCGTACGAACCCGTAGCGCTTCCAGCCCGTGCTCGCGAGCCAAGTGCGGGGCTCGGCACAGGGCGGTGGTCCCGTCGCCCGCAAGACGTAGCCCACGGGTTCGCCCGAGCCAAAGGGATCGACCCAGGTCGGTTCAGGCTGCGCCCGACCGAGCTTGCGAAGATGGCGTCGGCGGTTGTTGAGCACGTAGGCCATCGCGTTTCGAACCTGCCGCGGCGTTCGGAGCTGTTCGACGTGGTAGCGATCGGTGAAGACAGTGCCCCGCCGGCGCGCGAGGGCCTTGTTGAGCGCCTTGCTCA
>PVMS01032294.1_pt1 | contig 23498 bp, 18 predicted proteins | sample 1853461 | NCBI WGS metagenome assembly PVMS01 (sample SAMN08582032, study PRJNA380276) | Marine sediment metagenome, whole genome shotgun sequencing project. | isolation source: ocean sediment barecode stripped | collected 2017 | reverse complement strand
GAGTAGCTAAACCTTCATTCGCGGCTGAAGCCGCTCCTACAATCGATGTGAATTGGAGCCAGCCCTTGTAAGAGCGGCTTTAGCCGCGAACAACCGATTTGAATTGGGACCAGCCCATGTAGGAGCGGCTTTAGCCGCGAACAAGCTTCAACTCCCTCAATACTGATTCGCGCTAGAATCCTCTTTTCGTCAAGGGCCGCTTGCCCTCACACAATGACTATAAGAGCTATGCATTGAACAGCCCTCACGGACGAGTATCCGCAGCCCCGCCCGCCGCTAATTTTCTGGAGGCGATGAGCCGACATTTCGCAGTGTTCGCCTATACACGACGGGCGTTATCGTTAGTGTGGGATACCAATCGCCGCCTCGCCATCATGCTCGCACTGCTGACAATCGCGGCCGGTCTGTTGCCCGCGGCGATGGCCTGGGTGGGCAAATTAATTGTCGATGGCGTGGTCATGCAGATGGATGCGGTCCGTGCCGGGACACCGGCCGATTACTGGGCGGTGCTGCGGCTGGTGTTGCTGGAAGGCTTCATCATTGCCCTGCTGAATGTTGCCCTGCGCGGCATTAATGCCTGCCAGTCACTGCTGCGGGCTCAGCTCGGACAACGCGTCAACGAGATGATTCTGGAAAAAGCGCTGACGCTGGACCTCAATCAGTTTGAGGATGCCGATTTTTACGACAAGTTGCAGCGAGCCCGGCGCGAGGCCTCCAGCCGCCCCCTAAGCCTGGTGATGCGCAGCTTCGCCCTGTTTCAGCAGCTGATCGCGCTGGTCAGCTTTAGCATTCTGATCGCACAGTTTTCGATCTGGGCGATGGTCTTATTAATGGTCGCAGGTCTGCCCGCCTTTGTCGCCGAAACAAAATTCTCCGGCGATGCATTCCGTCTGTTTCGCTTCCGCGCACCGGAATCAAGGCTGCAAAATTATCTGGAAATCGTCATGGCGCGTGAAGACCACGTGCAGGAAGTTAAATTATTTGGCCTTGGCCCTATGTTGCTGCAACGCTACCGGGATATCTTCAAGAAAATCTACGGCGAAGACCGCGCCCTCACGTTACGCCGCGAGGGCTGGGGACTGGTGTTAACACTCGTCGGCACCACGGCGCTGTACGGAGCCTATGCATGGATCGTGATTGCCGCAATCAATATCGCGATCACGCTGGGCGAGATGACGATGTATTTGCTGCTGTTTCGTCAGGGCCAGGCGGCAGTGTCGGCGGGCCTGGGCTCGATCGGCGGCATGTACGAGGACAACCTGTATCTGACGAATCTGTATGAGTATCTCGAACAGGCGCCGGAACACAGACGGGGTGTTGCAGTAAGGGGCCCCGATCCGGATGACGGCGTGCGTTTCGAGAACGTGAGCTTTCACTATCCGGACACACCTGCGGCGGTGCTTGATGGCATCAACCTGCACATCCGCCCCGGCGAGAGCCTCGCGCTGGTGGGCGAGAACGGCGCGGGTAAATCAACCTTAATAAAACTCTTGTGTGGCTTTTACCGCCCGGATTCCGGACGGGTATTACTGCACGGACGCGACGTGCAGGACTGGGAACCGGAGGCGCTGCACCGGTGTATCGGCGTGATTTTTCAAGACTTCAACCGCTATCAATTCACCGTGGGCGAAAACATCGGAGCCGGCGATGTCGAGGGCTTTAGCGACGAGACGCGCTGGGAAGATGCTGCTCGCAAGGGCATGGCCTTACCGTTTGTGGAACGGATGCAATGGGGCTTTAAAACCCAGCTCGGTAGCTGGTTCAAGGGTGGCAAGGAGCTGTCGACAGGACAGTGGCAAAAAGTCGCCCTGTCACGTGCATTCATGCGCAGTAACGCCGAAGTACTGGTGCTGGACGAACCGACCGCTGCGATGGATGCCGCCGCAGAAGCTGAACTGTTCGAATATTTCCGCGAACACACCAAGGGACGCATCGCGGTGTTGATATCACACCGCTTCTCCACGGTGCGCCAGGCCGATCGCATCGCCGTGATCGAGGACGGTCAGATACGTGAGTACGGCACCCATCAGGAGCTGCTTGAGCTGGACGGGTTGTATGCGAAGTTGTTCCTGCTGCAGGCGGAAGGGTATCGATAGATCCTGGTATCAGATCTTCCATCGACTGTTGGAGCTTTGGCAAACGGTGGTACCCTTCTCCTTAACTCGCGACTGGTAGCACTTAAACAGGCAACGTAGTTTAAGTTCAGACATTCAATGACGATCGGCATTAAGCCGAACAACCGCAGGTTTTCCAGGCAAAAAGTTATGCAGAAGATACTGATCTGGATCACCGGGGTGTTGCTTGCAGCCGCCCTGACGCTGGAAATCTATACCTGGCTGCCCTCCCCGGCTGTCGCGAGCCAATTAAACCTCCCTGCCGATACGACCTACGCCGTGCTGTTGTTTCACGGCACCGGGGGCAAAGACGAACCGCTGCTAATCAAAGTCGCTGAACAGTTTCAACGTGAGATCGGTGACCAGGCCGGCGTGGTCGTCAGACACTACGTCTGGTCGCCCTGGTCAGATAACCGCCTGCGCGCTGGTGCGAACGGCAGACTGGTGGGTCAGGCAGTTGGGGAAGAACTCGCCGAACTAGACAAGCTCAAACATATACGCGTGATCGCGCACAGCGCTGGCGCGTACCTGCTGACTCCGTTGTGTGAGGCATACAAGGCCCGCGCCGCTAATCCGGCCCGGCTAGAAATGACGTATCTCGATGGGATGGGCATACGGGGCGGCTGGGATTATTACTACGGCTATCGACACTACGGCGAATGCGCCGATTATTCCGGCGCGATCTTCAGCAGCGATGATTGGGTAGCGGGCACCAACGAACCGCTGGCACAGTCGTACACCATTGATATCACGAACGCGCCGTCGCGATCTGATGTGCCGGGCCACCTCTGGCCGGTGGAATATTTCCTGAATACATTAACTGTAGACGAAATGACGCCGGGCCTACGCTCGCATGATCGTCTGCCCCGGGGAACGGTGGACTAGTAACGCCCTGAAGCTGGTCAACCTGAACTGCGAGCTGCGTTCTTAATCATCGGCGTCTCCGTAGTCACCTTCGAGCGAACCGGCATCGTCATTGGTCGCCGTCCGCCAGCCGCCTTCTATCAGGCCCAGCTGCTGCATCATACCGAGTGAATCCTCATTGCCCCAGCGGGCACATATTTTGCCGTCTCTGATCTGATAGGTATCCGTCGCGGTTATCCGATACTGCTTACCGGTCGCGGGGATACCCATAAACGTGCCGGTCATCGTCCCCTCGGTAATGGTGCGTGACACCACCCGATCGCCGTCGCACAAGGTAAATTCCGGGGTCAGTTTGCGGTCCGGAAATGCCTGCCTGAACATCGGTAAATACGCCCGAAACGCAGCGGGTCCTGTGGGGGCTCCAGGAAAGCCGTCATGGTTAAAAAAGTCCTCCGTGAAAAACTCTTCCAGCCGGTCGAGATCCTGCTGATTGAAGATCACCTCGATCACTTCATGAATAAGTTGTTTGTTGGCTTCCGCTGACATGGATGGCTCCTGGTGGGATAGAAATGCTGTCTGACCGGGATTTATACCAGAAAGACGTTGCACCGAGAAAATCATCAGTATTCTCGGTCAATTTCGTATACTTAAGACATGGCAAATACTCGTTCCTTTAACGCGTTGTCGGCAACTTTATTGTGGCTGTGCCTGACCCCACTTACGCTGTACGCGCAAGATCAGGATGCGCCCTGCTCGCTTGATGTGGACCTGCTCGACCGCGGGGAACGCCGGTTGGTTTTTCTTTGTGGCACTCCAATCACCTCGAACAGTGAACTCGCCGGGCTGGACGCGGCCGGGATTGATCTCCACTACCAGCAGCACCTGCGGCGCTGCACGCCTGATGACCGGCGGCCGGGGCTCTACCTGGAACTGATAGCCCGTGCAGACGCGACAAGCACCAACATAAACGTAGTTGACCTGGCTAGCGGCGACCTGCAGTGTAAGGCGCAGCTGACGATACCCGAACGTACGCTGCTGCCCGCAGCCCAGTTAACCGCAACCGACAACCCGGACATTTATCGCTTACGCGTTGACACCGATGGCACGCTGGACCTGACGGATGCATGCAACGCTGGTCTGCAGTTTCCTTTAAGCCAGGGACCGCCAGTAATGCTTGCAACACCCGCAGCGCGTTGTAACCGTGACGGGATTGACGCGACGATCCATATCACGCCCGGTCGCCAGTCGCCTGCCAAACTCCTGCTGACTGCACGCGATGCACACGGTGCTGCGGTCGAGGCAATCAGTTACGTACCGCCACCCACACCGTTTTTCAGCAACTCTATGCGTGAAGCTGCGGCGAAGTTTATCGACGTCAATGGCATTCGTACCCGCTATTACGACAAGGGTGAAGGCGAGGTTCTCGTACTCGTGCACGGTGGCCAGCCCTCGTCACCCGATTTCAACGCCTGGGAATGGCAGCAAAATTTCGATGACCTGGCCAAACATTTCCGGGTACTGGCGCTTGATCGCATCGGTCAGGGCTACACAGACAACCCCGCTAACATTGAAGACTACGAGTTCTACTACCCACTGGTCGTCGAGCATGTGCTGGGTTTTCTCGACGCACTCCAGCTTGAGCGTGTACACCTGGTTGGCCACTCACAAGGCGGCTGGCCCGTGGCCCGGATTGCGATCGACCACCCGAATCGAGTCGAATCTCTTGTCATTGTTGATTCCACGATGATCGCGCCAGCTGGCGATGCCTCGGGGGCGATGCGCTTTTATATTTATCATCAAAACGAATTGCATCCGGCGGACGGTGAAACACCGCAAAGTATTCGCCGTGGTCTGGAATCTTTTTCGTACACGAATAACAACATCACCGAGCAACGCATCGACCGCATCCTGACGCTATCACGGACTGAAAAATACCGACAGGCGAGTGACTGGTTTAACGAACACTACATGAGTCCGGCACATCCGACTTTTCGTGAACTAAAAAATGCGATCTGGGCCGAGATGATGGACGACCAGCTTAAAGTACCGACCTTGATCATCTGGGGACGTGAGGATCCGGAGGGTTCGTTCCCGGCTGGCCTCGGCATGTATGAGGCGCTACGCGACGCGGGCAGCCCGGTGAGTTTCCATGCCTTCGACAACGCCGGCCACGTTGCTTACATGGAATACCCGCAACAGTTTAATCAGGTCTTGATCGATTTTTTCCATAATAATTAATGGGTTACATCACGCCGTAGGCAAGCATCGCGTCGGCCACTTTCACAAAGCCCGCGATATTTGCACCCTTCAGATAATTCACATAGTCATCACTCTCGCGACCGTAGTTTTCACAGCGGCCGTGTATGTCGGTCATGATGTCGCGCAGTTGCTTGTTTAGTTCATCACGACTCCACGACATACGAATGCTGTTCTGGGTCATTTCCAGGCCGGAGACCGCCACCCCGCCCGCGTTCGCCGCCTTGCTGGGCGCAAACAATATTTTCGCTTCCTGATATGCATCGATAGCTGCCTGCCGTGAAGGCATGTTCGCACCTTCCGACACCGCGATGCAGCCATTGTTAAGCAGGATGTTCGCATCATTAAGGTCGATCTCATTTTGGGTTGCGCATGGAAACGCAATATCACAAGGCACATGCCAGGGGCGCTTGCCCTCGTGATACTCGACACCGAACTCTTGCGCGTATTCACTGATACGACCGCGACGTACATCTTTTAACTTTTTAACAAAGTTGAGTTTCTCGGCATCGATACCGTCCGGGTCGTATATAAACCCGGAGGAATCCGACATGGTTACTGGTTTCGCGCCAAGTTCTATCAGCTTATCAACCGTATACTGCGCAACGTTGCCCGCTCCAGAAACAAGCGCCGTCTTGCCCTCGATGGCCGAACCACTCTGCTTCAGCATATCTTCCATCATGTACACGCAGCCGTAACCGGTGGCCTCGACGCGGATCTCGCTGCCACCAAACGCCAGTCCCTTGCCGGTCATCACGCCGGTGAACTGATTCGTTAGCCGCTTGTACTGCCCGAACAGGTAACTCACCTCGCGTGCCCCCACGCCAATATCGCCGGCGGGCACATCGGTATCGGGGCCAATATGGCGATACAACTCGGTCATAAACGCCTGGCAGAAACGCATGACCTCATTGTCCGATTTACCTTTCGGATCAAAATCCGAACCGCCCTTGCCGCCGCCCATCGGCAAGCCCGTGAGGCTGTTCTTAAAGGTTTGTTCAAACGCGAGGAATTTCAGAATGCTCAGATTCACGCTCGGATGAAAGCGAATTCCACCTTTATAGGGACCAATGGCATTGCAATGCTGCACGCGGTAACCCCGATTGATCTGCACCTTGCCTTTATCGTCCTCCCAGGCAATGCGAAAAATAATAATGCGATCGGGCTCGGTGAGTCGGCCAAAGATTGCGGCATCCATATACTCCGTGTTCTTATAAAGAAACGGCAACACATTAATGCCCACTTCATACACGGCCTGATGAAACTCGATCTCACCCGGGTTGCGCTGCTCCAACCAGTACATGAACTTGGAAACGAGCTCGGGTTGCCCGGACTTGGTGTGCCATATAGCCATTCATACGCCTCCGCACTTGCAGCAGTCAGATTACGCTTGGGATGAGATCACGGGGTACAGCCTGATCTGATTATGGCCAAACCCACTGGCGCTGTCAGCCTTGAAGCCTCGAATGACTACTCGGCTTTACTCGCACAGGTGATGCATTCACTGACATACGCACGAGCCTCGAGCCGGCCCTGGGCAATGGCTTGGCCGCATTCGGTACACACGCCATAGGTACCGTCATCCAGCCTCTGTAATGCCGCATTGATTTGAGACAGTTCAGCCGTACCCTCATTTGCCAGGGCATCCAGAACTTCCTGATTCTCAAGCTGCGTGGCCTGCTCGGCAAAATCAGCATCCAGACCTTTGCTTATATCTGCCTTGATTTTGTTGACTCGTTCGACAAGCTCGGCCTTGTGTTGCTCGAGCTGTTTACGAAGTTCTGCAGGCCTGGATTGCGCCATGATTATTCCTCAAAAATGGTATCAAGTCACGATAACTACTTTATAGCTTATTTTGGGGGGCTAACACCAATCGTCAGGCGCAGTGTACTCTGGATTTGTTGCTGCCATGGCTCCGGCACACCGGCCTCACTCGAGTACCCTTCCCAGAGTGCAATCATCTCGCTTGCCTTTCAGTGTCATTCGATGGCTGGCCACAGTTGGCACATCGAGGGCCTGCTGATCCGTTTACCCCGAAAACACGCTGTTTATCGGCATACCAACTGTAGCTAAATGATTTTTCACACCAGGGACATGTATCGTTTTGGTCCAGTAAAATCTTCCAGATCAAGATTAGTACCAACATTATAGGAAACGCGACAAAACTGCCTAAGTCACCGCTAAAAAATATCAGGGAAAACATGATGGCTGGCCCTAAGGTAAAGAAGGCTGTCCATAGCCGCCGCTTTCTCGCCAGCATTTTTCGATAAGCCACATATTCAGCTGAAGGTTGCATACAAGCACTTGCCTCTATCAGGGCTCACTTAAGACCTATCTGAAACATATACATAATTGAAAGACTTGAAGTGGTTAATTATTTCAATTTTTCATCGCAAACAAGACTAATTTGCACTAAAGCCGTACCACATAATAAGTTGCTGCTCGGTTAACTGCGTTGGGTCCGGTTGATTATTTTCAGGCGGCTCGATTTCGGATGTGCTTTCAAACCAGTCCCGTATGCTAAAAGTGATGACTGTCTCACTAACTGAAACACTCGCAGCTGGAAATGCCGACAACCCGATACCTATATTTTGACCGGCCCACTTACCCGTGTCCTTGTTAACAACACTTTCATAATCTACTGCCAATCCAGATGGGCCTGTTATCGGCACAGTAACACTGGCATTGATAGTGGTTCCCTCAACATTCTCCCGGCCACCATGAAGCATCGTAATATTTCCGGTCAGTGACACTTCGGCACCCGCAACAGCAGATACAGTCGCAATACTCCCAACATCGAATACGGCATGATCTTGCCCCGGGTAGGTTACATAGATCCCTCCGCCAATACTTAGGCCGCCGCCAACAGCTGCTGTTCCCTTCCAGGAAACGACGATAGAATCCAGGCCATTAGGGTCTATGTACTTGTAAGGGTTGTTTCTCGCATATGCATAACGATTGAATGCTTGCGGATTCTCTACACGAAAAGATAATGGATCGACCCCCATAAATCGCCCGATCACGGGATCGTAGTAACGTGCCTGCATATACGTCAGGCCTATAGCATCGTCATGTGGATGTCCGGTGTACCACCGATCGTTCTTCAGGGAAGCTGCATAATCCTGAAAGCCCTGATCTCTATCTCCAAAAGGACGATAAGCTGCTCGCCACAACACTTTGCCGTGTTGCCCCGTAGCAGCTACAGGCGAACCAAGCCTATCGTTATGGTAATAGACGATCCTCGCGATAGCCGACTGATAAGCACATATAGCCAAAACAATAATCAACATTGCTGTCCGCGCCAATATACGCATCTGAATCTTCCTCCATGAATTCTTTACTAACAGAAATACCACTAGTCGAAACAATCAGAAATCAGGGATGACACCCGACATTACAGGAAAGCTCTTCTCTTGCAATAAGTTCGCTCCCATGATGATAGAACTGCTCTGTGATGCCATCGGTTTCGCACTTATTTGAGAACACCAGCTGCCCCGACTGGCTGTAGGCATCAATCTGCAAACCATCCTGATCTTGAACAATAGAGCGCCGCCCATTGCCGTCGTAAGCGAAAGTCGTACCAATCTGGTTATCTGCTCTGACCAGCTGAGAAGCGCTGTTGTACGTAAAAGCTTGCTGTCCATCAAAGCTAACGTTTCCATATGTGTCGTACTCATACAGAAACTCGCCTTCGTCCAGAGTGCTGACCGAACTCAGTTGATTGGACACATCGCTGTACTGGTAAATCAGCGAACTATTACCCATACTTTTTTGTGTAATGTTGCCGACTGCATCGTATGCAAGCTGACCCGCTCCCCAATAACCATCTGCTTGCGTCAGACGCCCAAGACCGTCATAGCCTAGCCCCAGGTCATACATCCAACCCTTGTGGTCATTAACGCTCAGCAGATTCGCGGCGGCATCATAGGTAAAGCTCAGTTCAAGCAGTGACTGGCCAATGCCATCCGTAATTACCCTGCCTTCGGGTAATTGCCGGGCATTCTGGGGGATCTGCAAACTGTACCCATTACCGTACGCAAGCTGCCTGATTGATCCATCCGGCCAATAAACAGCATCAAAAATAAGGCTACCAAATTTCTGCGGTCGACCGAAGTCATCCGGTTCAAGCTGGAATACATCACCGCTCGGGTAGGTAACCGAACCCAAATGACCAAGCTGGTCATAGGCATATATCAACTCAATCGTTTCACCTGCAGCTACCAATACCTCGCTGGTCAGACGATTTTCAGCATCGTAGGTATAGCTCCAGCGCGTAATGCCATTGTCGACGCTACTGACTAGTCCATTGGGCAACCATGCCGTAACTACATCCGGGGCATTATCCGAATAGTCGACCTCAATCAACCTGTTCAAACCATCATACTTGCGTACTATTGGCTCGCCATCTGCAGTCAGTGAAGAAATACGATTGCCCACTTCATCGTAAGTGTGCACTGTAGAGCCGGTTTCGGGATTCTGCTCCTCGCTCAGGAAAAGATGTTCGTCGTAATGAAAAGATCGACTAACCGGTGGCTTGATACCATCCCCCTGACTAACACTGGTTATTTTCCCCCATATATCGCGTGTTATATCTGTGACTGCAAATAGTAGGCCACCCGGTTCATTGGCCTTGCTGATCTGTTGCACGACTCGCATCAGATCAGCATTATCCGGGCCTTTGAACGAACGATGTTCGAAGCCTGTCTGATAACCGAGTTCGTCAGTTACAACAAAACCGTTTTCCAGCGTGCTGTCGAAAAACCTGCCGTAATCACCTACATTGCACGACTGCATATAGCAGTATGTCTTATAGCTACCATCGGCCGTGTTAGACACACGAGTCACTCTGCCCAAAGCATCGTAAGAAAATACGATACCGTCGGCGTTGACCTCTGACGATGGACCATTCCAACTGAAGGGATAAGACTCGAATACACGCCTACCCTGACCGTCATATCGATAGCTTTTTCCAAGCGCCAACGTACCGCTAAGCGAATCCCCGGTATTAATGACTGCGGCAATACGACCAAAACCATCCAGCCTGGTGGTTTGAGAACGCGAGGCCTGACTCTTAATAACCGTATCGAGATAATCCGATTCGATGCCATAGCTGATGTCAATCGCAGCACTGACCGGAGGAAAGACGCCGGTCAGATAGCCAGCCACATCGTAGCTAAAAAACGTTTGGTTGCCAGTCGGGTCTTGCTCCCAAATAATCTCGCCCAGTTCATTGACCGAACGTCTGATTTCAGCATATGTATCTTCTGCAACATCGATTGGATGCGCTTCATAACGAGCAACGTCACGAAAATAATCTGCATACTTACTTACATGGCTAACTCCATTCCTCAGCCAGCGTTGTTGGCGCAGAGTTCCATCACTGTTGTAATCGAATTCGGTTACAACACCGTAGACGCTTTGTCGATTTAACAAGCCTGTGCCGGGTAAGTAATCGTTGTCGATTAAATTTTTACCAAACCGGATTTCATCCGGCAGCCCAATAACCCAGGCAGAAGTGTCGTTGTGCCACGTATGTGAAGTTGATCGAAACTGCCAGTCGCTATCCCTTGCGCCGTTCTGTCCTGTCTCATAGACCACTAGCGGCTGACTAAACAAGTTGAATTCCGCTAGCGGCGTACCCGATGTATAAGACAACCCGGCATTACCCACACCAGCAGCTTGCCAGTCGGTTATCGTTGTTGATGTCGTCAGAATAGGACGTATCTGTGACAGCACCAGTGTCGGCCATCCTAGCCAGTTACCGCCGTACCAGGATTTACCAATGAATTGGGGCAATCCATATTCCAGCTTGGTTTCCAGTATCAACGCTGAGGTTTCACCTATCGAAATCGCGTGCCGTCGCAGCCGCCCCATGATCTCGTCATAGTCAAAAGGAGGGGTATCTGGCCAACTGTAGTTACCGCTACGGCGAGCTATTTCAAACTCATAGGTACCGACCCCTTCAAAGAACTCATAGGTGTCCACACGTTCCGAAGTAGCTACCGTTGTGGTTTCGATATGCCCGGTAAGATAATAGCTATACACCCACTCGCCCGGCTCTATAGATGGACCTGATGCCGACCGCCGAGCCAGTCGTGGCGCAGGCGAATCAGTGTTCTGAAATATAGGACTGTAGCCTGAGTGGTATTCATAGGCGATCACACCACCGCCTGGCAACGTCACTTCCTCCAGTAGAAACTCAAAACCACCCCAGTTCAGAAATACATTGGCTGAATACATTGAGCCGTTGTACGAATACCTGGTAGTAAACCCATTAGGTAACTTAACCTTTGTCAGTACCGGCAGGTCACTGCCCACACCCAAATGGATCGGCCAACAACCGACTTTGAGTATGTATACATCAGCGAAATCACAATACAAATACTCGATAGACTTCGCCTGTCCTGCCAGTTGATAATTTACTGAGGTCAGCAGCGCAAGCGGACTGCCCTGAACATCAACACCAAGGACAGAGCCGGGATGATAATCAAAACTAACCTCTCTGCCATCACTGGCTTCGATGCGCTCGAGGAGCGCGGTGCCTCCAGCATCAAGGTCATATACATAACTCAACCAGTTACCATGCACATCCTCCACACGAGAGATGCCCATCTCAACCCAACCACCGGTGCTGCCGAAGGCGTAGTCCCCCGGAACCATGTACTGGATGAAATCAAATGTGTAGTGTGTCCCCCGTGGAGACACCACCTCAAAACCACCCCAGATTCGTCCCGAATCGGGAGGTATACAGGCAGCATACCAATTGTCCGTGGTGACATAGCGCGCCTCAACTGGAAAATGTGTCGCGCTGGACAGTTTTTCCATGAACAGCTTCGTACCTTCACCCGGAATAGATAACAGAATCGGCGCAGCAAAAAGGATGCCGCCCATCAACTGGTTGCTCAGAGAGCCCCTGAAGGACTGGTCAACGAGATAACCTGCTTTTATACAAATACTGCTACTACCGTAATTGGTACGCGCATAAAGATTGTTCCAGGCGGAGAAAAAAGTATCGTTATAGGGGCTGGCGGGATCGTAAGGACCTCGCCAGGGAGAGGTTGGAATCTGAATACGGGGCACACCGAAATACCAGTGCCCCATTTCGGAAGGACTATGCGATAGCTTTCCGAATGAGCGGCTAATAACTATATCCAGGCCACCATTACCTGGAATAGTCAGATCGACGACTTCCCACGCTACACCGAGTGTTCGTGGATCGATAGTTTCACCCGCAACACCACTCACCTCATAACTAAGCACGGTTGGATCATATCTGTCGAAGGTAGCAACACGTGATTCGGGTGCCTGCGCAAATGCACTATTTATCAGCAGTGTAAAAACTATGAATAGCAACGCATAAGCGTATTCCCTCTTTATTCGACGGGTCGACAATCGTTTGGGACATTGCTCATCCACATGATTGGTCACTGCTTTCCGCTCCGATCATTTACGCAGTGTCCAGAGATGGACCCTGTTCACATATATGATTGAGCTGGTGCAGTTGAAATACAGGTTTTAAAAGTGGCGAGAACTGTGTAATACGGCGAAGAAACATATTTCTTCAGAAGCAGGTGAGTAACTGTTAGCGCTTGACGCTCACTACTCTCACCTCATGGTAGTATCTCCAACCGATCATCACAGCGGAGCGCCGCGTGTCCACGGAAGTTATCGATTACTACTGGTCGTTTCGCAGTCACTATTGCTACCTCAGCATTGATCGCGTGATCGCGCTTGAAGGCCAGTACCCGGTGACGATCAATCTCCGGCCGGTTTACCCGCTGGCGATCCGCACGCCAGAATTTTTTGCCAGCATTCCACGTACCGGCCCGAACCGCTGGGCCTATACACAACACGACGCAGTACGAATTGCCGAACGGCTAAGTATTCCGTTCGGCTGGCCCGACCCGGATCCGGTGGTGATGGACATGACCACCTTTAGCATCGCCGCTGAGCAACCCTACATACACCGCCTGACCCGGCTGGCTATCGAGGCTTGTCGACAGGACCAGGGGCTGGCGTTCACGCGCTCAGTCATGCGCTTGCTGTTCGGCGGTACGACTGGCTGGGATGAGGGCGACAAGCTAGCGCAGGCCGTAGCCAGTGTCGGACTGGATATCACCGCCATGGAGCAACGCATCCGCGCGGACCCGGACGACTACGATTACGAGATTGCGGCGAACGAACAGTCTTTGAACGATGCCGGCCACTGGGGTGTGCCGACACTCGTGTTTCGGGGTGAAGCGTTCTTCGGTCAGGACCGTATCGAGGACCTTAAGTGGCGCATCGAGCAGCGGGGACTTACGTCTGCCTAAGCGACTACCTGCGGGGATAAATAACTATATCTGCCCTGCCCCGATCTGAGTTTGCCAGCTGGTTTCTGCTTTTCGTGGAAAGGCAAATTACCAGGATTTGATTGTCCGTTGACGAAGGACGCAGCAGCCTTTAAAACTAACTTGTTGATCTGATTTCTGGATTTCTATGTCACAGCAGGACATCCCCTTAGCCCGCACGCTGGGCCTGGCAAGTGCTACTGCGCTTGGGCTGGGAGCCATGATCGGGGCTGGCATTTTCGTACTCACCGGTCTGGGTGCTGCCGAGGCCGGGCCCGCACTTATTCTGGCATTCGCTTTAAACGGTGTTATCGCTGTGATTGTGGGGACCTGCTATGCAGAGCTGGCAGCCATGCTGCCACGTGATGGCGGTGTATATATCTGGGCGAAGCCTGCCTTTGGGCCCCTGCTGGGTTTTTCTGCCGGCTGGATGAGCTGGTTTGCCCAGGCCATTGCGTGTGCGTTGTATGCAACGGCGTTCGGCTCATTTACAGTTGAACTGATCAATACGATCTTGGGCATGGGGACTGCCACCAATCTGCACTGGCGGGTATTTGCTTCGATGGGGCTGCTCTTTAGCTTACTCATGGTGAACTATCACGGTGCGGGTGACACCGGTCGGCTTGAAATTGTGATCACCGCATTAAAGATCACAATTTTATTGGTCGTTGTGACGGGTGGTTTTGTCGCGATGTCGGGCGACAGTGCGCCCGCCAGCCCTTACACACCGTTCATGCCGGAAGGCTGGTGGGGATTGATCGGTGCAATGGGTCTGACATTTATTGCCTTTGAGGGCTACGAAGTCATCGTGCAAACCGCCGAAGAAGCCGAAGACCCCAGTCGCACGATTCCGCGTGCAATTTTACTCAGTATCGCGGTAGCCGTGACCATTTATCTGCTAGTGGCCGTGGTGCTGTTTGGTGGCGTTAGCGTGCCGGACGGCTCACCCGTATACCGGTTCTTAGGCCAGCTCGGTGAACTCGGCATCATGGAGGCGGCGGGACAGTTCATTCCCTACGGCAAGCCTATATTGCTGGTCGCGGGCCTTGCCAGTACCGCCAGCGCACTCAATGCTGCGATTTATGGCTCGACCCGCATCGCCTATGCACTTGGACGCGATGGCGATCTGCCTGCCCTGTTCGCCAGCGTGCACCCCCAGCATCGCACGCCTTATCGTGCAATCCAGATAACGGGCTTGATCATGCTGATCGCCACGCTGACGCTGCCCATTAAAGACATTGCCGCGGCTGCCGATATCATGTTTTTGCTGGTGTTCATGCTGGTCTGTGCTACTGTGATCCGCTTACGCCGTCTCTGGCCTGATCGCCCCCGACCCTTCCGGGTAGCACTGGTTCCCATCGTACCTATGATTGGTATCATGGCCGGCCTGATTTTATCGATCGGGCTGTTACGCATCAGCGTGGTTGCATGGTTAACCGCAGGTGGATGGATGCTGTTTGGCTTAATTGTGCATCGACTGAAATAAACAAGGCATCAGTTGGTGATTATTTTTTCTACCCTCCTACCCTTGAAATCACTTGTATAGCAACTATGATATTTATAGAATTTCCTCACAGATACAAATAATACAATGCAGCATGAACGTAATCCAACACATATTGTTAGCGCATTGAAAACGGAGAGTATTAATGGCTGAGTCACTCAAGATCGTTGTTCCAACTGATTTTTCTGAAGGGTCGCTGTCTGTCCTGAACTGGGTAAAGAAGCTCAACGAAAAAGGTCACGCCGAGGTGCATTGCGTGAATGTGGTGCTTGAGCCCATGATGTATATGCCGGTTATGTCCGGTACCGCGATGGTAGCACTGCCGAGTGTAGGTGAACTCAGCCGCATTGCCCAAACCAGCCTGGATAAATTTGTCAGCCAGCATATGAGCGATTTCGCCAAGCCTCCGGTTACCAAGGTGCTGGTGGGAAGGCCCGCAGATGAGATTTCTGCTTACGCCAAAGAGATTGACGCCGAGATGATTGTAATCGCAACGCAAGGCCATAGTCGGCTTGCCCACGTCATACTCGGCAGTACAGCTGAAGGTGTTGTGCGTCAGGCCGAGTGCCCGGTGCTGACTGTAAGGGGCTAAATATATAAGCATTGCTTATAGAGGATTATTTGCCATGAGCAAACTGAATAAGAAATTACAGAAAATTGCCGAAGAGCTTGGGCAGGCCCGGGATGAATTACGGGTTGAGGTACACCTGGCCGGGGCCGAAATTCGTGACGAGTGGGAAGAACTCGAAAATCAGTGGCAAAGTTTTACTCAGCAAATGAAGCGGGCGGGACATGAAGCAGCGGAAGCCGGAGAGGATGTTGGCGGAGCACTCTCGTTGCTGGGCGAAGAAATCAGGAAAGGCTACCAGCGCATTCGCAAGGCGTTGTAGCAAAGATCGTAGCTCCAAATATAGGGTTTGCGGTTGGCCGAGCAAACCACAACTATAAGACTGATATGACCAGAATAAGCGCACTGGCCACGGCACCAATCAGTGGTACGGCCAGCGGCAGCACTCTGACACCCGCAGGTGCAGGATCATGACGCTTGATACGCAGCAGGCTCAGGTTGATCAGCACAAACACCACCAGCACCATGGCGCTGGTTGCTTTTGCCAGGCTGATCAGCGGCAGGGCCAGCGCCAGCAGCAGTGTTAACGCACCTGCGATGAGTGTTGCCCGTATGGGCGTATGCGTGCGCGGGTTCACCGCACCAAAATACTTTGGCAACCAGCCATTGCGACTCATACCATAGAAAATTCTTGAAGCCATGATGATCTGGATCAGTGCACCGTTGATTACTGCAACCAAACCGATGAGGCTGATATATACAGCCGGGTGACCCGTCGCCACCCGATAGACCTCGGCAAGTGGTGCATCACTGGTTGCGAGGGAGGCAGGCGGCACAGTTGCAATCGATACCAGTGCGACCAGCACGTACAACACTGTTGAGACTATAAATGCCAGCACGATGCCGCGCGGAATTGTGCGCTGCGGTTGCTTCACCTCCTCGGCTATATTCACCATATCTTCGAAACCGATGAATGCGAAGAAGGCCAGGAAAGCCCCGCCGAGTACCCCCTGCCAGGCCAGCCCGTTTAATGGCAAAAATTCAGTTAATGACAATGCGCCCAACGCAGGCAGTTGTGGTGATGCGACTGCGATTACCCACAGCAGCCCACCGACTTCGATCAATGTGAGTGCAGCAGCAACCCGGGCAGATTCTGCGATCCCGCGCATTGCAATTAATGTCAGCATAACCAGCACCACGACCATGATGAGCCAGGCGGGTGCGGTAAAGAACTCATTAAAATAGCCGATGAAGCCCCGTGCCATCGTTGCGGCCGATACCAGACCGGCCAGTGCTATAAGCAAACCAACCGCCACAGATAGTGCCCGACGATGAAAGGCCCGATCCAGATATACAGCCTCACCCGCACTCACCGGGTAACGCGCACCCAGTTCACCGTAACTTAAGCCGCTGAATACGGCGATGAGTGCCGCCAGCGCAAATGCGAAGGGCGCCTGCCACCCGGCCTCCCCCGCCACCTTGCCCACCAGTACATAGATGCCCGCACCGATAATATTGCCCACGCCATACAGCACGAACAGGCCAAGATCTATGTCACGTTTGAGTGCGGGTTGAGTGTCGGCAGACTGCGGCATAACTACAGCCTAATACAAAAAAAGTTTGGGTGTTCCGGAGCGCCCGCCCCACGCAATTCAACTACCCGCTGGGATAAATAACTATATCTGCCCTGCCCCGATCTGAGTTTGCCAGCTGGTTTCTGCTTTTCGTGGAAAGGCTAATTACCAGGATTTGATTGTCCGGATCGCGGTAGCGCAGTTCCTGTATCAGGCCGCCGTTAAAGTCCGAATGAAACCCGCCCACGATGTGCAACACTTTGTTCGCACCGTCGGCACGAGCCTGAACGATGGACTGTGCCATGGTGGCATCCCACACCCTCTGCACCCGAAACATTCGGTCGGTTTGTTCTGCCTGCAGGGGTTTCATGCCAGCGTTCTTATTTCTGGCAGCAACCGCTGTCATTCTTTTAACGAAGCGTGCTTTGTACGCCGGGTCTTCAGCTGCTTCGGGACATTCGAACAGTGCCCGCTCGTGGTCTTCCATTTCAGGCAGGTTATCGCAGCCGACATTGCGTACCAGTCGCGAGTATTTCAAAGGCGCATTGCTGGCTAGCAAGGGAGCCCCGCCCTCTTTGGCCGCTTCAAGCTTCGGCAGGTTCCACTCCATCCAGTGTTGCTTAACGGCGGGATCAATAAAGGAACGAGTTGCCTTGAGCTCTGCACCGGTCATTGCGTTGCGCTCATACGTGTTCAGAACCGATTGCTGGCTGCGATCAAACTCTTCGAGCGATACCGTCAGTCCGGTCCACCGCCGGACGGCTTCAACAATAATTTCACGTTGTACGACATGTCCTTTTGCATCGTCGTGTGTTTCGCCAAGGATGATCACATCGGCTGAGTCCAGCGCGGTAAACAATTGCTCCCAGCTGTAGGGTTGACCGCTGTTCCCGTCAAAAATGTTCGGCTGCGGAAAATCCTCGACAATCACGTTGTTACCGGCAAAGGCCGGAGAGTACGCCAGCAAGGAGAACACATACGATAAGCACAGGAAAAAATGGCGCACAGACATGCTCTTAAACGCGTCAGGCATTAGTCATCACTTCAGGTTAGTGCGCTGTACCAGGCGTCAATAGCATTCATCTTGAAGGGCCCCGGGGGTGAGCGATGGCGCACGATGCCATCCGCATCGATCAGGTACAGACGCTCAGGCGAACCCGAGTAGCGTTTGTTGATGGTGTTCTCCATATTATCAATCGCAACCGGCATGGCTGTGCCGCAACTCTGGATGCAATCGGCAGCAATCGCCGCACGCGCAGTCGTGGTGGTCGGTTGTTTGTAGATCACGTTCTGCGTGTTATTGATATCGACCTGCCAGCCGTCCTCCGGGTGCGCCTCGCTGGTATATATAAGGAGGAAGGCCAGTCGTTCGTGCAACTCAGCATAGATCTCGTTGAAACGCTCAGTCTGGCCGCGGTAGATCGGGCAGGTGTAATTGCCGAACAACAATGCCAGCGGTTGCCCGTTGAAATCGGCCAGGCTGACCTGTGCATCGGTAGACGTCCCGTCAGCGGCAAGACATTGAGCCGTGAACGCAGCTGCCGGTTCGCCGACCTTCGGGGCGGCCGCTTCGAGGGGCGCGCGTTCTGCCGCGAGCTTTTCCATGAATGCCTTGGGCGGCAGCTCGAAGTTCTCGAGAGACGCGTCGATGTCCGGATCGAGTGTCCAGCGAGTGTCAGTCATCGGTCTAGGTACAGGACGCCTGGTAGATAGTCTCGATCGAGGAATCCAGCATGCTGTTGAATTCATCGTCCGATTGCTGATACGACAAGCCTTCTGTCAGTGCTCGCGAGAAGCTTGCGATCATGCCCTGGTTTTCTGCCAGCCTGCGGTTGGCTTCTTCGCGACTGTAACCGCCCGACAGCGCGACCATCTTCACCATGTTTGGATGGTCCTGACACGCTTTATAGAAACCCGCCCGCTCCGGCAGCGTGAGCTTGAACATGACCAGCTGATCGCTGTTCAGCTTCTCGAGGTTAGCCAGCAGTTCGTCCCTGAGCAGCACTTCCGCTTCGGCCTTGTCCGGGGCGTTGATATCTACCTCCGGCTCAATGATGGGTGTCAGCCCGGCCGCGATAATTTGCTTGCCGACTTCGAACTGTTGTTCGACGAGCCTGGCAATGCCGACCGCATTTGCCGATTTGATGACCGAACGCATTTTAGTGCCAAACACGTTCTGTGCCTTGGCTTTTTCCAACAATGCATCCAGACCCGGATTCGGCTTCATGAGCTGTACGCCGTCGGCTTCATCGGCCAAACCCTTGTCGATCTTCAGAAACGGTACGACGTTTTCATCTTCCCACAGAAAATTGGCGGTACTCTTGCCCTCAATGTCCCGCTCCAGCGTGTTCTCAAATAACATGGCGCCCAGGATGCGGTTAACCTCAAACGCCGGACTGGTAACGATGCGGGTACGCATGGCATGTACGGCTGCGTACATTTCGTCTTCATTGCTGTAGGCATCTTCACCGACGCCATAGAGCCCTAATGCTTTCGGGGTGCTACCGCCGCTTTGATCGAGAGCTGCGATAAAACCTGGTTGGGTACGAACTTTTTTCAGCTGGTCTTCCAGTTTAGACATTGCGTCCCGCCTTATTTGTTTTCATTTTGGAGTTATTTGGCGCCCCGACTGTGGGTCGAAGGCTGGTTGATATAGTAGCAGAAACCGGCTGCTGGCCTGATTATGCGCTTGGTATGCCGCTCGTCATTGAAGTACTTCAATTAACTCAACTTCGAAGGTCAATGCCGCGCCCGGAGGAATGTTACCGCTGCCGCGGCTACCGTAGGCAATACTGGAAGGACACGTGAGTTTGCTTTTGCCGCCCTCTTTCATCATGGCTATCGCTTCGGTCCAGCACGGGATAACCTGGTTAAGCGAAATGCTAAGCGGATTGCCACGCTCATAAGAACTATCAAACACGGTGCCGTCACGCAGCATGCCTTTGTAATGTGCTTTAACCGCAGATGTTGCCCCTGGCTGGACTCCTGTACCCGCCTCAATCTCGAGATACACCAGGCCGGATTCGGTGGTAATCGCACCCTTCTCAGCAGCCATTTTCTCAAGATAGGCTTTAGCTTCAACTACTTCCTTCTGGGTATTCGCGACTAACCGTCGTTGAGAAATCTCATTAAGTTTTTGCGTATACACGGTATCACTCAGCTTCTCTGCTTCGCCCGCCAATGACTCCTTAAGCCCCCTGACGATCATTTCAGACTCAGCCTCGGAAGGATTAAGCGTGTTGAGATTACGGCCCATCATCGTGCCGAGATAATAGAAAACCTTGTCGTCCTCACTCATCGTTTCGGTGTCTGCTGCCTGCAATGGCATCGTCACCAGAACCGTACTGAACAAGCACATCGCGGTTATTGTTAGTTTTTGTGTGATCATCAAGTTTTCCTTACAAAGCTGAATCGAGATACAAACAAACCATTCGCATCTGTATCGACAGCAGTTTACAGACCCAAGAGAACGAACGCACAACAATTTATAAGCCGGGCTTCCCGCCTCTGACGGCAAACAGCGAACTCATTCCTACATATTGCGGGCAAAAAAACGGGGCCTTTACAGGCCCCGCTGCTTACTCGCTGGGCTTATCAGTTTATGGACACCAGTTGCCGGTTTCCTGCAGACAATGGAAATTGTCTTCAATTAATTGTTCTGCAAACGGACCTGCCCCGGGCGGTGGCGTCGGCCCGAAGGAATTGCCTACGGCTATCGTGTCACTGCCGCGCGCGCCCACCAGCTGCACCAGGAACGAGCTTGGCGGCTGCCACTCAAAATGTACCGGGTAGCCCTGGATGTTGTCGTTGCCCGCCGAGATATCCCCGTTCGCTGGCATCTCGTGCAGGGGGCACATAATGTAACGCGCACTTTCCTGCACACCTGCGGCCCCATCACCGCCAAGGCGATAGCGAATGGATACCAGATCAAGATCAGCCAAATCGAAGAGCTCAGTACCCGTGTATACAAGTGGATACCCGAGCTGCTGTGAATTCTCTCCATTCGCGGTTGTCATGTCATGCATAAATATACAATCCGGCTCGACAAAATCCATCAGGCACGCCTGGGCTTTAGCAGTGAAATTGACCAGGCCCTGTTTCCAAAGCCCGAGCGGATCGTCTACCCAATACGCACCAGCCGCGTTCATGATTTTGGTCTGCGCGCCAACGGCGAAACCACAGCAATAGGGATCCGTGAATAGCGGCGCCGGGGTGTACCCTTCCGGCCATTGCGGGAGCACCGGGGGCCCCACCTGGAATTTCTGCGTGAACTCGTAGAACACAAAATGTTCAGCGATCTCAAATGCAGTTCGCCCGGCGGCATTATCAGTGAACGAATCCTGATCCATCTGGCCCGTCGTCACAAAGTAACAGGGAGTACCGTCGTAGAAATGGCAACCCTCATAGCGGGTGCGCCGCCGATTCGTATGGAATTCGTCACAGGGTTTCGGCGTTATGCCATCCGCCTCGAAATCTGCGGTCCATGGCGCGAAGGAACCGTTGTTGCCGGTACCGCTCACGTCGGGATTTTCAAAATCATCCGGATCAAGCCCAAATTCTTCCATAAATCCGGGATCAGCAATACCGTCTCCGCCATCCACGAACCCGCTGATGATCTTGTCCGGATCCACGCCAATGGAGCGCATGAAGTCCGGATCAAATTCATAGGGCATACAGCGCTCGTTAAACACAAATGCCGGTGGATCCTGGTACTCATCCGCAATCGCCAGTAACGGGAAAATACCTGTCACCACCACTGCCAGACACGTCACCAGTAGCGTTCTGAATGCTCCGGCACTATAGATAGTTTGAAAACTCTGCATCTTGCTCTCCCCGAACAAGGGTTGCCATTTGCTTGTTAGGACACTCATTCCAAGAACCCCTCTAGACAATTCTCCGCCGCCAGGCCACCTGCTCCAGATGCCGGTATCACCTCTTCGAAGTCTTCCGCCGCATTACGACCCGTACCGTCATCAACCACGTTGTTGGTATCACCGGTATGGCCACGCGAGATGGTAATCTCCGGATGATCGAACGGTGCCTGCTCACAGCGCACCCGCTCATCCGTTAATGCCTCAAGGAATGCAACCACGTCATCCATCTGCCCTTCACTCAGATCGAGCGGATGGATGTTAGGTGCCGTATCGCCCAGATTTTCCATCGCGAAGTCGCCACCGCGATTGTAAAACTCGACGGTTTGTTTAAGCGTCAGCTGACCGCCGTTGTGAAAGAACGGACCCGTTAACGTCACGTTGCGTAAGTTAGGCACCTTGAATGCACCGCCAACAGCGATCGGCATATCCAGGATAGCCTGCCCGTTGAGCGTGTTCGGCGGAAGCGGGACAAAGCCGCCGGTTCCATCCGGATCATAAAGCGGTACAGCATCATCGCCACGACCCGGTTTGGTGGCCCCAAAGTACTCAAGAATTCCCGGTGTGAGCGTGAACTCCGGAATCACCGACCAAAGAAGCTCGTTCGCTTCACAGGTTGCCTGATCATATTCATCCGCAGGTGGCCCTGCCGGCAGAAATGGCGGGAACGGAAGCGCACAGAATGCACCCGGAAAATTCGCGTTCGCAACCAGTGTATGCGTCATCCACGAGTAGCCAGCAAAACCACCCGGGAACCACACCGCATCGCCGTGAAAGCTGAACGGCTCCGTAACGCGGCTGAAATTAATACTTTTGAGTGCATCAAAATCCACCCAACCGCCCGGTGGTGGGGGCGGCGCCGGAAGCGGTGGAACATCGCCATCCGCCGGTGGATTCAGAAGCCCGGTAACAAACTGCTGGGTGAATGACAATGGATTGCCAAACGGATCTTCAGCACCCAGTCCGAGATCCTCAGCCGTTGGTCTTACACCGATGTTGTAGAACGCCGTGTCATACAGCGTCGGGATTTCCATCTTAAAGTCGCCTTCTAAAGGACCCGAGGCCAGGGTATCGCCATAGATAGCTGCAATGTCGTAACACTCGGGACACTGGGCTGAACCACGTAACCCTCTGTCAATTACTTCTCGAATCATGGCCGTGTCATTTCCAACCCCATTGTCGACAACCGTGATTTCAAGCAGATCGTCTCCACCACATTCGGAAACGAGGAACACCGCATCCTTAGTGGAGTAATCCGAGAAAACCGACGGGCCCGGCGGTTCGGGTGCGACGCCCTCCGCAGGCGCAGGCGGCGGGGATGTTCGATCAACATTCGTCAGGTACGACTCTATCCGGCACGCTGCACCGTTCAGGGTGATATCGCCACCGACGGTCGCATAATAGATGTTCGGATTCT
>PVMS01051810.1_pt1 | contig 23501 bp, 19 predicted proteins | sample 1853461 | NCBI WGS metagenome assembly PVMS01 (sample SAMN08582032, study PRJNA380276) | Marine sediment metagenome, whole genome shotgun sequencing project. | isolation source: ocean sediment barecode stripped | collected 2017 | reverse complement strand
GATTCAACAGCACCCGCTCGACTACAAATTGCAAGGCCCGCACAAACTACGCATTCTCTTTGACGAAGAATCCGTGGAAGAACGCATCAAAATCAGCAATGGAATCCTGGATAAACTCACCACCTGACAAGAGCACACTTTTCCTTTTCATAAAGAATTCAATGATCTCAAGCGGCGCTGCCACCGTCCTCAAATGAAATCAATGAACATTGGATTCTGTAAAACAAGTGCTAATTTACCGCCGCGACACGTGTACCTTCCTCCTGAGACACGCTTCAAGGCCACAGCCCAGGCTGCCCTCTCGACCGCATTAACCGGTCTCACCTTGTCCATGGCGCGCTCGGTCGCCGACGTCCTGTCGGCTCACGGTCCCAGGAGGAAGGTACACGTATCCCGGCTCGCTTTCGTAGATCCTCCAAGAATCTTCATTCTTCCGGCACACGGGCCATTTGGTATTTGGAAACAGCAATTCTCTTGGTCATCGGAATCAAACCCATTAAACTAACCCCAATGAAACGCCTCCTGACTTTCCTGCTTCTAGTTGTAAGTTCAGCCACCCTGGCGGAATCCGGCGCCTATCGCGTCGAAGTCATCGTTTTCCGAAATCTGGATGTGATCTCAAACCCGGTCCTTGAGGACGAACTGAGAAGTTTTTCTCAATACCCCACGCTGGATCAGATACTGGTGGACGATGCTTCACTTGAAATCCCCAACAAGCACCTCCCTGAAGATATGAACGTGGTCTTAAAGAGAAGCTCCCGCATGGATGGCGTCTGGCGGCGACTGAGGACCAGTCCGGGCTATCGCCCATTGCTTTACAAGTCGTGGGTGCAAAACCGAGTCGATTTTTATCCTCCGATGCGTGTTCACAATGAGCGGATCATTGATACCCAATTGCGCCCGCCGACCAACGTGGTGGTAGCAGACCTGGCGGCAGAGGATCCGTTAGCAGCGTACCGCAGTACTTTTTTCCAACTCGACGGCAGTGTGCAACTCAGACGCAGTCGTTTTCTGCATTTGTATCTGGATCTTGAGTACCGGGATGAAAATACCGGGGAATCCGTTACCGTTGAAACTGATTTTTTTGACAGCCCGCAAGCTCAGGAAGAGACAGCCAGTTTCAACCAGGCACATGACGTTTTTAAATTGAAGGAAAATCGCCAGTTTCGTACCGGTCGCCTGCAGTATTTTGATACACCGTATTTTGGGGCCCTGGTTCTGGTAACTGCGATTAAGGCTAACTAGGGAGCCTCTGAACAAGTATACGATGCCTCGAGCTTTCGCCGGAATGACGGGTTGGGTGGCACATACGGACATTTAGCGCTAGTCTTAGGTTAGAAAACCCAAAGGGAGCACACTCACCGTGAATTTCGAAAAAGTAATGTTTGCGTTTTTTATCGTTCTGGCATTGACACTGAACTTCGGCTTTTTCATCGGCGACATCGATAACCCGGCTCACCATGATGGTCTGGAACTGGCAGCTGCATTGGCCGTGAGCTTGATTGCGACCATCATGAAATTTGGCGACCGTTCACAGATGGGTGCGGTGTTACTGGCCACCAGTCTGGTGGCGGATTTGCAGTTGTTGATTGCTGCCGGAACCTGGACCTGGGCAGTTAACGTATCTGATTCGGGCACGACCATTGAAGTCATTTCTCGTATCGTTTCCCTGTCAGGTGGCGCCTTGTTGGCCAACCTGGTTTCCGTGACTCTGCTGATTGCAGAAACTATCAGCATCCGCCGTTAAGGAACGACAAAAAGGACAAGGGTTTTGTCTCGCCACACCCCAAAAAATGACATCGTCTGGATGACGATGCGGCGTATGCGTACGCCGTTAATCGTTTTGATATTGGTTTATTTCTTTTCCGTGATTGCCTTGATGGCCGTTCCCGGAGTGGATGATGCCGGTAACTCTTTCAGAATGAGTTTTCTGGATGCTGCCTATTTCATGGCGATTCTGCAAACCACCATCGGTTTCGGCGAGATCCCGTTTACCTTCACCGCATCACAACGGATGCTGGTGTTCTGGCTGTTGCTGCCAAACGTGGTGGCCTGGCTGTATTCAATTGGTACCTTGCTGGGCCTGATTCTCGACAAACAGTTCCAGGCCGCATTTCACCGAAATCGCTTTAGCCAGCAAGTCAGGTGGATCGGGGAGCCCTTCTACATTGTTTGCGGCTTTGGAAACACTGGCTCCATGACCGTTTCGGGCTTATTGGCGAGAGGTCTTCGGGCAGTGGTTATCGAGCGCGATGAGAGCACGGTACGCAAAATGATGCTGAAAGACTCCTATGCACACGTGCCCGCATTGACGGGGTCTTCAAGTGAGCGTTTGACCCTTGAACTGGCTGGCCTGCATCACAAGCATTGCAAGGGGGTCATCGCCACCACCAACGATGACCACATTAATCTGACCATCGCCGTCACCGTCAAATTGCTACGCCCCGAACTGGCCATGCTTGCCCGTAGTGAAAACCAGCGTGTGTGTGACAACATGGCATCATTTGGTACGGATACTATCGTTAATCCCTACCGGATATTTGCCAAGCGCTTATCTCTGGCACTGAATTCACCGGTAAAATACCTGGTGCAGGATTGGTTGATCAGTGTACCCGGCAGTGAATTGCGTGAATTTATAGCACCACCCACCGGCCCATGGATTGTTTGTGGCGCCGGACGATTCGGCGCAAGAATGATTGAACAACTTGAAGATATCAGATTACCGGTTACCGTGGTAGACGTACACCCGGATAGACTGACAGACTATGCAAATTCGGTGCAAGGACGTGGTACCGAGGCTCACACACTCGAAGCTGCTGGAATAGCCAATGCCGAAGGGATCATTGCCGGCACCGGCGATGATATTGATAATCTCTCCATCATCATGACCGCACGAAATTTAAACCCTGACCTGTTTTTCATCGCCAGGCAGGAACGACAGCAACACGATGCCCTTTTCAGTAGCTCAGGCACCGACCTGGTGGCACGCCGCAGCCGGATAGTGGCCCGCAAAATACTATCAGTCGTCAGCACACCACTACTGCAGTCCTTTATGCAGCACATGATCAGAGCCGACGAAAGTTTTGCCGAGCGCACCGCTGCAAAACTCAAAGATGTACTGAAAAACCGTGCTCCCAATATCTGGGTCTATGAACTAAAAGGTGAAATTGCCAGAAGTCTAAGGTTGGTAAGAAGATACTCAAGTGGTGCAACATTGAAGCACATCATGCGGAACTCTCGCAGCGAAGAAAACGAAATCCTGCCCTGTGTCTGCCTGACCCTGGAACGCGGTGCACAAAGAATCTTCCTGCCCGATCCCGATACCGAACTGCAGATACACGACCGTCTGCTATTCGCCGGCCGCGACCACGCCCGCCGACAAATGCTCTGGACCCTGATGGATAGTCATTCGCTGCTGGGTAATGTCAGCGGCAAACAACTCCCACGTGGCGCGGTTTGGCGCTGGCTCTCAAACCGCTAACCAGGAATACGTCATTCCGGGCTTGACCCGGAATCCATTTTCGCTCGGAGCATGTAAAACCAAGGTGGATTCCGGATCAAGTCCGGAAAGACAGTTACTATGAAAACCTAAAATCATCCGCATCCTGCTGAAACGGCAACTGCTCTCTGACCGCCTCAACTTCCGCCAAATCAATCTCAACACACCCACTACCTGCATCAGCCCCCAAATCCAATACACTCTCCCCCAGCGGATCAAAAACCTCACTAGCCCCCCCATAAACCATCCCCCGGGGATCACTCCCGGCCCGGTTAACCCCAATCACATAACACTGATTCTCAACCGCCCTGGCACGTAACAAGCTGGTCCACGCCGATGTCCGTGGTTCCGGCCAGTTGGCCACAAATAACAGCAGGTCATAGTCATCCCGGTTACGACACCAGGCAGGAAACCTCAGGTCATAGCAAACCTGTGGGCAGATGCGCCAACCACGGTAATAAAACACTTTCCTTTCGGTACCGGCCACGTAACTTTCGTCTTCACCGCCATAGGTGAACAAATGCCGTTTATCATAAAACTGCACTTCACCTTCAGGCTGCACCCACAAAAACCGATTGGCTGTACCATCAGGCACAGAAATAGCCGCGCTACCGCAAATCACGCTATCAAGTTCTTTTGCCAGGGACTTCATCCATTCCAGCGTGGCGCCTTGCATTTCTTCGGGTTCAGCATCAGCATCACCCAAAAATCCACTGGTGAAGGTTTCCGGAAACACGATCAGATCGCATTCCGCGCCCTGCTGCCTGGCAATTGCACCCAGGTGTTGGCGATTGGCATCGGCATTTGCCCAGACCAGTTCGGCCTGGACCAAAAGGCATTTAAGTTCGTTCATGTTTTGCATGGCAATGATTCTATCAGGCAACAAACAGGTAATCTTCCCCTTCGGTTTTGCCATGTTCCGCCATAAACCCGGAAATCTCTTCACGCGCGCCTGCCGCACCTACCGCCACCAGCACCATCGGCAGGTCTGCCTGTTTGCACTTATCCACTGACCAAACCGGCAAACCACGTTTCTGACCACCTATGCGGCGCGGGTGCACTTCAATAAATCCATCGACTACCCCACCCTCTGCTTTGATCAGATCATGTGTGAGCCGTCCGGTTGGTCCCGCGCCCCAGATGATCATTGGCTGTCCGTTCAGACGGTGGTTCACCAGGAAGTGTACTTTCGCTGTCTGAAATTGCTCACGGCGATAAATATCATTATTGTGCGTCAAACGCGCTGCATGCTCTCTCCAGCGTAATAGCACCGGTTCCGGCTTCCCCATTTGCATTCCAGCGGCATCCGCGCGCAAGAACAGGTCGTAATCCTCCGGCCAGTCAAGATCACGATAGCCGCCAAGGCTTTCCAATGCGCTACGCCGGAACACGGTGCCTGGATTTGGCATTGGACTTTCTATGAAGATCTGATGGTGTATTTCTGTTGGTGTGCGAACCGAATTCAACCAGCTTTCATAGCGTTTGAAACCACCCTGGATACCTGTCTTGGAAAAGATTTCCACGCAACACCCGGCGATCGCAATGTGCGGGTGCTGATCAAGGTATCCGAGTTGGCAGGTGAGGCGTTCAGGCAATGAAATGTCATCACCATCCATGCGAGCTATAAAGACACCACTGGTATGCGCAAATCCGGTATTGAATGCGCTAACCACACCCGCACTCCGGCTTGGATATATCTTCAAACGGGGATCAGAACGATCCAACAATGCGATTGCATCATCGTCACTGTGATCATCAACCAGGATCAATTCAAGTTGCTGATGAGATTGCCCAAGGATACTTTCCACCGCTGCTGCCAGGTAGACACCCCCATTACGCACTGGCATCACCACGGAGACCAGTGGTTTCATTGGCTCAGTATGATTTCCTGATCAAACTGGTGTTCATCACAGTTGCTGCCAGGCCCGGCCCGGTCTATGACGATGTAGTCGGAATCCTGCTCGAGGCTTAGCTGGTAGTGGTGCCAGACACCTGGATGAATATTGATACCCTGTCTTCCATTGCTCAAGAATGCCTGGATCCTGTCAGCTTCCGGTGCAGAATCCGGTAAGGCAACGACAATTGGAAAGGGGCGATGATGCAGGGGATAAAACGCCTGGCTACCATACGGATGGCGTTCCATGCTGCAAATCCTGAACGGCAATTCAATGGCTGTGCTGCGGTAGATGCTGACCTGTGCCCTGCCGTCCCGGTCCAGACTGACCCTGGCCAGGTCTGCAAATTTTTGTGTGTTGCCCTGGTTGATCATCTGTGGTGCCACGCCATCGGTCTGCAAAACCTCACCGAATGGTGCAAAGGCCTCCGGGGTCAGTGCTTGCATTCGAATAATCAGTTCAGTCATTTTCTACCGTACCCACCGGAACACCCAGCAAGCGCAGACGCGCGACACCACCATCGGGATAGATATCCAATCGTACGTGGCTAACATGGCCGATGTCCCGTAGCTGGTTTTCGAAAATATGCAGTTGATCGGGACCGAGCCCCGCAGGCGGTAAAATCTGTTTCCAATCCGCAGACTCTTTGACCAGGTCCGCATGATCACCGGGAGACGCACCCCTGAGCGAGCAGCGCGCCGGGTAGTTGCCTCTGAAAAAAGCGGTATCCACCTCGATTCTGCAAATTCTTCCTTTTCGACCCAGTTTCAGGATGACCCAGTCATTGCCGGGATGGCGTCTGCGACGTGTTTCCCAACCATCACCCATATTGGCAACCGGCCGTGTGGACAATAAATTACCCATATCACCAAAATGCATATTGTTGCATTCAAGCGCACTACCACCGACATCCGAGGAAGCCAGGTCAACCCACTGGTCCCGGTCATTGTCCGCCTGCTGCTGCTCAGGCTCTCCATACACCCTGAGCCGGGCAATGCCGCCATCCGGATAAATATTCAGACGAATATGCGACCAGCTATTCAGGTCGTCAACGGCAAAAAACTGTTGACTGTCGCCTTCAAGATCTGACCTGGGAATCAGTTCTGTCCATTCGGTCTGCTCATCGGGGTCAATATCTACCCGACAGGCATCAATCGATGCTGCAGGTGGAAAATTACCGGTGAAATGGCTGGTATCGATCTCGATGCCTTTGATCACACCGGGACAAATACGCAGCACGCAAAAATCATGCCCGGATATGCGTTTGCGACGGCTTTCCCAACCGTCCATCCACTTGCCGTGTGCATCGAATTTGTCCGGGATAAAAACAGGGGTATCAGTCGCAAGCATGCGTTTAGCAGGTGCAAAAAAATCATCGGTCACAGTGCAGATCGCACCACCCAGATCAGGGTCGGCGAGGTTGATGTAGTCTTGTACGAAAGCGGGCTTTTCAATCATTCAACATTCCTTTGATTCTGAAACCGGCGATCCGGCACACCTGGTTCAGCGCCGATGTAAATTCCGGCCCGGCATCATTCTGCACGCGCAAACGAAAAGCATTCAGAATGTCCTGACGGTCAAGACCTTTCACCGCAATGATAAATGGAAAGCCGAATTTCTCACTGTACGCAGTATTCAAGCGAGCAAACTCTGCAAATTCTGCTGCTGAACACAGATCCAGCCCCGCACCTGATTGTTCCGAGATCGAATCAACGGTTAGCTGCTCCCGTTCGTCCAACGCACAGGCCAAAGTCGGATGGGCGCGTAATGTGGCCATTTGGCGATCGCGGGACGCAGCCATAAATACCGACTCAAAACGCTTGATGAGCTCGTCGGCAGCCAGGGTATTTGTATCCAGGCAGTCATCCATGGTCTGCTCAAATACCCCTTCTGCGACCCAGGGCGAATGCTCATACACAGATCCAAATTCTGACAAAAATGACGCCAGGTCCAGGCAGCTCATTGCGGTGGGTGTTTCGCATGCCAATGTCGGGCAATATCTATTCTGCGGCAAAACCAGACATCATCGTGCGATCGAGCATATTTCAGAAATGCTTCCAGTGCAGCAAAGCGGCCCGGACGACCGGATATCCGGCAGTGTAAACCCACCGACATTATGCGTGCTGATTCCGCCCCTTCTGCGTACAACACATCAAATGTGTCCTTGAGGTACTGAAGAAACTGCGAACCGCTATTGAACCCCTGGGGCGTGGCAAACCGCATGTCGTTGGCATCCAGCGTATAAGGGATCACCAGTTGCGGTTTTTCATGCTGCATATCCCAGAACGGCAGTTCATCGCTGTAGTCGTCCGAGTCGTAAAGAAACCCGCCATCCTCAACCACCAGTGAACGGGTATTTGGACTGCTCCTGCCGGTGTACCAACCCAACGGACGCTCACCGGTCGCATCCTCGATGGCCCGGATCGCCCTTTGCATATGTTCACGTTCAATGGGCTTTTCAATATGTTGATAGTCGATCCAGCGGTAACCGTGACTGCAGATCTCGTGACCTGCCGCATGCAGTGCCTGCACTGGATCCGGATAGCGCTCAACCGCCATACCCACGGCGAAAACGGTGATCGGGATCCTGTACTGATCAAACAGTTTTTTAAGACGCCAGACACCCACCCGCGAGCCATATTCATAAATGGATTCCATGCTCATATGCCGCACCCCGTCCCGTGCCTCGGCATTAACAATTTCGGATAAGAATGATTCCGAAGCACTGTCGCCATGGAGAATGCTGTTTTCCCCGCCCTCCTCATAATTGAGAACGATCTGCAAGGCCAGACGCGCGTCACCCGGCCATCGCGGGTCCGGAGGGGTCGGACCATAGCCACGCAGGTCTCGGGGATAGGAATTGGTCATGAAATATCGTTACCTGGTGTTGTTTCTGAATTTCCTGAAATTTGGAGTTCGGGTATCCATCAAACTGACAGACCCAAGCTGATATACTTTCCAAATGCAGTTCCAGTATAACTGATACTCCACCGCCGATATGAGGAGCGCTGACACCACCATGGGACATCTGACCACACATGTTCTGGATATCGCCAATGGTTGCCCGGGTGCAGCCATACGTATTGATCTATTCCGCCCCGGCCAGCACGATCCTATCGTCAGTGCCGTCACCAATGAAGATGGCCGTTGCGATTCACCCATGCTCGAAGGCGAGGCTTTTAAAACCGGTGAGTATGAACTGGTATTTCACGCCGGCGCCTACTTCAACTCAAAAGGTCAGAAAGACGGCGAACACAGATTTCTCGATCGTGTTGTGATCCGTTTTGGTATCAACGATCAGGACCAGCACTATCACGTGCCATTGTTGCTCTCCCCGTTTGGCTACAGTACTTATCGCGGTAGCTGATGCACAACACCGTACGATTCATCCTCGCCGGCCAGGTCGAAGAACTTAAACAGTGTGACCCCACCCGGACCGTACTGGAATATTTGCGCGAGGATAAAGGCCTCACAGGCACCAAGGAGGGCTGTGCGGAAGGTGATTGCGGCGCGTGTACGGTGGTGATTGGCGAATTACATGATGGCGGCATCCGCTACCGGGCGGTCAATTCCTGTATTCAGTTTCTTCCCAGTCTTGATGGCAAACAACTGATCACAGTTGAAGACCTGGCAGACACTGACAACACGCTACACAGCGTTCAACAGGCCATGGTGGACCAGCATGGTTCACAGTGCGGATTTTGCACCCCCGGTTTTGTGATGTCGCTGTTTGCCATGTTTCACACCCACGAAGAACGTGACGTGGAACGCGCTGAAATAGATTTGGGTCTCGCCGGCAACCTGTGTCGTTGCACCGGTTATGCGCCCATCGTTCGGGCAGCCGAACAGGCTTTAACGGCACAGCGTAACGACCAATTCACGGCTGATGAGAGGCAGCGCATCGAACAGTTAGAATCCATTCAAGCTGACGGGTCACTTGAGATCAGCAACGGAAACAACCGGTTCTTTGCACCCCGCTCAATTAACGAATTATGCGAATTGCTACAAAACCATCCACACGCCACCATGGTCGCCGGCGCAACAGATGTGGGTTTGTGGGTTACCAAGCACATGCGCAAACTGGAGACGGTGATTTATCTGGGTAAGGTCACTGAACTCAAACAGATCGAAGTTGACGGTGACGATTTAATGATTGGCGCAGCCGTGACCTATTCTGACGCAAGCCAGGCCATCACCGAACGTTACCCTGCCTTTTTGCCGTTGATTGAACGCCTGGGTGCCGCTCAGGTTCGTAACGCCGGTACCGTCGGCGGCAATATCGCAAACGGCTCGCCCATCGGCGACATGCCACCGGGCCTGATCGCATTGGGAGCCAGACTGGTACTGAGAAGCAGCGGGGGTAAGCGTGTTATCGATCTTGAAAACTTCTTTGTCAGCTATGGCAATCAGGATCTCCGCAGCGGTGAATGTGTTGAACAAATTATTATACCCACCGCACCTGAAAAACAGATTTTTTCCACCTACAAAATATCCAAACGCTTTGAACAGGACATTTCCGCAGTGTGCGCCGCATTTGCCATGCAAATTGAAGACGGGGTGATCGTCAATACACGGGTTTGCTATGGGGGAATGGCGGAAATCCCCAGGCGAGCCACCTGCTGTGAGCACGCTTTGAATGGCAGTAACTGGAACCAGGACACCATCAGCAATGCCATGCAAGCCTTGTTGAATGATTTCACACCGCTAACAGACATGCGTGCCAGCGAACAATACCGTATGCAGGTAGCACAGAATTTGTTGCAACGGTTTTACCTGGAGAACAGCGACAACCCCTACCCCGTTCGACTCGGACTGCGTTACAGCACTGTGTATCAGAACCCGGGTATCACCAATGTCTGAATTGAAAAACACAGACGGAACGCGGCAAAACCTCCGCAATGTTTTCGCCGCAATCAGCCACGACAGTGCTCACAAACATGTGGCCGGCAATGCAGATTACATTGATGATATTCCCCATCCTGCCAACCTGCTGCATTGCTATTTCGGTACCAGCGATATCGCCCATGGACGGATAAGCAAAATGGATTTATCCGCCGTTGAACAATACCCGGGTGTGGTCAGGGTGATGACCGCCGCTGATATTCCGGGCAGTAACCAGATCAGTCCTGTCCATATGAATGATGAACCGGTATTGGCCGATAAACTGGTGCAGTTCGCAGGACAACCATTGTTTGCGGTGCTGGCCCAAAGCCGTTCTGCAGCCAGACAGGCTGCGCAGTTGGCTAAAGTCGAATACCTGGAGTTGCCGGCAATACTTGATATTGAAACCGCACTCGCCGAACAGTCTTTTGTCATTGACCCGCAATCATTGCAACGGGGTGATTCGCAGGCAGCATTATCCAGCGCGCCCTACCGGCTGCAAGGCAAGGTAAGCACGGGTGGTCAGGATCACTTTTACCTCGAAGGTCAGGTTTCAATGGCAATACCGGGGGAAGATGGCGACATGCTGGTTCTGACCTCCTCGCAACACCCTTCCGAGGTTCAACAACTGGTTGCCGAAAGCCTTGGCAAACCGAATAATGCCGTAACCGTCGAAGTCAGGCGTATGGGTGGTGCATTTGGCGGCAAGGAAACCCAGGCGGCGCAGTGGGCAATTCTCGCAACACTGATGGCTGATACTACCGGGCGACCGGTCAAAATTCGTCTCGACCGTGATGACGATATGCGCAGCACCGGCAAACGTCACGATTTCCTGATCCAGTACGATGTCGGCTATGACGCCGATGGCCGCATCCTGGGCGTCGAATTCATTCACGCACTACGCTGCGGAATCTCTGCAGATCTATCCGGTCCCATCGCCGATCGCGCCATGTTCCACAGTGACAACGCCTATTACCTGCCCAATATCAGCATCAAATCCTACCGCTGTAAAACCAATACCGTATCGAATACCGCATTTCGCGGATTCGGTGGGCCACAGGGGATGGTGGGAATTGAGCGGGTCATGGACGTCGTGGCGCATCAATTGGGTCTTGATCCACTGGCCGTTCGTACTATTAATTTGTACGGCAAGGACGAACGCAACATCACGCCTTACCGTATGACGATCAAGGACAATGTTATCGAAGACCTGATCACTGACCTGGTGGAATCATCCGATTACCAGGCAAGGCGCGAGGAAATTGCGGCTTTTAACCACAACAGCCCTGTTATTCGCAAAGGCATCGCGTTGACGCCGGCCAAATTCGGCATTTCGTTTACCACCACCTTCCTCAATCAGGCCGGTGCGCTGGTTCATGTTTACAAGGACGGCAGTGTTCATTTAAACCACGGTGGCACCGAAATGGGCCAGGGTTTGATGATCAAGATTGCACAGATCGTTGCCGAGGAATTTCAGATTGATCTGGAGAAGGTCAAGGTCACTGCGACCAATACCGGAAAGGTACCGAATACTTCCGCAACCGCGGCTTCCGCCGGCACCGATATGAACGGCATGGCAGCCCGGACAGCGGCACGCAAAATTAAAAAACGCCTGATTAAATTTGCCAGTAAAAAGTTCGCAGTCGATAAATCCGATATCCGCTTCGTTAATAACCACATTGAAGCCGGCGAGCACCAAATCAGCTTCTCTGCCTTGGCCGAACAAGCCTGGCTGGGACGCATTTCACTGTCGGCAACGGGCTTTTATCGCACTCCTAAAATCAACTATGACCCACAAACCCTAAGCGGCAGACCCTTTCTATATTTTGCCTATGGTGCCGCCGTTTCAGAAGTTGAAATAGACTGCCTGACCGGCGAACACCGCATCATTCGTGCCGACATCCTCTACGACGCCGGCCGATCGCTGAACCCGGCCATTGATATTGGACAGATCGAAGGTGGTTACATACAGGGTGCGGGCTGGCTGACGACTGAAGAAATCTGCTGGGATGCAAAGGGTCATCTGCGCACCCATGCGCCCTCCACCTACAAAATTCCAACCTGTGGCGATATACCGGAAACATTCAATGTGAAGATCTGGGACAAGGGCAGAAACCGGGAAAAAACCATACACCGATCCAAAGCGGTGGGTGAACCGCCGCTGATGCTGGCGATCTCGGTCCATAGTGCGATTAACCAGGCCATTGCAGATAAGCTGGGCAGCAAGCATCTACCGTCTCTCAATACCCCTGCGACCCCGGAAGCCGTCCTCAACTGCCTGCATACTCAGGACCTGACTTAATGGCAGCACATCTGGAAATGTGGCTCGGCCTGCTGCTACGTTGGGCACACTTTATTGTTGGTATCGCCTGGATCGGTGCATCATTCTATTTCAACTGGCTGGAGAACCACCTTCAGCGCCAGAACCGGCCCGACGGAATCGCCGGAGACCTGTGGGCGGTCCACGGTGGCGGTTTTTATTACCTGAAAAAATTTGCCGTCGCACCCGACGAGCTTCCACCTGTGCTGCACTGGTTCAAATGGGAGGCCTATACCACCTGGATCAGCGGCATGGCGCTGCTGATCATCGTGTTCTACTGGAATGCGCAAACCTACATGCTGAACCCGTCGGTTAGCGGTATCACTTCTGCAACTGCCATCGGTATTGGCATCCTGTCACTTTTAAGCAGCTGGATTGTCTATGACCTGCTATGTTGCTCTCGTCTGTCAAAAAGGGAATGGCTGCTGGGTCTTGCCATACTTGCCTGGTTTGTTTTGCTTGCGTGGGTTCTTAGCAGTTGGCTAAGTGGCAGAGCTGCCTATATTCATGTGGGCGCAGCGATAGGTACGATCATGGTGGCCAATGTTTTCCGCGTCATTATTCCCGGGCAAAAAGACCTGGTTAACGCAGTCACCGAAAACCGAAAGCCTGACCCCAACAAAGGCCTCAAGGCACTGCAACGTTCACGACACAACAATTATTTCACCCTGCCGGTGTTATTCATCATGATCAGCGGGCATTTCCCGTCTACCTATGGCAGCAGCAACAATTGGCTGGTGTTACTTGTCTTCTCACTGGCTGCCGTGGCCATCAGACACTATTTCAATATCCGGCATTTACCAGGTTTCAGAGCCTGGCCATTGATCCCTGCATTCCTGTTACTGGCTGGACTCATTATTGCCACCGCACCCGCACCGCGACCGGTATTAACGCAAAGCGATGCAGGAGCGGTCGTTGACACCGGCGAGGCTTACGCCATCATTCAAAAGCGCTGTATTAATTGCCACGCACCAGAACCGCAATTTGCAGGTTTTTACAGTGCACCTCTCGGTGTTGAACTGGATAGTAAAGAAAAACTGCTAAAACATGCTGAGCGCGTCAATCAAACCGTGGTGATCCTGCGTACCATGCCGTTGGGTAATTTCACCCAAATGACAGACCTCGAACGGGACCTGATTGCAAACTGGTTTGAAGGCCTGAACTAGGCTTCCGGACGCATATAAGGAAACAGCAATACATCACGAATCGACGCCGAATCGGTAAACAGCATCACCAGGCGGTCGATACCGATACCCTCGCCTGCCGTAGGCGGCATGCCGTATTCGAGTGCGCGGATATAATCGGCATCGAAATGCATGGCTTCCATGTCACCGGCGTCTTTGTGTGAAACCTGTTCCATAAAACGGGCGGCCTGGTCTTCGGGATCGTTTAGTTCGGAAAAGCCATTGGCAATCTCGCGACCGGATATGAAAAGCTCAAAACGGTCGGTGACGTGCGGATTCTCATCATTGCGTCGTGACAACGGTGAGACCTCGGTCGGATAAGCAGTGATAAAGGTTGGATTGTTGAGCTTTGATTCGACAGTGGCTTCAAACAATTCGATCAATATCTTGCCTTCGCCCCAGCTTTGATCAATGTGAATATCGCGATCTACGCAAGCACTTTTCAGGGTCGCTGCATCCCACAAGTCAGCATCGGCCAGTTCCGGATTGAACTTGCGCACAGACTCTTCCACGCTCATACGATCAAACGCTGCACCGAAATCAATGCTTTGTTCTTCATAAACCACTGTCGTGCTGCCGCTAACCTCAACCGCCAGTTCACGCAGCATGGTTTCGGTCAAATCCATCAGGTCGTTGTAATTGGCGTAGGCCCAGTAGAATTCGAGCATGGTGAATTCAGGGTTGTGCCGGGTGGAAATTCCTTCATTGCGGAAACTGCGGTTGATCTCGTAAACCCGGTCCAGACCACCCACAACCAGACGTTTTAAATACAACTCAGGTGCGATACGCAGGTACATCTGCAGGTCCAGCGCATTGTGGTGGGTTATAAACGGACGCGCGGTCGCGCCGCCAGGGATCGGGTGCATCATCGGGGTTTCAACTTCGAGAAACTCACGTCCCGGTGCCTCCATGAAATCACGGATGAAACGGATGATCTTTGAGCGCGTTTTAAACACCTGTTTTGAATCTTCATTCATGATCAGGTCGACATAGCGCTGCCGGTAACGTGTTTCGGTATCGGTCAGGCCGTGAAACTTCTCCGGCAGTGGACGCAATGACTTGGTCAGTAAGCGTAATTCGGTAGGTTTAACCGACAACTCGCCTTTCTGTGTGCGGAATATTGTCCCGCTACCACCGATGATGTCGCCAATATCCCATTGCTTGAATTTCTGATACAGCCCTTCGGCAAGGTTATCCCGTTGCACCACGAACTGCATGGTACCGTTTCCGTCCTGGATTTTGACGAAGGCAATCTTGCCCATCACCCGCTTGGCCAGCATGCGACCGGCCAGGGCGAAGGTCTCATCCACTTCTGCGAGCGTCTCGATATCATCGTCCTTGAAACGCTCGTGCAAAACTGCAGAATTGGTGTTGGGGCGAAAATCATTGGGGTAAGCAATGGTTTCAGCTTTCAAAGCGTGTAGCTTTTCCCGGCGCTCGGCGATCAGGCGGTTTTCATCTACCGCTGTACCACCAGCATTATTGTTTGGGTTCTTGTTACTCACGCTTCATTTCCTGCTGATAATCCCTGTTTGAGGGAAGCTTCTACAAATTGATCCAGATCGCCGTCCAATACGGCCTGGGTGTTGCCTGTTTCCACGTTGGTCCGCAGGTCTTTGATACGCGACTGATCCAGTACGTATGAGCGAATCTGGCTGCCCCAGCCGATATCCGATTTTGAATCTTCAAGTTTCTGGCTCTCGGCATTTCGTTTCATTAATTCCAGTTCATACAGTTTAGCCCGCAATTGCTTCATCGCGTGGTCTTTGTTCTTGTGCTGTGAACGGTCGTTCTGGCACTGCACCACTGTGTTGGTCGGAATATGGGTAATCCGCACCGCAGATTCGGTCCGGTTAACATGCTGACCACCAGCGCCGGATGCCCGGTATACATCAATTCGCAAATCTGCCGGGTTGATATCTATTTCGATATTATCATCCACTTCAGGTGAGACAAATACGGCGGCAAATGAGGTGTGACGGCGGTTGCCGGAATCGAACGGTGATTTTCTCACCAGGCGGTGCACGCCGATTTCGGTTTTACACCAGCCATAGGCGTAATCACCAGTGATGTGGATGGTGGCACTCTTTATACCGGCCACATCACCCGCAGAGACTTCTATCAGCTCACCTTTCCATCCGCGCCGCTCAACCCAGCGCAGATACATACGCAGCAGCATTTCAGCCCAGTCCTGCGCCTCGGTGCCACCGGAACCGGCTTGAATCTCCAGATAACAAGGATTGGCGTCTACTTCGCCCCTGAACATCCGCTGGAACTCAAGTTTGCCAACTTTAGTTTCAATTCCGTCAACATCTGCAACAACCACCTCCAGGATTTCTTCGTCCTGCTCTTCGATGGCCATCTCCAGCATCTCGACATTGTCTGCGAGGGACTGTGAGACCTGATCAAGCGTTCCGACAATTCCTTCGAGCAAGGCACGCTCACGACCCAATGCTTGCGCCCGTGCCGGGTCATTCCATACTTCCGGGTTTTCCAGCTCGCGGTTTACCTCTTCCAGCCGATCCTTGTTGCCGGCATAGTCAAAGATACCCCCTGAGCGCATCCGAGCGCGTCTGTAAGTCTTCGAGCTTGTTCTTGACCTGATTGGTTTCCACACTCATAACCTTCAATTTGAAGCGCTGCATTTTACACCAACAACGACCGGAGCAAGTGCTTTTATAATCTGACGGGGCTGTCTATTTTTTTTGCTGATTTCGTTGTTTCAGATGCGCTTTCATATCAACCCGGATTTTCTGGTGCTATGACACCCATCAGCACCGTTACCTGGTAAAACCAGTCCATACCTGAATTGGGGTCTTAGCCTTTCCTGTTCATTGAAAATGATACTCCTGCTAGACCATTATCTGTTCAACCACTAACTGGCAGGTCTTGCGACCGCGAAAATGGTTGATATCCAGCTTGTAGATCAATTCGACCGTATCAGAATCAGGAAGGTCCTCCGGCAGGCAGCCAAAGGCAATGGCATCGATACTGCCCTGTCCGTTTGCCGGTCTGAGTAGCATTTTCAGATGCGCACTACCCACCACCCGGCTTTCCTCGACTACAAAGCGCCCTTCGAATAAAGGTTCCTCAAAATGCTGTCCCCAGGGCCCCAGATTTTGTAACTGTTCGGCAAACGGCATATTAATATCATCGGCAGACAATTCACCGTCGGTCATCATCTCGTTGTTGAGTGTTTTGCCCTGCAGGAAATACTCAATTGACTCACTGAGGGCCTGTTTGAATGACTCCAGGTGATCTGCTGGAAGCGTCAGACCGGCAGCCATCGCATGACCACCAAAGGCCGTGATCATGGTTGGGTGCAAAGCATCAATACGGGCCAGTACATCGCGGATGTGCAAACCACTGATCGAGCGTGCCGAACCCTTCAGTACCCTGGAACCCTCTGATTCGGGAGCAAAAGCCAGTACCGGTCGGTGCACGGTATCCTTGACGCGTGACGCCACCAGTCCGACGATTCCCTGGTGCCAACTATCATCGTATAGACACACGCCAGCCGGTAACTCACTGTCTTTCAGGTCTGCCAGTAAGACTTTGAGTTGTTCGAGCGCTTGCGCCTGCATTTGATTCTGCCGGACCTTGCGCTGGTGATTCAGGTCATCCAGTTCAATCGCCAGAGTCATTGCCTGGTCGCGGTCATCACTTAACAGACAGCGGATACCCACACTCATGTCTTCCATGCGTCCGGCGGCGTTCAAGCGTGGTGCAACGGCAAATGCGAGGTCGGAAGCCACCAGGTGCCTGTAATCTCTTTTGCCAAGCCGCAATAAAGCCAGCAAGCCGGGACTGCAAAGTCCCTGGCGGATACGATCCATTCCCTGGCGCACCAGGATGCGGTTGTTGGTATCCAGTGATACCAGGTCAGCAACTGTACCCAGCGCCACCAGATCCAGTAATCGCGCCAGGTTTGGCTCCTTCCGCGGCAAGGTAAACCAGTCGCGTGCCCGCAGCGCACTTCTTAATACACTCATCAGGTAAAAAACCACACCGACGCCAGCCAGAGCCTTGCTGGGAAACTGATCACCTTCACAATTTGGATTGACGATGGCATTGGCATCGGGCAATACCTCACCGGGCAGATGATGATCGGTGACAATCACCTGGCAACCCAACTCGCGGGCGCGTGCAACACCGTCGTTTGAGCTGATGCCTGAATCCACGGTCACCAGCACATCGGGCGGGTCCTCCGCCAGGGTTTCAACCAGCGCGACACTCAGCCCATAACCAAATTCGAAGCGATTGGGGACACGAAAATCAACCCGCGTCGTGCCCAGCTGATTCAATGCCCGCACAGCAACCGCTGTGCCGGTCGCACCATCGGCATCAAAATCACCCACGATCAAAATGCTTTTGCTTTCGACCACGGCATCGGCCAGTATTTCAGCAGCTTGCTGAATTCCGGATAGTGCGGTTGGTGGCTGTAATCGCCCCAACCTGAGATCGAGGGATTGTTCGTTGTTAATATTGCGCGCCAGAAGGACACGTCTGATTACCGGGTGCAAAGACTCCGGCAGGCTATCTGATTCAGAATCAAACTGCCGTTGCCTGACCTTACGGTTGGCACGCAACAGAGGGTTCCCTAGATATATTCAATGGTGATAATTTCATAGACCAACTCACCGGCAGGCGCGTTAACGACGATTTCAGTGCCCTCTTCCTTGCCAATCATTGCCCTGGCAATCGGAGATGTGATGGCAATTCGGAATTCCTTGATGTCTGCCTCCAGATCGCCAACCACCTGGTAGGTGATTTCGGTTTCTTTTTCAACGTCGTACAGGGTGACTGTTGCACCAAAGACGACTTTGCCACTCGGGTTCAACTTGGTGATATCGATAACCTGGGCGCCGGAAAGCTCGGATTCCAGGTGCCGGATACGGCCTTCGGTAAAGCTTTGTTGATCTCTGGCCGCGTGATATTCAGCGTTTTCTTTCAAATCTCCATGCGCACGCGCCTCTGCAATGGCCGCAATAATCTGCGGACGCACGACTTTCTTCAGGTGTGCCGCCTCGGCTCGTAAACGCTCGGCGCCGTGGTGTGTCAGGGGTGTTCTGTTCATCAATCTGTTTCCTGCAACGCAACTATGCGTTGTCTGGTTCTGTGCCGTGCAACTCATGTAGATTGCGTACGACCGGGTTAAATTCGTGGTCAATTGCCTGCAGCGTGGCCCAGCCACGTGCAATAGTTGTGGTATAGCTTACCTTGTACTGTAGCGCTTCACGGCGAATTGAGAAAGAATCAGCGATCGCCTGACGGCCTTCGGTGGTATTGACGATGAATTCTATTTCGCCATTTTTTATCGCGTCAACAATATGCGGACGGCCTTCATCGACCTTATTGATTCTTTCACAAATATAGCCATGCTTACGCAGATATTTGCAGGTACCATCACTGGCAATCAGGGAGTAACCGCGTTCAACCAGGTCCTCCGCAATCGGCAATAAGGGTTCTTTATCAGCGTCCCGGACACTCAAAAATGCCTGCCCCGGCCTGGGTATGCCGTATTGAGCGGCTTTCATGGCGCGTGCGCAGGCCTCACCAAAGCTCTCTCCGATGCCCATGACTTCACCGGTCGAGCGCATTTCCGGACCCAGTATCGGATCAACGCCGGGGAATTTCAGGAACGGCAAGATAGCTTCTTTCACAGAATAGAAATTAGGTATGATTTCTTCTGTAATATTCTGTTCTTTAAGTGTTTTACCTACCATACATCGTGCCGCGATCGATGCCAGTGGCCGTCCGGTTGCCTTGGATACAAAGGGTACGGTACGTGATGCACGCGGGTTGACCTCTAGGATATAGATGTCTTCTCCACGCAGGGCGAACTGTGCATTCATCAGGCCAACTACACCCAACTCAAGACCCATCACCTTCATCTGCCGACGCATTTCATCCTGGATTTCAACCGACAAACTATGCGGTGGAATGGTGCAGGCCGAATCACCCGAATGTACACCAGCCTGCTCGATATGCTCCATGATGCCGCCAATCAGCACATCGGTTCCGTCACAGATCGCATCGACGTCCACCTCGATGGCGTGATCCAGGAACCGGTCGAGCAATACTGGTGAATCATTGGATACTTTGACCGCGTCGTGCATATAGCGGCGCAATTCACTTTCCCCATGCACCACATCCATGGCACGACCACCGAGTACATAGGAAGGCCTGACGACCAGTGGATAACCGATTTCCTCGGCCAGCACCACGGCCTGCTCAACACTGGTTGCAGTGCGATTCGGCGGTTGGCGTAAATTCAGCTTCTTCAGCATTTGCTGGAAGCGTTCCCGATCCTCAGCCAGGTCGATTGAATCGGGTGATGTACCGATGATCGGAACACCCGCCGCTTCAAGCGGACGGGCGAGGTTTAACGGTGTCTGTCCACCATACTGAACGATGACGCCTTCCGGGTTCTCACGATGGACGATTTCGAGCACGTCCTCGAGCGTCAACGGCTCGAAATACAAGCGGTCGGACGTATCGTAGTCGGTGGAGACCGTTTCGGGGTTACAGTTAACCATGATGGTCTCATAGCCATCATCACGCAGGGCCAGAGCCGCGTGCACACAACAATAATCAAACTCAATACCCTGACCAATACGGTTGGGGCCACCACCCAATACCATGATCTTGCGATTATCGGTCGGCTCCGATTCACATTCTTCCTCATAGGTGGAGTACAGATAGGCGGTGGTGGTAGCGAACTCTGCTGCACAGGTGTCCACACGCTTGTACACCGGACGTACGCCCAATTGATGTCGGTGATCACGCAGTATTTGTTCGCTGCAACCCAGCAGGGTCGCCAAACGAGCGTCGGAAAAGCCTTTTTGCTTGAGTTCGAAAATACGCTGTTTATCGAGTGCGTCAATGCCTTGCTGAACCACTTCTGATTCGGTGCTTATCAGGTCTTCGATCTGCGCCAGGAACCAGGGATCAATTTTAGTCAGCGCAAAAACTTCTTCTGCACTCAAGCCTTCCCTGAAAGCATCACCCACGTACAACAGGCGCTCAGCACCGGCTTCACGCAATTCACGGGTCAACTCAGCAGCACGATCATCCGGGTCTGTAGCCTGCAATACCGGATCAAACCCATTACGGCCGGTCTCAAGACTGCGCAGGGCTTTTTGCAGTGACTCCTGGAAGGTCCGGCCAATCGCCATGGCCTCCCCGACCGACTTCATCTGCGTGGTCAGACGATCATTGGCCGCCGGGAATTTTTCGAACGCGAAACGTGGAACCTTGGTAACCACATAGTCAATGGCAGGTTCAAACGAGGCTGGTGTAGCGCCGCCGGTAATGTCATTACGCAATTCATCCAATGTATAACCAACTGCCAGCTTGGCGGCGACCTTGGCAATAGGAAAACCGGTGGCCTTGGATGCCAGCGCCGATGAGCGCGACACCCTTGGGTTCATTTCGATGATGATGACCTTGCCGTCTTCCGGGTTGATGGCAAACTGAACATTGGAGCCACCGGTATCCACGCCAATTTTACGCAACACGGCAATCGATGCATCCCGCAGACGCTGGTATTCCTTATCGGTTAGCGTCAGTGCCGGTGCGACCGTAATCGAATCACCGGTATGGATACCCATGGGGTCGATGTTTTCAATCGAACAGATGATGATGCAGTTATCTTTGTGGTCACGCACCACCTCCATCTCGTACTCTTTCCAGCCCAAAACGGAAACTTCAAGTAATACTTCTGTGGTCGGTGATTGCTCCAGGCCGCGTTTGACAATCTCGACAAACTCTTCACGGTTGTAGGCGATACCACCACCCGAACCACCCATCGTGAATGAAGGCCGGATAATGGTCGGAAAGCCAATGATATCGAGCTTCTCAAGCGCTTCGTCAAGGCCATGGGCCAGCTCAGCCTGCGGCGTATCCAGTCCTATCTCAGCCATTGCCTGACGAAACAGATCCCGGTCCTCTGCCATATCGATAGCCTCACGAGAGGCACCGATCATCTCTACGTCGTATTTTTCCAGCACACCCTTGCGCACCAGGTCCAGCGCGCAATTCAGAGCTGTTTGCCCGCCCATGGTCGGCAGCAGCGCATCCGGACGTTCTTTTTCAATAATCCTTGATACCGTGCGCCATTCAACCGGCTCGATATAAATCGCATCCGCCATTTCTGGATCAGTAATGATGGTCGCTGGATTGGAGTTCACCAATACCACCCGATAACCCTCTTCCCGTAACGCCTTACAGGCTTGCGCACCCGAGTAATCAAATTCACAGGCCTGGCCGATCACAATCGGGCCGGCACCGATGATCAGGATGGTTTTGATGTCAGTTCTTTTTGGCATGGTTCATCCGGACTCGCTGTTCATCAGGGCGGTAAAACGATCGAATAAATATGCAATATCATGGGGGCCGGGACTTGCTTCCGGATGCCCCTGAAAACCAAATACCCGGCCATTATCAAATTCGATGCCCTGCAGGCTGTCGTCAAACAATGAGCGGTGGGTGGCACGGATATTTTTCGGCAAGGTTTTCTCATCCAGTGCAAAGCCATGGTTCTGACTGGTAATCAATACCTGTTTTGTATCCAGATCCTGCACCGGGTGGTTGGCACCATGATGACCAAACTTCATTTTCACGGTGCTGGCACCTGCTGCCAGACCCAGCAACTGCACACCCAGGCAAATGCCAAAAACCGGCAGATCGGTGCGCAATATTTCCTGAATCGCCTCGATCGCATAGTCGCAGGGCTCGGGATCACCCGGACCATTCGACAAAAACACACCATCAGGCTGCATGGCTAAAACATCAGACGCCGGTGTGGTGGCAGAAACCACCGTCACCCGGCAACCGCGATCACACAGCATCCGCAAAATATTGCGTTTGATACCAAAATCATAGGCAACGACATGATACTTCTCAGCAACCTCATTAAAGGACGCCGTATCAAGCTCATAACTGCCTTCTGTCCATTCGTACGCCTGTTGCGTGGTAACGACCCTGGCAAGATCCTGACCCTGCATACCGGGAAATTCCCGAGCGGTACCTAAAGCCAGTTCATTGTCCGGGTTCTCTGCCGCAACAATACAACCACCCTGGGCGCCCTTTTCTCTCAATATCCGTGTCAGACGACGCGTATCAATACCGGCAATTGCGACGATGCCGTGGCGGATCAAATAGTCATTTAAAGACTCTTCACTACGCCAATTACTGTGCATCATCGAGGCATCGCGGACAATCAAACCAGCAGCCATCGGATGCGCGGACTCATCATCGACGCTATTACAACCGGTATTGCCGATATGAGGGAATGTCAGGGTAACGATCTGTTTCGCATAGGAGGGATCGGTCAGGATCTCCTGATAACCGGTCATCGAGGTATTGAATACCACTTCGCCGGTCGTTTCACCGGTGGCGCCAATGCTTTGGCCGTAAAACAGACTTCCGTCTTCAAGTGCCAGCACTGCCCGCTGCGTCAATTCCCTGCCTCCAGATACACAAAACGGGAATGCTGATGGCAGCTATTCCCGCTTAGATTTGATGAGTATTCACTGCGCCAATCAAAGCTTTTCAATATGACCGCAAATGTTGCTCTAAGCGACAGAATTTTACTGGAACAAATTGCGGCTGTCTAACGAATTTCGCGAATTTCGTGCACAGTTTGAGAAAAAAAGAGCGGCCCATAGATTACACGGATTTCATTGATTGTTTAGAGCGGTTTTTGCGAGGCTGGTGGT
>PVMS01078753.1_pt1 | contig 23511 bp, 22 predicted proteins | sample 1853461 | NCBI WGS metagenome assembly PVMS01 (sample SAMN08582032, study PRJNA380276) | Marine sediment metagenome, whole genome shotgun sequencing project. | isolation source: ocean sediment barecode stripped | collected 2017 | reverse complement strand
ATTTGCTGGCGCTGGCCAGCCTTTGACTCCAGGCCAGAATCTTTCCTTGATCATCCAAGCCGGCGGTCATTTCGTGCATTCCCGATGGCCGGTAGAAATCATGTCTCACGTCATCTTCACGACTCCACAACAGCCTGACAGGCGCAGCGATCCTGCTCGATATCATTGCCGCCTCAGCCACGTAATCATTGGTCAGGCGGCGCCCGAACCCTCCGCCCACCCGGGTCATTTCCACCTTGATATTTTCTCTCGGCAGCCCGGTAACGGCGGCCACCGCACGACTGGCGCCAGAAGGCATTTGCGTGGGCGCAACGATATGCGCCTCATTTTCCTGCACATGGGCGTAACAGTTCTGCGGCTCCATTGGCGCATGATTAACGAAGGGTATCTGGTATCGCGCGCTGACTACTTTGGCAGAACGGGCAATGGCTTCATCAAAATCCCCGTCATCCCGAACCACCTGGCCCTTGCCCTCCAAAAGTTTCCTGGCCTGTGCCCAGAAAGTATCAGTGCTTTCATCAGCGTGCGGTCCTTTGGTCCAACTCACACGCAATTTCTTGCGCCCCTGGAGCGCAGCCCAGGTAGAAGTCGCCACCACTGCCACGCCACTGGCGAGGATGATAAAAGGTTCTCCGGATTTTGGGCCCTGCAGCAGGAAAACATCGAGCACACCCGGCACCTTGCGCGCCTTGCTGTCATCAAGAGAAGCGACACTTCCATCGAGGTTGGGGCAGCGTTCAATCGTTGCATAACGCATGCCTGGCATTTCAGTGTCAATGCCATAGCGTGCCTTGCCGGTAACGATGTCGCGCGCATCCACCACGTTCTGTGGCTCACCGATAATGCGGTAACTGGCCGGATTCTTCAGAGCGGGTTTCTGCTCCGGCACAGGCAGTTGTGCCGCAGCGCCGGCAAGCTCGCTGTAATTGAGCTGTTGTCCAAGGTGGTCACATATGACGATGCCGGGCTCTGTCCGGCATTGACCTGCTTCAACGCCCCACTGCCCCGCTGCGGCCTGAATCAGTAAATGCCTGGCCATGGCGCCAACTTCGCGTAAATAGTCCCAGTTACCGGTAATGCTGGTGCTGCCGCCGGCACCCTGACCACCATATTTCCAGTCAAAACCATCAGCTGTTTTGACGATACCCAGAGGCATCTGGCTAACGCTGACCCGGGACCATTCGACATCCAGTTCTTCCGCCACCAACATCGGCAAGGCAGTTTTGACGCCCTGGCCAATTTCGGGCTGCGCTGAGCCAATTACTATTTGCCCGGATGGCTTGATTTCCACAAAGAAACCGATTTGGCCCGAGTGCGGGTCATTTATTGATTCTGCCAACAAGCCAAAAGAAGGGATTCCCAACAGGAACCCACCACCAACGGTCAAACCACTGACCAGGAAACTGCGTCTGCCCTGGTTGACTTCAGCTGCTTGTGATGTGTACTTGTCAGCCATTTCAATTTACCTCCGCAATCAAATCTGCAGCACGATGAATCGCCTTGCGGATTCGCAGGTAAGTGCCGCAGCGGCAAATATTTCTCATTTCGCGCGCGATATCCTGATCGCTGGGTTGTGGATTGTTTCGCAACAAGTCAACGGCGGCCATGATTTGCCCGGCCTGGCAGTAACCACATTGCGGTACGTCTTCTTCGAGCCAGGCTTGCTGTACCGGATGGAGGGTGTCTGCCCCAGGCGCCAGACCCTCAATGGTCGTCACTTCCCGACCCACCAGTCCGGAGACAGCCGTAGTACAACTTTTTTTAGCCTTACCATCGATATGAACAGTGCAGGCCCCACACTGGCCAATGCCACAGCCAAATTTCGTGCCCTTCAGCCCGATATGATCCCGAATCACCCACAACAAAGGCGTGTCGCCCGCCCCATCGAAGGTCACCGTTTCAGCGTTGATCCTGAATGAAATCATCCCGTTGCTCCAAATTAGAAAGTGTCTGAATCGAATTTTTCAAACATTATAGCCCGCAGATAATAATTAACGAGAGGGTTTGGGATTAGTGGAGAGGAAATCAGGACTAACAGTTATCATGCGCCTGGCAAGGCATTGAAAATGCTTTGAGCAGCAAAGACTATAGGCAGCACGGCGGAAAAGTGATTCAATGTGCCCTCATCAATCCCCAACATCAGGCAATGAAGATTGAATGAAATGAACGAAAAACATTTCGAAACACTGGATCCCGAAAACTGGCAGGAAATGCGCGATTTGGCGCACCAGATGGTTGAAGACGCACTGGATTACGTGGAGCATGTTCGCGAAAAGCCCGTGTGGCAGCCTGTGCCAGCGGAGATTGCTGAAAAACTCAAGACACCAGCACCGGCCAAACCCTCCAAACCTGCGGATGTTTACCGGGAGTTCAAAGAAAACATACTGCCCTACCCGATGTGTACCAGCCATCCGCGCTTCTGGGCCTGGTACATGGGCAGCGGCACCGTGATGGGCGCGCTGGCGGATTTCCTTGCTGCCATCATGAATCCGAACCTGGGCGGGGCCAATCATGTAGCCCCGCTGGTCGAGTCACAGGTCATCAGCTGGCTGCGCAACATGCTGAGTTTCCCACAGGATGCCAGCGGTCTGTTGACCAGTGGGGCTTCGATGGCCAACTTTACCGCACTGACCGTGGCGCGTAACAGCAACTGCGGCTATGACGTGCGCCGTGATGGTGTGATGGCGGCGCCAGGGCCACTGACAGTGTATGCCTCCACCGAAATACATAGCTGCAATCAGAAGGCGATTGAAACCCTGGGCCTGGGCAGCAAGGGCATGCGCCACGTGCCGGTAAATGCTGATTACACAATGGATTTGCAGGCACTGAAACGCCAGGTCACGAACGACCGTGAGGCCGGGATGATCCCATTCTGCGTGATCGCCACTGCTGGCACCATCAACACCGGCGCCATCGATGACATGAACGCAATCGCGGATTTCTGTGAACGCGAAAAGCTCTGGTTTCATGTTGATGGCGCAATCGGTGCTGTGGCCATACTGGCGGACAATGTTCGTGAGCAACTTGGCGGAATGGAACGCGCCAATTCCATCGCGCTGGATTTGCATAAATGGATGCATATCCCATTTGAGGCCGGCTGTGTATTGATTCGCGACCCCGGTGCTCATCTCGACTCATTCAGCCTGGTTCCGGAATACCTGCAGCGTGAAGATGATGCTGGAGGATTGGCTTCAGGCAGCCTGTGGTACAGCGATTATGGCCTGCAGTTAACGCGGCAGTTCCGCGCACTTAAAGTCTGGATGTCGATCAAGGAACACGGCCTGGACCGTTTCGGCCGTATGATCGCGCGGAATGTTGAACAGGCTCGCTACCTGGGCCAGTTGGTTGAAGCGGCCCCGGAACTGGAAATGACAGCGCCCATCGGGCTGGATATCGTGTGTTTCCGCTTCAACCCTGGCGCAATGGACAATGCACAGCTAAACCAACTGAATCAGTCGATCCTGGTCAATTTGCAGGAAAGCGGTATCGCTGCTCCTTCCTACACAACTCTTGGTGGTGTTTACTGTCTTCGCGTAGCCATATCAAACCACCGCAGCCGAGATGAAGATTTTGACCTGCTGGTACACCAGGTGATCAGAATCGGTAAAAGTTTAATGTAGGAGCGAGCCTTGCTCGCGATTCTTTTTTTAATCTCTGCAGGTCGCGCACAAAGCACGCTCTTACATTCGCGAGCAAGGCTCGCTCCAACAGTTAAGCTCGCTTCCACTGCGAGGCTCGTTCCTCCAGTCAAAACATCTCGGAACTGTCGATATCTTCCTCTGTGGTTAGCTTGCGCGCGGGGATGAAATCGCCGGTAATCATCTGATCGTAGGTAAGGCCTGGTCCGACCATGGGGTAAACACCTGCTTCCACGTCGATAATGACCTCGAGGAATGCCGGCCCCTTGAATTTGAGCCATTCTCCAACCACTCGTTGCACATCCCGGGCCTGGTCCAGGCGAACGGCAAACTCAAATCCATCGGCTTGCGCCGCTTTGACAAAATCCTTCTTGTGTAAAGACTTGTCGCTGGCCGCCATGCGGCCCTTGTAATACAGTTTTTGCCATTGCCGAACCATGCCATCGCCAAAATTGTTCAGCACCAGGACTTTGATCGGCAGGTGATAGGTGGTGGCTGTTTCAAGTTCGCCCAGGTTCATCCGGATACTGCCATCACCATCCACGTCAATCACCAGGTGATCGGGTTTTGCAAACTGGGCTCCAATAGCGGCGGGCAGGCCAAAGCCCATGGTGCCCATGCTGCCCGATGTCAGCCACAAACGAGGGTTCTTGAAGTCAAAGTACTGTGCCGCCCACATCTGGTGTTGCCCAACACCGGTTGAAATAATGGCGTCACCGCCGGTGATCCTGTTGATCGCCTCAATCACCGCATAGGGCTGAATCAGCGTGCTTTCACGATCGTAATTCAGACCATAGGTTTCCTTCAGGTCTGCGATTTCTCGGTGCCATTCAGAAAAATCCAGCGCCATACCCTGTTGCCTCCCAAAATCGCAGAGAGACTTCAGATCTTTCTTCATAATTCCTACATGAAACCAATCGACCGGTTTAACCTTGCCGATTTCAGAAGGATCGATATCAAACTGGGCGATGTGCCGGGCATTTGGTGCGAATTTGTCTGGAACACCGGCCACGCGGTCATCAAAACGCGCACCCACGGCAATCAGGAAATCGCAATCCTCCACGGCGTAATTCGCACAGGCAACGCCATGCATCCCCAGCATGTGAAGCGATAATGGCTTGGTCGTATCCACCGCGCCGATGCCCATCAATGTTGTGGTCACCGGGATTCCAAATTGGGCCGCAAACTGGCGCAGTTCTTCGCTGGCATCACCATTGATGACGCCGCCGCCAGCATAAATCAGCGGCCTCCGGGACTGCCTCAACAACTCCATGAAAGATGCGCAATCCTCAGCATCAAGTATATTTTCTCTTACGGCATAAATGCGTTGGCGATAGCCGGGAACCGGCAGCAGGCCTTCACCCTCGAACACACCGGTCCAGTTCTGAACATCCTTGGGCAAATCAACCACTACGGGTCCTGGCCGGCCAGTACGGGCTATTTCAAATGCCGTGCGTACTGTTTTCTCCAGTTTTTCCGGATCCGTGATCAGAAAAGTGTGCTTCGAAACGGGCCCCAGGCAACTGGAAACCGGAGCCTCCTGAAACGCATCGCTGCCGATGGCTGCGGTCGGGACCTGGCCACAGATCACAACGATGGGTGTGGAATCCGCCATGCTGTCCCGCACCGGGGTTACAGTGTTGGTTGCTCCCGGCCCCGACGTCACTATTACCACTCCGACCTGGCCGCTGGCGCGGGCATAGCCGGCAGCCATAAATCCAGCCCCTTGCTCATTGGCAGGCACAATCAGTGGCATGGGTTCGCGGCCATCGGCGTCACGGTGCGTATCGTTATAGCGGAATACAGCATCGTATGTGGGTAAAATTGCCCCACCACTGTATCCAAAAATGGTATCCACACCCTGATCTGCCAGTACCTGAACGACCATCTCGGCACCGGTCATGGTCTTGCCTGCCAGGGGATGAGGAGCGGAAGCCGCTGATTGTGGGGAATAATTCATGCCGGATCTGTTGCCTGCTGTGGGCGGTTGCCCATTGTGGATGAAAACTGCTGTTAACGATTTATTTCGCGATTCCTGCAGTGTCGAACAATTAATCCTTCATTGCAATAGCCTTGTTTCTGGGAGACCATTGGAGATCAAACAGATGTCAGACTATTGGTAAAATTTAACTCCGGACATTCACATTATCATGCGACATATCATCTCTATCCTGATGCAGAACGAGGCAGGAGCACTGGCCCGCGTTGCCGCCATGTTTTCATCCCGCGGTTACAACATTGAATCCCTTAGTGTGGCGCCCACGGAAGACCCCCATACTTCCCGCCTGACCCTGGTTACAATAGGGTCTGACCAGGTGATCGAGCAGATCAACAAGCAACTTCTCAAACTGGTCGACGTGGTCAACACCGCCGACATGACCATGGATGACCACATCGAAAGAGAATTGCTCTTGCTGAAGGTCATGGTAAAAGATGAAGCGCGAGAAACCCTGCCCGGCATCATTGAGTCGGCTGGTGCGCGCGTTCTGGATGATTCACCTGAGACCTACACACTGGAACTGACCGGCGCGAATAACCGGATGGATGAATTCATTGCCGAGGTCAGCGCCTGCGCGGAAATACTGGCCGTGGTGCGCAGTGGCGCCATGGCAATTGCCAGGGGCCAAAAGGTCCTCAGCGCCAAATCCTGATCACCGCCTGGCCGCACAATTTTGCTCTGACCCCTGCTGACTCTCTTACAGATACCAGATAATTCCGGTTTTCTTGAAAAAATTATAATAGCGCCGCTGATTTCGCGTGGAACGGCCCTTCATGCCTTTCAACTCCATCACTGCCTTGCGTAACTGGAACCATTCAGGTGATCCCCAGCGATAGGATATCTTTATTAAATCTTCAAAACTGGCATGGATATCGGCCGCAAGATCCTCGTCCACGAAGAAAAAGCCCATCTCGTTGTTGTACAGCCTCGATCGATAATCAAAATTGGTTGTACCGACGAAGCCCAGATCACTCTCAATAAATAATTTGGCATGTAACTTGCCATAAGTCGTGTCACCCTGGCCGAGCTTCACGGAATCCAGTCTGCCGGTTTCGTAAATTTTCAGCCGCGGATGACTGACAATTTCCAGCCACTCCTCACTGTTGACCAACTCGGAATTTATTTCGTCCTTCCCGGATGCCGCCAGCCAGGCAGCCCTCATCTCTGGTGTGAACAACAAACGAGGGGCAGTTTCCATGTCAATAACAGACTGGGCCGGGAAATTATCCGAAGTCAACACCGAATTCGTCACAATTTCCAGGGTCGCGGATGGGTGGTCTTTCAGCCACTGACGAAACTCCTCCGCTTCGTCGATCAGCAGGCTGCCATCCTTGTTTTTGTACTCAGCCAGAAACAGATAAGGCGATACGATCCTGACTGATTTCGCGTCAGGCCGATACTCCCCAATCCTCGCCAGAACCGACATGATGGAATTCGGATTGCGTTCCTGATTACGCTCCACATCGCGCGTTACGGCCCGATCAGACAGATTTCCCAATTCATGCGCCAACCTGACCTGCGAATTGTGAAAGCCTGAATTCATGTATTCGTCCATCTCCGCCAGGTGCGGTTTGAAATATTCGGAACGCTTCAGGGCGCGCAGGGCCTCCTGAGATTTCCGCCGCTCTTGCTGGTAATAACTGACCTCACCTGCGGAAGTCGAGGGCGTGATTCGCTTGTTCAAGTGAATCAGGAACAGCAGCGTCGAATATTTCTCACTGAGTTCACCTACCGTGAGGTCCTGCTCCACTGCATCGGGAGAAGAACGAACCAGCAATTCTGCGTCCCGGTAAAAATTCAGATCAGGGCTACCATCACCTTGAATACCGTAATAATCCTCAGATATATTGCGGCCACCTGTGATCGCAGCAGATTTCGACTCAAAACTACCGTCCTTGACCAGAAACTTATCGTGAGAGCGGCGGTTGGGATTATTGAATTTGCTCAGCGCGTTGAAGATCACGACCTGGACACGCGCCTTTTTGGTGGTCATTTCACCCGCCCGGTTGCGCATGAACCCGCCGTTTTCCGCACAGGTTTCCAATGCTTTCAAGGCGGAATGAGTACTACTGAACGAACCCATCGCATCAACCGTTACACGAATGTCCACACCCCGTTGCACGGCGTTGCACATGGCACCCAGCATGGCGTGGCCAACCAGATCGGTCTTGAATATATAATAGGTAAAATCGATCGTGTGTTCCGCATTTTCAATCATCCACAGTTTGACCGCCAGTGAGTCGATCGCTGCATGTTCGTCCGGCCCCAGGAACTTGGTGCGGGCATGCTGAACCGGAATATCGGCTTCTTTGCCCAACTCGATCAAGTTGATATCCAGCTTCTTGACGTCTACCCATGCCCGGTCCTGGTAGAGCTGATTGATGAAAGGGTCATCAACGGCGCCCAGGGGTGGGCAGGATGGCAAATCCTGTGTTCCCGCCGGACATGGTTCCGGTCTGGGCGTGGTGGCGCATGCTCCCAGGGTCAGAACCACCAGTGTTAGCAAAACAATTTTCATACCTGGCCTCATGGATTTTTAGCTCCCAAGTTCAACAATCAATCTGCTGCATGACGAAAAAACACCCCTTACTGCGCATCATCCAGAACAATTTCCGCAGCAACCGCGTAGTGATCTGAAATCACTTCAGGAACAACCGCATAAGTGGTAAACCGGAGTCCCGCTGAGATCAGAATCCAATCCAGGCGGGCGCCCTTGTCACCATAAGTACTCAAGCCTTCTGCGTGCGCCTCGAATACTCGCAGATCAAGTTGCCGCGCAAAATAGACCAGAGATGAATCTTCAGTCTGCCAGTCCGTGTTGAAATCACCCAACACCACCATCGGCCCTTCGATCTTTGCCAGCACTGCGACCATTTCATCAATCTGTGCACGGCGCACGGACCGGCGGGAGAAATCCAGATGCACGGAAACGATCTTTATCTGCTTTGCTTGCTGCAAAGCACCCAGTGGATTCCAATTCAGTGCGCCGATCACAAATCCCTTGGTTGTGGTCGGCTTCGACGGCTTGAAGCTATGGGAAAACGTGCCTTGAAACGGGACCTTCGACAACAGGGCTGTACCAAAATCATACATCCGGTTGCTCGCGTGAACACCGTGATAGGTGCAGGGATACCCCGCCTCATCTGCAATGAAGTTCACATGATTGAAATTGCCACTCCACGAAGATTCAGCATCAGCTTCCTGCAGTGCAATCACGTCGGCCCCGGATTTTTTCAGCGCTGCGGCCACATCAACCAGGTTGGCCCGGATAGTCTTGCCCTTCAGCAACATCTGGTTGCGCTTGTCCTTGCGCCCATGCGCCATATTCAGCGTCACCAGGCGTAAATGTTCCGATTCGATCAAAACATTGCGAGCCGGCTCCTGCGGACAGGCTGCCAACACTATTTCCAGCGGCAAGCAGGCCAGCAAAAGCAATATCAGAAAGCTGGTGACTTGCTTGAATATCTTCATAAATCAATAAGTAAAAGGTGATCTCAGATTTATGGATATGGCTCTGAATTCAGAATTGGAACTCCATTTGTATGCCAGACCGATGTGTTCAAAGGTGATGAACCAGATTTTCATACCCTTGCTGCCTTTACCCAGGGCAAGGCCAATTTCCCACTGGTCACTGACCGACTCTACGCGGTCCTCATCTACGTGAAAATTGAGCCGGTCGAACAAGTAGTTATAGGTAAAGTGCCAGTTGAGGAAAAGCGCATCGCCACCTAAACTGAAGCGTTTCAAAGGCTGATTGACTTCAATTCCGGTCATGAAAGACCCGAAACGTCCGCGGTTTTCAAATTCTGGTTGATAGCCCGCAAAATACAGGCCGTTCAATAACGACCAGTCGACCCGTCCGCTGCCCAATTGGTAGCGGCTCTTGATACCGCCGTAATATATCCACGCCGAATCCGATGTAGTGGTTTCCACTCCATAACCGATATGAGCGTAGGGCCTCAGATACCATTTCCGGGTAATCGGAATTTCAACCTGAACCCCGGGTGTAAACGAGATCGTGCCAAAATTATCGAAATCGATAAAATCGGGAATATTCTCCAATCGGTGCAAACCGATAGACAAGGGGTACTGAATCTCAACGCCAAAGGTACGCTTACCGTTTTCGTCAATGGAAGATCTGCGCACCGTTTGCCGTGGTGGAATGCGAAAGATAAAAACCGAACGGTTTTCGTCTACGCTATACCAACCGGTGCCGAAAAACGCACCCATGGCCCAGTGAATTTGTTTTGCGGGTTCTTCATCAATCGCCTGCAGTTGTGCAAGAACCGGACCGCTGTGAAAGACCAGCGGATAAAGCACGGCAAGCATCGACAAAACGGACAAAGTCCGGCTCCGGAATGATGGCGACACAAAAGGCGACATGCCGCTGAGTATACTTTTACCCACAGCTGACTACCATGCCGGCACAGGGATATAGTGCAAAGATCAGTAAAAAAGCTGAAAAGGGGAATCATTATGATTACAGCTTTCGATTGAAAGCTGTGCTTAATCTGGCACAATGGAACATGCCAGTGTCTCAAAACCGGGAGGAAACCAGTCAGGCTTGCCTGAAAAGTCAATCCCCATGATGCACAAATGGCAGATACAAGCAGCAAAAACTTGAGGTAGAACATGTCAGATCTAGTAGATGGAACAGTCAAATGGTTCAACGACTCCAAGGGCTTCGGATTTATCGAGCAAGAGGGGGGCAAGGATGTATTCGTTCATTTCAGTGCTATTAACGGTGATGGGCGCAAGACCCTGCAGGAAGGCCAACAGGTGACGATGGAAGTTGTCGAAGCCGACAAGGGTCCTCAGGCGGAAAACGTTACCGCTGTCTGAATACAAGTCAGGAATGCCTGAAATCTCTCAGTATTTCAGGACTTGATTTGGATTTCCTGGGCACAGGCCTTATTTGATGCAGGCAGCCGTGACAAGGTGGCCTCTCGTGCACGACATCGCGCCTGCGATAACCCAAATCAGAACCCCAAACGGTACTGTAGGAGGCCGCCATGCGGCCGATTCCTCTTAGCCCGCATATTTCACCAAGGCGGACCGGATCCTTGGTGAATTATGCCGGTCAGCCCGAATCCTTCGACCGCTTGTCCAGTTTTTCAATAAACCTGCCCAGCGCCTGTAGAAATTTCCGCAAAGGTACGGGCAGCTCATCCCAGTCCATGCCGTCCATCGTATTTTTCACACCCAGCCCGAGCTCAGTGTCGCCTTCTACGCGAATGCGGCGCTGAAAAAACAGGGTATCGGGATCGGCCTGACGGGTGGCCAGCAGCGTAAAGCCCAGGCTTTCACCACTGATACAGACGTCATCATCAAGGCTGCGATCGATCGGAGTGAGCCGATCAGAACTCACCAGAATTAGCCAGTCCAGGCACAGGTCCGTCACCCTGATGCGTACCTTGCTGCCATCCAGAAAATCCAGTTCGCCATGCCGCAATGGCTCGCGAAACGCGTCATTCAAGGCGATGGAAAGCACCGGCTTCTGAACAGCATAAGGGATTAATCGCCCCGGGATGGCGACCATGATCCTGGCTAGCGGACGAACAAATTCAGGTACTGGCAGTATTGACTGGCGCACTGGTCCTACCCTGGTAGGTGACTGTAACAATCCAGTATAAATCCCGATTTTGCTAATGTATTGATTCGGATCATGGTCAGCGCCAATTTTGTGCCTAGAATGTGGAACCAGTACCGATTCAGGAAAACACATGGAACTCGTGTGCCCGGCAGGCAACCTGCCCTCATTGAAAGCCGCTGTAGACAACGGTGCTGATGCGGTTTATGTCGGTTTTAAAGACGATACCAACGCGCGTCATTTTGCCGGCCTCAATTTCACCCCGCGAACCTTCGAAAAAGCCGTCCGCTATGCCCAGGAACGGAAGCGGAAAATCTTCGTTGCAGTCAATACCTTCCCCCAGCCCAAAGGGTTCGAACGCTGGGAGACAGCCGTGGACCAGGCGGCGGAATTTGGCGTCGATGCGCTGATACTGGCTGATATGGGCGTGTTGGATTATGCCTGTAAGCAGTGGCCAGAGCTGCGCCTTCACCTGTCGGTGCAAGCTTCTGTCACCACCGCACAAGGGATCAGGTTCTATCACGAAAATTTTGGCATACGCCGCGTGGTCCTGCCTCGCGTACTTTCGCTCAACCAGGTCGCACATGTGATCAGCGAGTCGCCCATCCCCGTTGAGGTTTTTGGCTTTGGCAGCCTGTGTGTGATGGTAGAGGGCCGTTGCCTGTTGTCCAGTTTTGCCACAGGCCGGTCCCCGAATACCTATGGGGCCTGCTCACCTGCCTCTCATGTTCGCTGGGAAGAAACCAATGACGGCACCAATACCCGGCTAAACGGAATACTGATCGATCACTATAAGGAGGGGGAAAAAGCAGGCTACCCAACTTTGTGCAAAGGACGGTTTCAGGTGGGTGAGCACACTTTTTACGCTCTGGAGGAACCCACCAGCCTGAATACTTTATCTATTCTGCCCAAACTCAGAGAAATTGGCGTCAGTGCAATTAAAGTCGAGGGCCGCCAGCGCAGCCCGGCTTATGTGGCACAAGTGACCGCTGTGATGCGCGCAGCGATTGACCATTGCCTGCAGAATCCGCAGTCCTACCAGCCAAAAGAACAATGGATGAATGAACTCGGAAGTGTATCCGAGGGCTCCCAGACCACCCTGGGTGCTTACCACAGGCCCTGGCAGTAGGTGATAACAGGATGAGGATATCCATCGGACCCATTCAGTATTACTGGGAGCGGCAACAGGTGCTGGACTTTTACCAGCAAGTCGCGAACAGCCCTGCGGAAATTGTTTACCTGGGTGAAGTCATCTGCTCAAAACGCCGATTGGTAAGACATGAAGACTGGCTCGCCATTGGAAATGAGCTCAGAGAAAGCGGCAAAGAAGTGGTTTTGTCTTCGCTGACTCTGCTCGAGGCTGCCTCTGAATCAGGCGCTCTGAAAAAACTCTGCCGCAACGACTCGTTCATGGTGGAAGCCAATGACGTGGCCGCTATCCAGTTGTTATCCAGCTCGGGTAAGAGCTTCGTCAGCGGCCCCAGCGTCAACATTTACAACAGTCGAAGTCTGCAAGTGCTCGCCCGCAAAGGCTTGAAGCGCTGGGTACTGCCGGTGGAACTGGGCCTGGAAACACTGAAAGACTTGCAGCAGAATCGGCCTGATGGCGTGGAAACGGAAATATTCGCGCTGGGCCGCTTACCGCTGGCTTACTCGGCGCGCTGCTATACCGCACGCTCCCACAACCTGCCCAAAGATGATTGCCAGTTCAAATGCCTGGATTATCCCGATGGCCGCCTGTTGAAAACCCAGGAAGGCGAGGAATTTCTGGTCCTCAATGGAATCCAGACCCAATCCGCGCTCAGCCACCAGGCCCTGGACCATTTGCCGGAACTGCACGCCCTGGGTGTAGATGTGCTCAGAATCAGCCCCCAGTTCAACCACACTTTGCGCATCATTGAAATCTTTGATGCGGCCCGGAAAGGTGCTGACCCGGGCCTTCTGAAAACGGAATTACTCAGTTTGCTGCCCCTTGGCGGATGCAATGGCTACCTGGTTGACCAGGCAGGAATGGACGATGGGAATTCACAAGCTGCTTGACCACCATCACCGCCAGGTGAACAGAAAAGCATGGCGTGACCTGCACCAGTTTTCAGATGCACTTGCTGCGTCAGGTCAGCTGATTCCGGTCCCGCAAGCGGTATCACCACAACTCCAGATCACCGGGCTTTGCCATCGCAGCCTGATCAATGATGGCCCCGCTTTGCTGTTCCAGAACCCACAAGGACACGATATGCCTGTGCTGGGCAATCTTTTTGGCAGTCAGCAAAGGATTTTGGCCGCCCTGGAACTGGAAGACCAGCGGGACTTGCGCGAGCTGGGGCGTGAATTTGCCTTTTTGCGAAACCCGGGTCTCCCCGACAGCCTGCGATCGGCAATCGACCTTGCACCCGGCTTTGCCAGGCTGGCACATGTAACGCCGGTTAAAAAAGACAGAGCGCCCTGGCAGGAGTTCATAAGCGAAGGTCCTGATGTCGATCTGGGGGCTTTACCGATATCGACTTGCTGGCCTGGCGATGCCGCCCCGCTGATCACCTGGGGAATGGTGATTACGCGCGGCCCCAACAAGCCCCGGATCAACCTGGCCATTTACCGTCAACAGTTGATTGCAAAGAACAAACTGATCATGCGCTGGCTACCCCATCGTGGCGGCGCGCAGGATTTTCGTGAATTTCAGCAAGCATCGCCAGGCGAACCTTTCCCGCTTGCCGTTGTTATTGGCGCCGACCCGGCAAGCTTGCTGGCCGCGGTGACGCCGATACCGGATTCCTTGTCTGAGTATCAATTTGCCGGCTTGTTGCGTGGCCGCAGAAGCCGGTATGTGAAGTCCACCTTATCTGGCCTGCCGCTACCGCAGGGTGCTGAAATCGTGCTCGAGGGGCACATTCAAGCTGGAGAGATGGCAACGGAAGGACCTTTTGCCGATCATACGGGTTACTACAATGACACCGCAGAGTTCCCGGTTTTCACGGTGGAACGCATCTCCCAACGTGACAATCCGCTCTACCTGACGACCTATATGGGCAAGCCCGGAGAAGACGAGCCCTCGGTTATGGCCTCGGCTCTGAACGAACTGTTCATACCACTGTTGCAAGAACAGTTTCCGGAAGTGGTTGATTTCTACCTGCCGCCCGAAGCCTGCTCATACCGCGTAGCGATCGTCAGTATTCGCAAAGGGTATCCTGGCCACGCGCGCCGCATCATGTTTGGAATCTGGTCCTGGTTGCGGCAGTTCACCTATACCAAGACCATCATCGTCACCGATGACGACATTGATATACGCGACTGGAAAGAAGTAATTTGGGCCATTTCCACCCGTGCCGACCCGGTACGCGACACTGTGCTGGTTGAAAATACGCCGATTGACTACCTGGATTTCGCCAGCCCGAAACCAGGGCTGGGGGGTAAAATGGGCATTGACGCGACCAACAAGACCGCAGCGGAAACCGATCGAAACTGGGGCAGGATCGCCAGCATGGATAGAGCTACCAGGGAACAGATCGAGCAGATCGCCCTGGATTTGGGCCTATGAAATAAAACGCTGAAATACGATGCCGGCGTTGGTGCCGCCAAATCCAAAATTATTACTCATAACGGTGTTCAGGCCTGCGTTGTCTTTGCTCTCCAGCAAAACCGGCAAACCCTCAGCTTTCGGATCCAGTTCGGTAATATTGGCAGAAGCCGCCATGAAGTCATTTTCCAGCATCAAAAGACAGTGAATGGCCTCCTGTACCCCCGCCGCACCCAGCGAATGACCGCACAGGGATTTACTTGAACTGAAGGGCGGAACTTTTCCGCCGAAGGCTTCACGGATGGCATCCAGCTCAGCAATATCACCCAATGGTGTACTGGTGCCATGCGTGTTGATGTAATCAATCGGTGCATCCACAGTGGCGATGGCCTGCTGCATGCAGCGCACCGCACCCTCGCCCGAAGGGGCAACCATGTTTGCGCCATCGGAAGTGGCGCCATAGCCCACAATCTCAGCATAAATTTTTGCGCCGCGCGCTTTCGCATGCTCCAGTTCTTCCATTACCAGCATGCCGCCGCCCGCTGCAATCACAAAACCATCACGTGCAGCATCATAGGCGCGTGATGCCTGCGCGGGATTGTCGTTATATCCGGATGACAAGGCGCCCATGGCATCAAACATCATCGCCAGCGTCCAGTCTTCCTCTTCACCGCCACCGGCAAAAATCAGGTCCTGCTTACCCCATTGGATTTGCTCCATCGCATTTCCAATGCAGTGGGTGCTGGTGGCGCAGGCGGATGTGACGGAATAGTTGAGACCCTTGATTCCGAAGTGAGTGGACAGACAGGCGGAAACCGTGCTGCTCATGGTTCGCGGCACCAGGTAAGGACCAACCCGGCGTACACCCCGTGCGCGCAGCTTATCGGCACCCGCAACCAGATTGAAACTCGACGCACCGCCCGAACCGGCAATCAAGCCGGTACGCGGATTCGACACTTCAGAATCGGTCAGCCCGGCATCCTCAATTGCCTTTTGCAGGGCAACGTACGCAAAAGAAGCGGCATCACCCATAAATCGAAGATGCTTGCGATCAATGTGTTCGCGAAGGTCAATTTCTACAGATCCGCAGACCTGGCTGCGCAAACCCATTTCCCTGAATTTTTCATTGAAACTGATCCCCGATTTGCTGTCATGCAAAGACTGTTTTACAGATTCTTTGGAATTCCCCAAACATGAAACAACACCCATACCCGTGACCACGACTCGACGCATACGATCTTCCTCAAAAACTGTCGGTGGAAAGAAACAGCCCGACCTTCAGGTCTTCAGCCGTATAAATGACCCGCCCGTCGACGGCAACGGTACCGTCGGCAATGACCATGCTCAATCTGCGAGCAATCACTCTTTTCATATTCAGCGTGTAAGTCACTACTTTGGCTGTCGGCAAAACCTGGCCGGTAAACTTCACGTTTCCGACACCGAGCGCCCGGCCTTTGCCCTTGCAACCGATCCAGGAGAGAAAAAACCCACACAACTGCCACAGGGCATCGAGTCCCAGGCAACCGGGCATAACCGGGTCTTCATCAAAGTGAAGCGGAAAAAACCACAGCTCAGGATGAATATCCAGCTCTGCAGTAATACTTCCCTTGCCATGCAATCCACCATCGTTGTTGATATCGACAATACGGTCAATCATCAACATGTTTCCGAGTGGCAGCTTTCCGGTATCCGCTCCAAATAAGCGACCGGTGCCGCACAATTGCAATTCTTCCCGGGAGTAGGAACTCTTTCTGTTTTGAAGTTCGTTCATGTGAAATTCTGATTCCTGTTCAAGACACGATGAAATACTACCGTCACTTTACGGCATATACCTGATGGAAATCACCTTTTACGTAATTTATTGCATGGGACTGATGCGGACTTATCCCCGATCTTGACTTTGATGTCATTGGCCATCAGCGCTTCACCCAGCGTCAACAGCAGGGCGGTTGGCAGATCGAGATTGACTTCTGATGTCATTCAGCCGCACTCCAGTAATAAATCATGTTATATCCGGCAGGCGCTCACTAACGGTACAATATCTGCCAACGACTGCAAACGCCGAGCAATTATCCTGGAAAAAAATTGATGACCCAAGAGCCACAAAAAACCACGCATTTTGGTTACCGTAAAGTCCCCGTACAGGAGAAAACCGGCCTCGTACACGAGGTGTTTGAGTCGGTCGCGAGTAAGTACGACTTGATGAATGACCTGATGTCGCTGGGTGTCCACAGGATATGGAAACGCGATTTTGTCGCCAATAGCGGTGTCCGACCTGGTCACCAGGTGCTTGACCTGGCTGGAGGCACTGGTGATATCGCCGCCCTGATGAGCAAGCGTGTAGGTAAAAACGGGCGCATTGTACTTTCCGATATCAACGAGGCAATGCTCGAGATCGGGCGTCAACGGCTGGAAGACCGGGGCATTTGCGGCAACATCAGTTACGCTCTGGCCAATGCCGAGAAGCTGCCCTTTGCCGATGGCGAATTCGATGCGGTGACCATCGCATTCGGCTTGCGCAATGTGACCGACAAGGGCGCTGCGCTGCGCGAAATGTACCGCGTGTTACGCCCCGGAGGCAAAGTCATGATCCTGGAATTCTCACAGGTTCAGCCTGAGTTGCTGAAGAAATTGTATGACGGCTACTCCTTCGGAATCCTGCCGGTACTGGGCAAACTGGTTGCCGGAGATGAAGACAGCTATCGCTATCTGGCCGAAAGCATACGGCAGCACCCGCCGCAGGAGGAATTGGCGGAGATGTTGCGTAAAGCCGGCTTCGACAGAGTCCGTTACCGAAACCTCACGGGCGGAGTCGTGGCCATCCACAGTGGAGTTCATCTCTGATTATGTCTGACTATCGCACACCCCTGCCCTCGATCCTGGCCGGCATGCTTGAAGTAGCGATTAATCGCATTCTGGCACTGGATGAAGCCACACCGGAGCGCTTGCAGCAATTGGAAAATCGCCTGCTGCAACTGGACCTGGAAGGTATAGGCATCAGCCTGTTTTTCTCCTTCACAAGTGATCGTGTCGAAGTCAGTATCGACAGTGAAAATGATCCGGATACCACAATTAGTGGCTCTCCTGTTGCGCTTTTTGCAATGGCGGTTCCAGAGGGTGCGGGCAACTGGAGCAGCCCTGACTCACGGGTCACCATTACCGGTGATGCCAACCTGGCCCGCGATCTGGAAAGGTTGTTTTCACGCCTCGATCCCGATTGGGAGGCAACTCTTTCTCGCGTTTTTGGCGATGTGCTGGGTCATCAGGTCGCAAGTGGCTTGCGCGCTGGAGCGGACCAGGCCAGGGAAGCCGCCGGCAATGCGGGTGAAATGGTCAGTGAATTTCTCCAACGCAGTGAAGGGCCCCTGGTCAAGGCAGCCGATATCAGAACTTTTGCGGATGATGTTGACGAAACACGAGATGCGGTCGAACGTCTGGAAGCCAGGATACAGTTAATGCAGGAAGCCGAATCACCGGAGGATGAGGCGCCGGAGGATGAAACGTGATCCACGGCTTCAGACAATTTTCCCGATTGCTGAAGATCAGTGCGATCCTTTCCCGCTATCGGCTCGACGAGTTTCTTGAGGCAACCCACCTGTACCGTCCGATGCGCCTGTTGCGTGTTATTGCACCGTGGGGACGACGCCATGTCGCCGATGCTCCACGCGGAGAGCGCTTACGCCTGGCCCTGAATGAAATGGGTCCGATTTTTGTAAAATTTGGCCAGATTTTATCCACGCGACGGGACATGATTCCGACAGACATCGCCGATGAACTGGCCTTGCTGCAGGACCAGGTACCTGCGTTTCCCGGAGAAGAAGCCAGGGCCATTATTGAACAGGCGCTGGAAAAACCGGTAGAACAACTGTTTCAGTCTTTCGATATGACCCCACTGGCCTCGGCATCCATCGCCCAGGTTCATGCGGCCACGCTACCGGACGGCGACAAAGTCGTGGTTAAAGTGGTGCGCCCGGGAATCAACAAGCAATTGCGACGGGACATCGACCTGCTTTACGCCATCGCCGGTCTGGCAGAAAAATACTGGGAAGGCGGCCAGAGAGTGCGGCCCCAGGAATTTGTACGTGAATTCGAAACCTTTGTGTTTGACGAACTGGACATGTACCGCGAAGCGTCCAATGCTTCTTTGCTACGCAGTAATTTTGAAGGATCAAAGGATCTCTATATCCCCGAAATTTACTGGCCGTACTGCCGCGAACAGGTGCTCGTCATGGAGCGGGTCTCGGGCCTGCCGGTGAATGACATCCAGGGCCTGCGTGACGCGGGCGTTAACCTGGAACGCCTGGCCAAGATCGGCATTCGTGTGTTTTACACCCAAGTATTCAGGGACAATCTGTTTCACGCTGATATGCACCCGGGCAACATCCTGGTGGATGTCACCGACCCGGAGAACGCCAGTTATATCGCCCTCGATTTCGGCATTGTGGCGAGCTTGACCGCAAAAGACCTGGCCTACATTTCCGAGAATTTCATGGCCTTGTTCAACCGCGATTACTATCGCGTGGCCCAACTGCACGTGGACGCGGGATGGGTGCCGCATGACACCCGCGTTGAGGAACTGGAAGCGGCTATCCGAACGGTGGGTGAGCCTAATTTCACCCGGCCGCTCAATGAAATTTCATTCGGCGAATTGATGCTGAAGTTATTCCAGGTGGCTTACCGCTTCAAGCTGAACATACAGCCGCAGCTCATCATGCTGCAAAAAACCCTGTTGAATATAGAAGGCCTGGGACGGGAATTGTCTCCGACATTCGATGCCATGGCCGTGGCCAAGCCGGAACTGGAGGCCATTCTGAGAGAGAAACACGGCCTCGACAAAACTGCAAAAGACCTGCGCGAACGCCTGCCCGGCTGGTTAAACAAGGCCCCGGAAATGCCAGGTCTGCTGCATACCTATCTGAAGCAGGCCACCGAAGGCAACCTGGTCACCCGGATTGATTCGCAGGATCTGGCTCGCTTGCAGGCCGGCCAGGAGGACTCCAGCCGGCGCACGCTGAGAGCGATAAGCGGTGCCGGGCTGGTGATAAGCGGCGCGCTGCTCACGGGACTGGACGTCGGCCCCTGGCATCTGCAGGGTCTTTCCGTCGCGGGGCTCATATCCGGACTACTTGGCGCCTGGTTATTACTCTGGGCCCACAAGCGCTGACTGTAGGAGGCCGCCATGCGGGCGATTTCTTTACATGGCAAACCTTTCGGCCGCATGGCGGCCTCCTACAGTCAGCGGCGCAAAATGGCCCACCAACGGGCGATATTGAGCAAGCTCATCAGCGAAGCAGAAACATAGGTCAACGCGGCCGCTTTCAGCAGGCGCCTGGCATGCGGCTGATCAACCGGATTCAAAATTTCCTGCTGTGCCAGCATCGGCAATGCCCGACCGAAACTTGCGTCGAATTCGGTCGGAAGGGTGAGCAAGTGGACCACCACCGCTGAACCCAGAGTAAGCAACCCACCGAGGAACATCAACAGACCGGCCGCCGGAACCCGCGTCAAGCCGATAATCACGGGTGTGGCCATCAATAACAGGGCCCCCACCTTTTCGATTGGACTCACCCACCTGACCAGGCGGGTTCGTAGTCTCAGCGGTGTGAATCCCTGGGCATCCTGCTGCGCATGCCCAACTTCATGGGCAGCGATGGTCACCGCAGTCAGCGAATGTCCGGTAAAATTTGAATCAGTGAGCCGGACGACTTTTTCCAAAGGGTCGTAATGGTCACCGGATTCAGCTACCTCGACCCGAACATCCTGAAGTTCCAGCGAGTCGAGTAATTGACGCGCCATTTCGCCGCCTGACTGGGGATAACGATCCGCAGGCTGGCTGTAGCGCTCCATCACCCTCCTCACCCACACACCCGGGCCAACAATCAAGACCAGCAGTAAAACAACAATGATGACAATATGCATGAGTACCCCAATTCGTCTCCGCCTAATGATACAAGCTTGGCCGCAGAAAGCATGGTAAGAGATTGCCACAGTAAAGCATCTCAGGGAGAGGTCGGATACCTGCTTGCAGGACAATCAATCGTTGGGAACGATTGCTTAGCCCGCATATTTCACCAAGGCGGACCGAGTTCTAATATTTATATCTATAAATCATAGATTTATAGTCTAATTTGTCAGAATCCTGTGCTTACACTTTGTCCTATCCGGTTTTGCGCCGTGTCTGGCATAATTACCGTCTGCATCCAGCTATTTATCGACCAGCACCGAGACAACATTCATTCCAGGTAGAATTCATGACAATGCCGAAAAAAGCAAAGCTTCTATATACACTGCTGCTGTGCATATTCTGGTCGCCGCTTGTTCATTCCGGTCTGACGGACTGGATCGACGAAAACATAACCGACCCCCAGGACGACAAACTGGACATAAGCAGCTACCTGGGCAGTGCCCGCGGCTTTTTACCGATACCCATCATCATCACGGAGCCGGCTGTGGGTTATGGGCTGGGTGCAGCAGTAGCGTATTTTCATGCGCCGAAGGAACTCGATGAGGATACTCACCCTCACAAGGGCCCACCCAGCGTCAGTGTGGGCTTTGCAGCCAAGACAGAAAACGGCACTTATCTTTACGGTGGCGCCCATTCTGGGGTCTGGAAAGACGATCACATTCGATATGTCGGCGCCCTGGCTAAAATGAACATAAACATGACCTGGTATCCTTCACTGGGAGGAAATATTGGCAGGCCAAACCAGGGTATCGATTTCAACGTCAACGGCATTTTCCTGTACCAGCAAATGCAGTTCAGGCTGAAAGAAAGCAACTGGTGGCTGGGTGCCACTTATCTTTTCGCGACCGCCGACAACACCTTCAAGATTTTCGATGACCTGCCGATCAGCTTGCCGGACCCCCAGTTCAGTTTTGACCTCGGCGCTGTGAGCGCTTTCCTTGTATATGATGGTAGAAACACTACTTTCACTCCTTCAAAAGGCGTTCAGGCCAAACTCGAATATCAATCTTATGATGATACCTGGGGCAGCGATTTTGATTACCAGCTCCTGACGGGTACCGTCAACCACTATACGCCCATTGGCAACTATTCCAGCCTGGGCTTGCGTCTGAAGGGACAAACAGTTGCAGGTGATGTCCCGTTTTTTGGCTACCCTTTCGTGAATATGCGTGGCATCCCTGCGATGCGCTACCAGGGCAAGGATGTACTTACCGGTGAAGCAGAATACCTTTGGGGTTTTACCCCACGCTGGTCGCTGGTGTTTTTCGGCGGTGTCGGCACCACTTCCGCCATCAGTGAATTTGGCGGCGAGGGCAAAACCGTGGCTGCAGGCGGCCTCGGATTCCGCTACCGCCTGGCCAGGTTGCTCGGAATGCAGGCCGGTATAGATGTCGCCCGGGGACCGGAAGACACAGCGATTTACCTGACAGTCGGCAGCGCCTGGGCCTGGTAGCAAGAGAGCCCGGGAAGCACTGAGCACCATGTAGGAGCGAGCCTTGTTCGCGAAAGGTTTTTAAATTACCACCCAATAATTTTTTCTACCACTCAATAATTTTTTTCTACCACCCAAAAAATAGTAAACCCTTCGCGAGCAAGGCTCGCTCCTACAAAACCGGGGCGATAAATCCGAAAAAAGAGCTGAGAAACATGATGGTGACCTGGCGGCGGGTTCGAATAACATCGGGAAAACGGCCAACCGAATAATAGTTCTGATAAAATTCTGGAGTCCCCGGCACAGCCTGGTGGCCATCAGCGGCCATTTCATAAAGCGTGGTGGAATGGTAAGGCCACAGGTCGAACACCGGCAGCGTTCTTGAAACAGATTCAATCGCTCCGCTCACTTCATCTGCGTCCACTTTCAGGGCCACGGCCCAACTGTTTTGCGGCTGAATGTCGCGCCGGATCAAATTCTCCAGATCCTGCGCAAACCTTGCATCCCAGATGATCAGGCCATTTTCGGTGTTGAACCCCTCGGACCTCGGATCAAAATTATGCGAACCGACCATCGCAATGTGGCCATCAACCACAAAAGATTTGGCATGCAGGGCTGAGCGTGGTGCTGGCATTTCGATGGTTGAATTATCACCACTGACTATGGACCGACTGACGATTCCCTGTTGTTTTTCCCGGATCAGATCTGGCCAGCGCGGAAAGAATTGCGGCGCATCCATCGGGAAGGTTTGAATTCATACATTAGAAAGCCCAGTGTCTTCACATAGTGCTTTTTGTGCTTGTCAGTGTTGGCGTAGACGGTGTCAGCATCGGAAGCTGCGAGGGAATTGGTGGAATACACCAATTCAATATCCGGATTCGTTTTGCGCAGTTGTTTGAACAACTTGCGGGCATTTTTCGACAAAACCATGTACGGAGACTGCAGTACTACGGAAGTTGTGGCGGAAGAAAGCACCTCATAGAGCTCAGCCGTTATATCCTGTTTACTTGATTCCTCGGCATATTCCGCCTTGCGCGGCTTGTCCGAAAAATACTCAATTCGGTCAATTTCATAGGCACTGTCCAGGAACAGGCGCTTAACTTTCTGGTAATCGTCAATTCGCTTCAGGGCAAGCTGCAGCCGGTCGGGAATCTGGTAGGGTTTCAGCTCAGTGCTTTCGTCTTTGAGCAGTTTGTGTGCAACGTCTGTTAAATGTTGAACCGGAATGGATTTGCGATATTCCCAGAACCAATCAAATGATTCACGCATTTCTCTGGCCACGCGACCGTAGACCAGTACATCCCGGTCCTTGAATTCATAGTTGGTATCAAAGTCAAAATAGCGGTCAGCGTGGCCAGAGAAATGCGTGAATCATT
>PVMS01042418.1_pt1 | contig 23535 bp, 16 predicted proteins | sample 1853461 | NCBI WGS metagenome assembly PVMS01 (sample SAMN08582032, study PRJNA380276) | Marine sediment metagenome, whole genome shotgun sequencing project. | isolation source: ocean sediment barecode stripped | collected 2017 | reverse complement strand
GAGGCGGAATAACCTGCAACTCTTGTGATTGCACGTTGAACAGCCATTGAAGAGTAATTTATAATGACTCCTTCTTTTTGATTTGCCATAACCTTGCCAAAAACAATAGATGGAATTACAGTCCCGTTAAGGTTTAATTTGCTCACCTCATCAAAATCTTTCATTGAAAGATCAAAAATTGTCTCATCTTCACCAATTGTAGCCCCAGGCAGATTTCCTCCTGCTATATTGAGAAGAATATCAACTCTGCCATAAAGTTCCATTACTTTATCTTTTGCTTCTATTAAAGATTCTTTAGATAAAATATCTGCTTCCAAAGCAATTGCTTCACAACCTTCTGATATTAATTCTTCAATCTGTGGAATTAACGCTTTTTCATTTCTTGTTAATAAAACTACGGTAACACCAGATTTTGCAAGACTTTTTGCTACACAACCACCTAGAATGCCACCTGCTCCGGTAATTACAGCAACTTTTCCATCGATTTTAAACATTTGATCCATTTGTAATTTTTTTCGGTAACGTATAAGTTCAAAAATAATTTATTGTGTTCACTCATACAAACTTACTTCAATAATATTAAACTTTATCCGATTAAAATAGTGCAGCAAAAATTATATGCTAAGTTGTCAAAATAGTATCATTAATGTATAAAGCCATTTGAAATTCTTGCTAATATTCAATCCAATTGATGAGTATTTAGGTTTAGATCCACTTTTATCCTGTACCATTTGAGATACTAATCTTATTTGAAAAGTCCAAACCCAGAAAACGGACTCCTTAATAGTAAAATAAATTTGATACTATTTTTGCCTATAAATCTGTTTTTAAATTAATTATGTGTTAAAAATATCGTTATTTTGTGATTCAAGCTATTATATATGAAACTACATTTATTGGATAGAACCAGTTTGAAAAATAGTTCTTTTACAGTGAAAGACAATTGTTACCCTTATTTTTTAAAAATATGGCATTATCATCCTGAATTGGAATTGGTTACTGTGTTAAAAAGTACAGGTACTCGTTTTATAGGAGATAATATCGAAAAATTTGAAGAAGGCGAAGTTGTTTTGATAGGAGAAAATGTACCACATATGTGGCAAAACGATGACGCATATTTTGAGGAGTCATCTGATCTAACTGCACAGGCCATTGCTGTTCATTTTAAAAGAGATTTTTTTGGCACTGATTTTTTAAATGCTCCGGAAATGAAGCATATAGCGAAATTGCTTGAGACTGCCAGTCACGGAATAAAGTTTCTTGAAGTTTCAACAATAATTATTGATGAAATAAAATTATTGCTTACCCTTGATAGTTTTGAGAAGACGATGAAGTTCATTGGAATTTTGGATGCATTGACAAAGCATAAAAACTACAAGTTATTATCGAGTAAAGGATTTATAAATTCATTTAATAAAACAAAGAATAAGAGCTTGGATAAGACCTATGAATATGTTTTTAATAATTTTAACAAACCCATTAGCTTAAATGAAGTGGCAGATGTGGCCTGTATGAATCCATCAGCATTCAGTCGATTTTTTAAACGTGTAAATCGAAAAACATTTACCAGATATCTAAATGAAATTAGAATTGGTTATGCTTGTAAGCTTTTAATTGAACAAAAATCCAATGTCAGCACAATTTGTTATGAGGCGGGATTCAATAATATTTCAAATTTTAACAGACAATTTAAAAGTATCAAAGGAATGTCACCAACAGAGTACATACATCGTCATCCATAAAGACATTCAAAAAATACATTAGGCAAAAAAAGTATCACTTTAGGCAGTTTTAAAGGTAGATATATATTTATACTTCAAGTAGTTTTGTAGAAATATATAATCTTTAAATGAAGGAAGAAATTATAATTACCGAGGTATTGGTAAAAGATATTCGTTTTCCAACCAGTAAATCATTGGATGGATCAGATGCCATGAATCCGGACCCGGATTATTCAGCAGCATATGTTATTTTAAAAACCACCCACTCAGAAGGTATAGAAGGTCATGGACTGACTTTTACAATTGGAAGAGGAAACGAGCTGTGTGTGGCAGCGATAAAATCATTGTCTTATTTGATTATTGGTAAAAGTTTAGATTCAATTACAGCTGATATGGGTGCTTTTTGGAAAATGATAACTGGCGATAGTCAATTGCGTTGGTTGGGACCTGAAAAAGGGGTGATTCATTTAGCTACCGGGGCCATTGTAAATGCAGTTTGGGATTTGTATGCTAAAATAGCAGGAAAACCACTATGGAAGCTTTTGGCAGATATGACACCTGAAGAGTTGGTCAATTGTATTGACTTTACCTATATTACTGACGCAATTACGAGAGAAGAAGCCCTAAAAATTCTAAAGAAAAATGAGTCGACAAAACAGGTAAGGATTAACAAATTAATTCAAGAGGGCTATCCGGCGTATACAACTTCAGCTGGTTGGATAGGTTATTCTGATAAGAAAATGAGACGCTTGTGCAGAGAAGCCAAAGAGGCAGGATTTCGGCATATGAAAATAAAAGTAGGCGCTGATTTACACGATGATATGCGTAGAGCAGCTATTATTCGAGAAGAAATAGGGGCAGACCTTAAATTAATGATGGATGCCAATCAGAAATGGGATGTTGACGAAGCCATTACAAATATGAAAGAATTGGCCAAATTCAATCCGTGGTGGATAGAGGAACCAACCAGTCCGGATGATATATTGGGACATGCCAAAATAGCAAAAGCTGTGGCACCCATAAAAGTAGCAACAGGTGAGCATTGTCACAATAGAGTAATGTTCAAGCAATTGATGCAAGCCGGAGCCATTGAAATTTGTCAGATTGATAGTTGCCGTGTTGGAGGTGTTAATGAAATATTGGCAATTTTATTAATGGCGGCCAAATTTGAAATACCGGTTTGTCCACATGCCGGTGGTGTAGGCCTTTGTGAATATGTGCAACATTTATCCATGATAGATTTTATAGCAATAAGCGGTTCTAAAGAAGGAAGAGTTATAGAATATGTAGATCATTTACATGAACATTTTATTGACCCAGTAGTTATTAAATACGGAGCATATATACCTCCAACATTACCGGGGTATAGCATAACCATGAAAGAACAAACATTGTTGGATTATAATTTTCCAAACGGAATTATTTGGAATGAAGATAGAATTAAACAAAATTAATTTATTTTTAACTTAAATTTAAGTGTGTGAAACAATTTGCATTAGTTATCGCGGTTATGATGAGCCTTCAATTCATGAATGCTCAGGAAAATTACGTTCCGACAGAAGAAAACCTGGATGCTCGAAAGTGGTTTCAGGATGCTCGTTTTGGCTTATTTATTCACTGGGGTGTTTATAGTATTTTGGGTGATGGTGAATGGGTCATGAATAATCAGAATATAGCGATTGACGAATACGAGAAATTACCATCTTTTTTTAATCCAACCGAATTTGATGCTGATGAGTGGGTACGCATGGTAAAAGAAGCAGGGATGAAATATATTACCATTACCAGCAGGCACCATGATGGTTTTTCGATGTTTGATTCCAATGTAACCGATTATACAATTGTAAAGAAAACACCTTATAAGAAGGATGTCTTAAAACTACTGGCAGAAGCTTGCAAAAAAGAAGGGATAAAATTATTTTTTTATTATTCATTGTTAGATTGGCACGATGATAATTATTTTCCAAGAGGAAGAACAGGCACAAAAATTCCGGGAAGATCGACAAGTGGCGATTGGGAAAAGTACATTGCTTTTATGAAGGCCCAATTAACTGAACTATTGACCAATTATGGTGAAATTACAGGTATTTGGTTCGACGGGCATTGGGATCAGAAAGAATGGGATGGAAAACGTTTTGGAGCATTAAGGGTTGATTGGCATTACGATGAAATATATAAATTGATCCATGATTTGCAGCCGCATTGTTTAATAGGGAACAATCATCATATTGCTCCTGTCAAAGGTGAAGATTTTCAAATGTTTGAAAGAGATTTACCAGGTCAGAATACTACGGGATTTGGTACAGATGTCTCAGACTTAGGCCAATTACCGTTTGAAACCTGTAAAACAATCAATGGTTCCTGGGGATTTAACCTTAAAGATAGGAATCATAAAACCAGTCGAGAATTAATACAATACCTGATAAAAGCATCAAGCCATAACAGTAACTTGTTATTAAATGTAGGACCTATGCCTAATGGTAAAATTCAAGAGAAACATGTGAATTCTTTAGCAGAAATGGGGAAATGGCTTGGAAAATATGGAGCATCAATTTATGGAACCAGATCTGGTCCTGTTCAACGAGGTGATTCGATCAGATCGACCCAAAAAGGCAAGGAAATTTATATACATTTCCTTAAAAAACAGGGAGGTGACGTGAGTTTGAAAGGATTTAAAGCAAAAATTAAAAAAATATCATTTTTTGGAAGTGATGAACGCATTAAATACAGTTTGAAAAAAGAAATATTGCGTTTTGAAATTCCTGAAAATAAGTATGACGAAATAGATACAATAGTTACAGTAACATTAAGATAATTTTATGTCAAAATTTAGTTTAAAAGGAAAAACAGCAATTGTTACCGGAGGAGGTAGTGGTATTGGAAAAGCTATTGCTAAAACATTTGCAGAGCAAGGTGCAAAAGTTCATATTTTGGATTTCAATAAAAAAGGAGCAGATGATACCGTTAATGAGATTGAACAGGCTAATAATAAAGCTGTTGCTCACTTATGTGATGTGTCCAATCAGAAAAATGTGAATGAAATCATTCAGGAAATTGCAGTTACCGATTCCATAAATATTTTGGTCAACAATGCAGGCATTGCACATGTCGGTAATATAGAAAAAACGGAAGAAGAAGATTTAGATCGATTGTATAAGGTCAATATAAAAGGAGTGTACAATTGTAGTAAAGCATGTATAGGTCTTTTTAAGAAAAACAGAGGTGGAGTTATTTTAAATTTGGCTTCTGTAGCATCTTCAATAGGTCTTTTAGATAGATTTGCTTATTCTATGACAAAAGGAGCTGTGCTTACAATGACGTATTCCATTGCGAAAGATTATGTGAAGGATAATATTCGTTGCAATTGTATTTCACCGGGTAGAGTTCATACCCCTTTTGTTGATGGATTTTTGGCTAAAAACTATCCGGGTAAAGAGGAAGAAATGTTTGAAAAACTTTCAAAAACTCAGCCTATTGGACGCATGGGAAAACCGAATGAAATTGCTGATTTAGCGTTGTTTTTATGCTCAGATGAGGCTGGATTTATTACAGGAACAGATTATCCGATAGATGGTGGATTTATAAAATTGAATACTTAATGAAAAAATATATATTTTTAATTGCTTTTGTAGGATTTCTTTTCCATTCAGTTTTTTCACAAGAAGTAAGTAGTGATTCTTTAATTAAAAAAATAAATGAAAGACCTTATCCGGAATGGTTTAAAGATGCCAAACTGGGAATTTTTATCCATTGGGGTCTTTATTCTGTTCCTGCTTATGGAGGTAAGGAATCTTATTCAGAATGGTATTTAAGAGGTTTACAGGTCGGTGATTCTCTTCGTACAAATTTTATGAAAAATGTCTATGGACAAAACTTTTCATATAGGGATTTTAAAAATCACTTCAAGGCCGAACTATTTAACCCGGATGAATGGGCTGAATTGTTTAGTAGAGCCGGTGCTAAATATGTGGTACTGGTTTCAAAGCATCACGATGGGTATGCTCTTTGGCCCAGTAAATATAGTAGCAACTGGAATAGTGTTGATACAGGTCCAAAAAGAGATATTGTTGGTGAACTGACCAAAGCGATACGGAAAACAGACCTTAAAATGGGCCTTTATTATTCACTTTCGGAATGGAATAATCCGTTGCATCGTTGGTATACAGATCCTCATGATAGTATAGGAAGGTATGTTGATGAATACATGATCCCCCAGTTTAAGGAACTGGTTGTTACCTACAAGCCTTCATTGATCTTTTCAGATGGTGAATGGTTCAATTCAGCCAAACAATGGCATTCAGCAGAATTGATCAATTGGTATTATGATTTGGTTGGTGATGATGCAATTGTGAATGACAGATGGGGAAGTGGTATTAAAGTAGGTTTTTTAACTCCTGAATACAGTGCCGGTATAAAAGTAACGGACAGACCCTGGACTGAGGTAAGGGGGATTGGAAGGTCATTTGGCTTGAATCGTAATGAGGATTTAGAAGCTTATGGAACATCAAAAGAATTAATTCAGCGATTTGTGCAAACTGTAGCAAATGGTGGGGGTATGATATTGAATGTTGGTCCGAAATCAGATGGGCAGATTCCACTCATTCAACAAGAGAGATTGATCCAGTTGGGAAATTGGCTGAGTATCAATGGAAATGCAATATATGGATCTGAACCTTATGTAGTTAAAGAAGAAGAAAGGGTAGTTCAGAAAGAACGAATAGATGCACAAATTCATTTTAATTGGGTTCGGAACTCCCCAATGAAAGAAATCAAAGAAGATTATTTTTCAGTTGAATGGAATGGATATATTGTTGCTCCAAAAACAGGAAAATACACTTTCGAAGCAAAAGCTGATGATGAAGTAGTTGTATTGATTGATAACAAATTAGTTTTAAATTTAAATTATACAGCTCCTGATAATGAGGCCGAAGTAATGGGAGCCAATACCGGTGCTTCTATTGATGGACGGATTTCTTTAAAAGAGGGAGTGGCCTACTCAATCACTATCAGATATCATGAGAAAAAACAAAATGCCGCAGTATCTTTATTTTGGAGTACTAAAGAAATGCCTAAACAATTAGTTCCTGTTGAAAGCTTTTATTTGGATAAAGGTAAATCCAATTTGGGAATTAAGGGCACTTACAGCTCTATGAAAACCTATTTGTGCTATACCCAAAATAACAATAATATTTATGCGATTAGCTATGAATGGCCTGATGAAACGCTGGTTTTAAATATTCCGGATCCAGGAAAGAACGCAACTGTTCATATGTTGGGATTGAACAAGTTATTGGATTGGAAATATGAAGATAATAAGATGTTAATTAATATTTCTTCAATTAAATATTCCGAACTGCCATCACATGATGCCTGGACATTCGAAATAAATAAAAATTAATATAGATGACCAAAATTAATTTGATGAAACAAATCATGTTCGCAGTTTTAATATTGATGAGTATGCAATCATGTTCTGAACATCAAAAAACAGTCAAAAACCCTAATATTATTTACGTTTTGGCTGATGATTTGGGTTACGGGGATATCAATGCATTCAATCCCAACGGAAAAATAAAGACTCCGAATATTGATATGTTGGCGACTGAAGGGATAAAATTCACCGATGCACATACTTCGTCGGCGGTTTGTACACCAACAAGATATGGAATCCTTACGGGTCGATATAACTGGAGAAGTAACATAAAATCGGGTGTTCTTACGGGAAAAGCGAAAGCTTTGATACCCAATAATAGGACAACGGTTGCTGCCTTACTACAAAGAAAAAACTACAGCACAGCCTTTATTGGAAAATGGCATTTAGGATGGGATTGGGCCCAAAAAAATGAAGAAGACCATACTGGAGAGGGATGGAATCCTGAAGATTTTGAAAATATAGATTTTTCTAAACCCGTAAAAAACTCACCGATCGATTTAGGGTTTACTTATGCATATGGACTTTCAGGTTCCTTGGATATGGCTCCATATGTGTATGTTGAGAATGGTATGCCTACTCAAGTCCCTGATTCCGTAACAGTCAACAAAGGAAAATATACCTGGTGGAGAGAAGGACCTACTTCAAATGATTTTATTCATGACGATGTTACTCCTAATTTTTTTAGGCGTTCCATAGCATATATTAAAGAAAAAGCCAAGGAGGAGAATCCTTTCTTTTTATACCTGGCTTTACCTTCTCCCCATACACCAATTTTACCAACCGAAGAATGGCAGGGAAAAAGCGGTTTAAATCCATATGGAGATTTTGTGATTATGATAGATGATTATATGGGGCAACTTACTAAAGCAATTAAAGAAGCCGGAATTGAAGAAAACACCATAGTCATTTTTACCAGTGATAATGGCTGTTCACCACAAGCTGATTTTCAGTTATTGGAAGAAAAGGGACATGATCCTAGCGGAGTTTACAGAGGCCATAAAGCCGATATTTTTGAAGGAGGCCATCGCGTACCATTTATTGTAAAATGGCCAGCTAAGATCAAACCGAATGTTACTTCTGATAAAACTATCTGTACCACTGATTTTTTTGCTACTTGTGCCGCAATTACAGGAACAGAAATGGGTAATGATGAAGGAGAAGATAGTTTTTCTTTATTGCCATTATTTGATGATCCAAGTTCATCGAATTTTTTAAGAGAGGCAACGGTGCATCATTCAATAAACGGAAGTTTTGCCATTCGAAAAGGAAACTGGAAGTTAATATTTTGTCCGGATTCCGGTGGTTGGAGTGAACCAAGGCCAAATTCTGAACATGTTAAGGGTTTACCAAAATTTCAATTGTACGATTTGAATAATGATCCTGAAGAAGAGCATAACCTTTATGGAAAAAATCCTGAAGTATTTAATGACTTAAAAAAATTGATGATTTCTTATATCGAAAATGGAAGAAGCAATCAAGGAGGTAAAGTGACAAATGAACCCGGATTTGGGAATAATTGGAAACAGCTAGAAGTGTTTTATAATTAAAAAGAAATAAAATTTAAAGATGAAATTAATAAGATTTGGAACTATTGGTCAGGAAATCCCGGGAGTCCAATTAGCAAATGGAAAAAGGATAGATGTGACAGATTTTGGTGAGGATTATGATGAAAATTTCTTCGGTACTGAGGGAATAAAAAGGCTGAGTGTTTGGATGGCAAAAAATGAAGCAAATTGTCCGATTGTTGAAGATGGGATTCGATTAGGAACACCAATGGTCAGACCTTCAAAAATTGTTTGTGTAGGATTGAACTATGCCAAGCATGCAGCTGAAAGTGGTATGGATGTACCCAAAGAGCCTGTACTATTCTTTAAAGCTACATCGGCCTTAGTAGGGCCAAACGATGATCTGATAATACCAAAAGGAAGTGTAAAAACTGATTGGGAGGTAGAATTAGCAGTAGTAATTGGTAAAAAAGCCTCTTATGTCGAAGAAGCAGATGCGCTCGAACATGTTGCTGGTTATATATTGCATAATGATTATAGTGAACGTGCTTTTCAATTAGAAATGTCGGGGCAATGGGTAAAAGGAAAAAGCTGTGATACGTTTGCTCCGGTTGGGCCATTTATCGTTACAACGGATGAAATTAAAGATCCAAATAATTTAAATTTATGGTTAAAACTGAATGGTGAAATGATGCAAAACAGCAATACTTCCGATTTTATTTTTAACATACAACAAGTTGTAAGTCATATCAGTCAGTTTATGACCTTGCTGCCGGGAGATATTATTTCTACGGGCACTCCGTTTGGCGTGGGACTGGGTTTAAACCCTCCTAAGTATTTAAAAGCCGGTGATGTGGTTGAATTGGGAATAGAAGGACTGGGAACTTCGAAACAACAGGTAAAAGCATATAAAAATTAATATAACGACACATGAGTAAATCAAATAAAAATTTCGATCGAAGAAAATTTATAAAATCTTCAGCGATGCTTGGTGCCTTTTTAGGCCTTCCTGGAATTTCAGCCTTTTCAAAAAATAATCTGGAAGAAACACTTGAAAGTATAGCTTCAAATAGAGTTTCTAAGGGAAAATCAGTTATAGGTTTAAAAGTTGACCCGATAGAACAGGTGAAAGTAGCCTTTATTGGTGTGGGAAACCGAGGGACTGGCCATGTACAACAAATAACTGCATTGTATCCAAAAGCCACTGTAACAGCTATTTGTGATATACGCGATGAATATGCTCAGAAATCTGTTGATTTCGCAATTGGCAAGGGGCAGAAAGCGGTCAAATATAGTGGTACAAAAGAAGCCTGGAAAGAAATGGTACAGCGAGATGATATTGATCTGGTGATCATTGCTACGCCATGGGAAGACCATGTAGAAATGTGTGTTTATGCCATGGAACAAGGAAAGCACGTTGCTGTTGAAGTCCCTGCTGCATTTACGGTTGAAGATTGCTGGAAATTAGTGAATACGGCTGAAGAGACACAGCGCAATTGTATGATGCTTGAAAATGTGTGTTATGGCAATGAAGAACTGACTATTTTGCAAATGGTAGAAGAAGGTGTTTTCGGAATCCTTACCCATGGAGAGGCTGCATATATTCACAACTTAAAAGAATTAATGTTTAGCAAAACAGTTTATTACAACCAATGGCGCTTGAGGCATCACATTAAATACGATGGTAATTTATACCCTACTCATGGCCTGGGACCAATTGCACAATATATGGGTATCAATAGAGGGGATCGTTTTGGACATATCGTTTCTATGAGTTCTTTAGAAGCCAACTTAACTGAATATGCAAAAACTGTTGAACCTGATAATGAGTTTTTCAATCAGAAGGGTTTCAAGCATGGAGATATGAATACTTCTTTGATCCAAACAGCCAAAGGTCGTTCTATTATGATACAACACGATGTGGCAACCTCAAGGCCATATAGCAGAATTAATGCTTTGTCAGGAACAAAGGCATATCATGTAGGTTATCCGAGCCGTTTAAGTATTCATAGTAAAAAAGGTAATGGATTATTGAATGAGGAGGAGCATAAAGATTACTTTAAAAAATACAAACACCCTATCTGGGATAAGCTCAAAGATGAAATTGAGAAAAATGGTGGTCATGGAGGAATGGATTTCGTTATGTTGTATCGTCTTATTGATTGTTTCAATCAGGGATTGGCGTTAGATCAGGATGTATATGATGGTGCAGCATGGTCTGTGATCACACCGCTTACTGCAATTTCTATTGAATTGGGAAACATTCCGGTTAAATTCCCTGATTTTACAAGGGGAAAATGGAAAGAAGAAAGGGCTTTAGGAATTATGTTGGATCTCTAAAAATTTAAAAGAAAATTAATTAATGAAAATAGATGCACATCAACATTTTTGGGTGTATGATTCGATTCGGGATAGCTGGATAGATGATACTATGGAAGTGATTCAAGGAGATTTTCTTCCGTCCGATCTATCATCGATATATGAAAAAAATGGTATTGATGGATGTGTTACTGTTCAGGCAGACCAGTCAGAAGTAGAAACCCTTTTTTTGTTGGATCAGGCGAAAGAAAACAAATTTATAAAAGGAGTTGTTGGCTGGGTTGATTTGTTGTCAGAGAATGTTGAAGAAAGATTGGCATATTTTTCACAAAATGAAAAGTTTAAAGGAGTTCGTCATATAGTACAGGGAGAAACGATTGACTTTATGTTGAGAGCAGATTTTCAAAACGGTATTAGCAAGCTGCAAAAATATAATTTAACATATGATATACTCGTTTTTCCATCCCAGTTGGCAGCTGCAATAAAGTTGGCTCAGCAATTCCCTGACCAATCTTTTGTGCTGGATCATATGGGTAAACCAAATATTAAAGTCAGTAAAATGACTCATTGGAAAAGAGATATTGAAATACTGGCAAAATGTTCGAATGTATATTGCAAAGTTTCGGGAATGTTTACCGAAGCCGATTGGGAGAATTGGTCTGAAGATGAATTTATTCCTTATTTGGACGTAGTATTTAATTCTTTTGGATTGAATCGGGTGATGTATGGTTCTGATTGGCCGGTATGTTTATTGGCAACAGAATTCAAGCAACAATTGAACATTGTGGAATCTTATATAGAGAAATTTCCATTTGTGGATAGAGAAAAAATTATGGGTGGGAATGCCATTCGATATTATAACTTAAAACAATAATATGAGACTATTAGGAATTTTTTTAAAAGGAAGAATACATCAAAAAATAATAAAAAAACATTTTATCTTGTTGCTGTTTCTGATTTGGATGAACTTCAGTTTTGGAAATATTTGGCTCCCTTCCATTTTGTCAGACAATATGGTATTGCAACAAAATTCAACCGCTACAATATGGGGATGGACAACAGCTACAAGTGAAACAATTACCGTTACAGGTTCCTGGAATAATGAAACGGTTACTATAAAAGCACATCAAGGAGTCTGGTCAGTTAAATTACCGACACCGGTAGCCGGAGGGCCATATACAGTAACAATACAAGGACATGAAGAAATAATTCTTTCGAATATTTTGATTGGTGAAGTTTGGATTTGTTCAGGGCAATCCAACATGGAATGGATTCCTAAAATGGGTCTTCTAAACGCAGATGAAGAAATAAAAAATGCTGACTATCCAAATATTCGATTTTTTACTGTTAAAAAACATATAGCATCCAGTCCACAGGATGACACACCGGGAAATTGGTTAACATGTTCCCCGGAAACCATGAAATACTTTAGCTCTGTGGCATACTTTTTTGGTAGAAAGTTGCATAAAAATTTATCAACACCTATTGGGTTGATCAATTCAAGCTGGGGAGGTACAAATGTTGAAGTCTGGATGCCTGAGGAAATCCTTGAGCAGGATGAAAATTTGCTAAAAAGTGTAGATAAAATTAAAGAACTTCCATATTGGCCAAAAGATCCGGAATTAGCATACAACGCAATGATACATCCAATCATCAAATTTGATATTGCCGGAGCCATTTGGTATCAGGGAGAATCAAATAGACCAAATGCAAATTCATATTACAAAATCTTTCCCCTGATGATTGATTCCTGGAGAAAGGCGTGGGATAAGGAATTACCTTTCTATTTTGTTCAAATAGCACCATTTAATTATTATAAGTCTCAGAAAAATATTGAGGCGGCTGTGGTTCGTGACGCACAATTACACACAATGATGACAGTAATAAATACAGGAATGGCTGTTACCAATGATATTGGGGAATTGGATAATATTCATCCAAAAAACAAACAGGAAGTGGGAAGAAGATTGGCTCTTTGGGCATTGGCAAAGACTTACGGAGTAAAAGGTTTAGAGTTTAGCGGGCCCGTTTACAAATCGATGGAAATCAAAAAAAATAAAATAAGTATTCATTTTGATCATGTTGGAAATGGTTTAATTAAAAAAGGCAAGAACTTGAATGAATTTTTTATAGCAGGAGTTGATAAGAAGTTTTATCCGGCCAAAGCAAAAATTAAGGGAAATACAATAGTAGTATCATCTTCTAAAGTGAAGGAACCTTTAGCAGTCCGATTTGCGTTTTCAGATAAGGCATTGCCTAATTTGTTCAATGAATCAGGATTGCCGGCCAGTGCTTTTAGAACTGACAATTGGGAAATAGTTATTGATTTATAATTTAAATTACCATACAATTTAATTTGAAATAAATAAAAATTAGAACATGAAATCCTTTTTAAAGTTTTTTTTTACGTTTCAAATATTGCTTATAATTTCTTGCAGTAGTGAAGAAAAAGAAACGGACAATCTTCTTTGGTATCAAGAACCAGCAAAGGATTGGAATAACGCGCTGCCTATAGGTAATGGCAGATTAGGAGCTATGGTTTTTGGAGACCCTCAACATGAGCGAATTCAATTAAATGAAGATTCTATGTGGTCAGGAGGTCCGGATTGGGAAAATTCGTTGGGAACTCCGGAAGATTTAGCGGAGATTAGAGCCCTATTGTTTGAAAATAAGGTGCATAAAGCAGACTCGTTATTGGTAAATAAGTTCTCATTAAAAACAGTATTGCGCTCTCATCAAACCATGGGTGATCTGTATATTGATTTTGAACATGATAGTATCGAAAATTATACACGGTCATTAAGTCTTGATAAGGCACTGGTAACTGTTAAATACAAGGCAGGTACAGCACTGGTAACTGAAAATATATTTTGCTCCGCGATTGACAATGTTATGATTATTGAATTGGAAACCACTTCAAAAAATGGTATTAATTTCAATTTGAGATTGGATAGACCTGATGATAACGGACATAGAACAGTTACTGTTTCGAACCCTTCTGATTCGGAAATTGCGATGGAGGGAGTGGTCACCCAATACGGAGGAAAAAAATTTTCAAAACCATTTCCATTAAATTACGGTGTTCATTTTGAAACCAGACTTAAAATCAAACATTCCAGAGGAACAATTAATGCTAAAAATGGAAAATTAGTAATTAAGGGTGTTCAAAAAGCAACAATTTATCTGGTTGGGGAAACGTCTTATTATCATAATGATTTTAAAAAGAAAAACGAACAGCAACTTTCAGAAACTACAGCCTATTCTTATAGTGATCTATTGACAAGACATGTTCAGGATTATCAAAATTTATATAAAAGGATGGATTTGGATCTGGGTGGTCATGAATTGGATTCGTTGCCAACAGATCAACGTATTAAACTGATAAAAGAAGGAAATGAAGACGCTGATCTAGCTGCCAAACTTTTTCAATTCGGACGTTATTTGTTGATCTCATGTTCAAGACCGGGTACGAATCCGGCCAATTTACAAGGATTATGGAATGAGCATATTCAGGCACCGTGGAATGCTGATTATCATTTGAATATAAATTTAGAGATGAATTATTGGCCGGCAGAGGTCACAAATTTAAGTGAATGTCATGAGCCATTGTTCGATTATATAGATAAAATAATAGCCAGAGGGCGGATATTGGCAAAAGAGCAATATGGTTGCAGAGGTTCGGTGATACATCATGCAACCGATTTGTGGGCAACTCCTTTAATGCGGTCTGAACAGGCTTATTGGGGAAGTTGGGTACACGGTGGAGGATGGCTGATGAATCATTTATGGAGTCATTACCAATTTACGGGTGACCAACAGTTTTTAAAAGAGAGAGCATATCCTGCACTAAAAGCATGTGCCGAGTTTTACCTGGATTGGTTAATTAAACATCCTAACAGGGATGTTTGGGTTTCTGCACCATCTACCTCTCCTGAGAACTCTTACATTGCTTCAGATGGAAAATCTGCAGCGGTTTCCATGGGAACTGCCATGAGTCATCAAATTATTAGGGAAGTATTTGATAATGTGATGGAAGCTTCTGAAATTTTAGGTATTGAGGACAATTTTACGGAAGAAGTTGAGGATAAAATAACTGTTTTACAATCAGGATTGCAAATTGGACAAGACGGACGGTTGCTCGAATGGAGTGAACCCTTTGAAGAAAATGAAAAAGGGCACCGACATATGTCTCATTTGTATGCATTGTACCCTGGAAATGATATTTCAATGAATACTCCGGACTTAATGATAGCAGCAAAAAAAACAATTGATTATAGGTTGTCACATGGCGGAGCAGGACCAGGCTGGAGCAGAGCTTGGATAATCAATTTTTCAGCAAGGTTACTGGATAAAAAAGCTGCTCAGGAAAACGTAAGTTTGTTCTTGAAAAAATCAATTTTTAATAATTTAATGGATATTCATCCACCATTTCAAATCGATGGAAATTTCGGTTTCACTGCCGGAGTTGCTGAAATGTTGGTACAATCACACACAAAATCAATACAGTTATTGCCTGCACTTCCGGATAACTGGCCGTATGGGTCTGTAATGGGACTCAAAACAAGAGGAGGGATTACAGTGGATATGACATGGAAAGATGGAATTTTGCAATCAGCTAATTTGCAAAGTGATACAGATCAAAGTCGTGAGTTTTTCTATAATGGAAAGAAGGTGAATTTAGTATTGGAAAAAGGAGTGCAACAGATACTTCATTTTTAAATTTATTCAAAAAATAATGCAGTTTTAAACTATAAAAATTAAAAAAATGAAATCAAGAATCTACTTTTTAATAATTGTATCGCTAATTATAGCAGCATGTCAGCCAAAAGCAAAAGAGGAAGTTAAACAGGCCGAGAAAAAGAACTATTTAGTTGAGTCACAAGAAGCATTCAACGGAAGAATGGAGTGGTGGAGAGATGCGCGATTCGGAATGTTTATTCATTGGGGGGTTTATTCAGTCCCCGCCGGAATCTATAATGAAGAGGAAGTTAAAGGTATTGGAGAGTGGATTATGAAGCATGGACAAATTCCTATTGAAGAGTATGAACAATATGCAAAACAGTTTAATCCTGTAAATTTTAATGCTGATCAATGGGTTAAGATCATTAAAGATGCAGGTATGAAGTATCTTGTAATTACATCAAAGCATCATGATGGTTTTGCGCTTTGGGATTCTAAGGTGTCGAATTATGATATGGTAGATTTTGCTCCATACGGGAAAGATATTTTAAAAGCTTTGTCTGATGCCTGCAAAAAAAATGGAATTAAATTTGGATTGTACCATTCCATTATGGATTGGCATCATCCAGATGCCCAAGCTTTTTCTTATTTGAAAGATGACCCAAATAAAAGAGAGGACAATAAGAAGAATTTTGCAGAATATTTAGAAAAATATCTAAAACCTCAGGTAAAGGAATTGATAGAGAATTACGATCCGGATATCATGTGGTTCGATGGAGAATGGGTTGGAGAATTTACTCATGAACAGGGGCAGGAATTGTATCAATACGTACGCTCCTTAAAACCAAACATACTTATTAATAACAGGGTGGATAAAGGTCGTGCGGGAATGCAGGGAATGAATAAAGAAGATGGGGTATATGCGGGTGATTTTGGAACACCTGAGCAAGAAATTTTAGAAGCTGCATCAGCCTTAGATTGGGAATCCTGTATGACAATGAATGACACCTGGGGATTTAAGAAAAATGATCACAACTGGAAGTCATCAAAATTGTTAATCCATAACTTGATAGATGTGTCGGCTAAAGGAGGAAATTATTTATTGAATGTTGGTCCGACTTCCGAAGGTCTTATACCCGAAGAAAGCATAGAAAGATTGGCATCAATGGGTAAATGGTTGGCTATAAACGGGGAGGCCATTTATGCAACGGAAAAGCGAAATGGTAATTACAAACAAGGTGACAACATTCGATTCACGAAGAAAAAGGGTAAAGACATCTATTATGCCATTGTTAATGAATTTACAGAAGCTAATATCAATATAAAAGGTTTAAAAGCAAGGGCAGGGTCTGAAATTTTTGTATTGGGATATGACAAAAACCTGGAGTGGGAGTATAATAATGAAGATGGAATAATAATAGCAATACCCGCTTTTTTGATTACGAGTAATAACGATTCAACCACCCCGTTGGTTTTTAAAATAGAAGGTGAAGAAGTATAATTTACAACACATAAAATTTTGAACCAATGAAAAAGTTTTTTTCTAAAACTATAGTAATGTTTTTAATTATTGCATCTGTTGGGTGTAATAAGGACAATGAGTTGGTATTTACTACCAATAGTTTTGAAATTGGTATCAATGATAAAGGACAATTTAGCAAGCTGTTCGATCTGAAGAATAATACAGATTATTTGTATGAAGATATTGAACAAAACTCAATTTTAGCCATTAAGGTCGATGGTGTATTGGAATACACTTCTTCCGGTAAATTCAATGAACAAAACGAGACTTTAACACTAGATTTCCCAAACAACAATATTGTTGCTGAAGTGAAAATTCATGAAGAGGATACTTATTTGACCTTGGAATTAATTTCTATTACTGAGAAAGACAAAATTGAACTGGTGTTATGGGGCCCTTTCAAAACGATTATCAAAGAAACCATTGGAGAAACCATTGGTGTAGTTAGAAATTCAAAATTTGCTATTGGAATTCAGGCATTGAATATGAGAACACTGGGAGGATATCCTTCAAATGACGATGATTCCACACCATCTTTCAATATTTTCGGCACTACAAGTTTAATAGATGTTCCTGATTCGTTGAATATTTTATATAGAGGGAATACTGCATTGCCTAAAGAATATGGCAGTACTTTACAGGCTTATACAAGAAACAGAAGTCATGAGAGAATTATAGCATCAATGAACCACGAAAAGTATGTTGCGCCACCTTTTGAAGATGAAGGAATTATTGGTTCTAGAATTGCACTTTTTGGTAGTAATCCGAAAGAGGTTTTAAATACTATTGAAGCAATTGAATTGAATGAAGGATTACCGCATCCATTGCTAGACGGTACATGGAACAAAAGAGCTGCAACAGCCACTTCGGCATATCTGATTCAGAATTTTACAGCTGAGACTATCGATGAATCCATTTCTCTGACAAAAAAAGCAGGTTTAAATTATTTATACCACCCCGGTCCTTTTGAAAATTGGGGACAATTTGATTTAAATAAAAAAAGCTTTCCTGATAATTGGGAAAGTATGAAAGTATGTGTGGATAAGGCTGAAAAAGAAGGAATAAGAGTTGGTTTGCATACCTTATCAAATTTTATAACCACGAACGACCCATATGTTACACCTGTTCCTGATGAAAGACTTGCGAAGGTAGGATCTGATATTTTAATAAAATCCATTAATGAAGATCAAAAAAATATTGAAATAAGTGATCCTACTTATTTTAATCAGATGAAGAACAATAGTTTGCATGCTGTTGTGATAGAAAATGAGTTAATTAGATATGAAGCGGTCTCAGAAAAGGAACCCTGGCTACTGTTGAACTGTCAGAGAGGCGCTTTCGGCACAACTGTAGCAGCACATGAAAATGGCGTAAAAATTTCTAAGTTGATAGACCATGCTTATAAAACATTTCTGACCAATACGGAGCTTTCTATTGAAATGGCAGAAACTATAGCCGATCTGTATAACAAAACAGGAGTAAAACAGATTTCCTTTGACGGATTGGAAGGGAATTTTTCTACAGGAAAGGGAGCTTATGGACAACTACTTTTCGTCGATGCCTGGTACAGTAAATTAAAACCAGAAATAAAGGATGCCTTTATCATGGATGCCAGTCGTTCCGGACATTATTTTTGGCATATGTTTACCCGTATGAACTGGGGAGAACCCTGGTATGCTGACTTTAGGGAAAGTCAGACTGCCTATCGAATATTGAATCAGGATTATTTCCGAAGAAATTATATACCCAGTATGCTGGGTTGGTTTAGCATGCGTGCGAATACGAGTATAGAAGATATTGAATGGATGCTGGCAAGAAGTGCTGCATTTGATGCAGGATACGCACTGGTAACATCGACTGAATTGGTTGGTAAGAACGGGTTTGCAGAAGAAATATTAGAAAAGATAAAACAATGGGAAAAAGCTCGAATTTCAAATGCTTTTTCGGTGGATCAAAAGAAGCGAATGGAGGATATCAAAGGTGAATTTACGTTGGAAAATATATCGGAAAATACTTGGAATCTAATTCCATTTTCTGTCCAGCGATTTGAGCATAAGTTTAGAATTCGTCAACCTGGAGAACCTGTTTTGACATCTTTTTCTTTCAGAAATGAACATAGTGAACAGCCCTTGCAATTTATATTAAAAACAACTAATGGCACGGCTGCATCTGACATAACCATTGAAATAGATGATTTCAAGAAAATTAATTTAAAAGTTTTAATTCAAAAAAATCAATATCTTAAATATACAGGAGGAAATGTAGCAGTACTTTATGATGAATCATGGAATAAGATAAAGGATATTCAAATAGATCCGGATAAATTGACCGTAGGTAAAGGAGATCATAAGATCAAAGTCGATTGTAAATTTTCAGGCAGCGATGAATCAAGTCTGAAATTAGAACTGAAAACAGCAGGATTTCCTGAGAAAGTAACTGTTAAAGAGTAAATATTTATAGCATGATGAATTATTGGGTAGTGAAAAAAATCAGTTTCAAGTTTTTAGTGATAGTGCTAATCGGTTTGTGTATTTCCTGTGTTGAAAACGTACAACCACCACCACCAATTGAGCCATTACCGTCAGAACGTCAATTGGCTTGGTATGAGCTGGAATATTATGGATTTCTACATTTCAATATGAATACATTTACTAATATTGAATGGGGAATGGGCAGTGAATCTCCCGAAACGTTCAATCCAACGAAATTTGATACAAGGCAATGGGCTAGGGTTGCAAAGGAAGCCGGAATGAAAGGATTGATTATTACGGCGAAACATCATGACGGATTTTGTCTTTGGCCATCAAAATATACCGAACATTCTGTAAAAAATTCGCCATGGAAAAATGGAAAAGGTGATGTGCTTAGAGAATTATCTGAGGCGTGTAAAGAATACGGATTGAAATTCGGGGTTTACCTTTCTCCGTGGGATAGAAATCATGCAGATTATGGTACACCTGAATATGTTGATTATTTTAGGAATCAACTTAGAGAACTACTAACAGAATATGGTGATATTTTTGAGGTCTGGTTTGATGGAGCTAATGGAGGCTCAGGCTATTACGGCGGTGCAAATGAGACCCGAAAAGTAGATAAAAAAACTTATTATGGCTGGGAGAAAAATTTCAAAATAGTGCGTGAATTACAACCAAATGCGGTAATATTTGGAGATGGAGGTCTGGATGTGAGATGGGTCGGAAATGAAAGCGGTTATGCCAATCCAACCAACTGGTCGATTTTAAGAAGAGATGAGTTTGGCCCGGGTATTGGCGATTACCATCAGTTAACCAGTGGTCATGAAGACGGAACACACTGGTTGCCGGCAGAAGTTGATGTATCAATCAGACCGGGATGGTATTATCACCCTTACGAAGATCATAAAGTGAAAACCCTGCCAAGGTTATTGGATATTTATTATCAGTCGGTTGGACGGAATGCATCATTATTATTAAACCTTCCAATCGATAAAAGAGGTCTTGTACACGAAAATGATATAGAACAACTCAATAAACTAGCGAGAAAACTAAAAGAGGATTTTTCAAATGAATTGATAGATGATCAAAAAATTGAAGCTTCTAATGTAAGAGGAAATGCATCGGAGTATGCAGCATCCAATACAACGAATAGAGATAAAAATACTTACTGGACAACAGATGATGGTATAACAGATGTGACATTAACTGTAAAATTCAATAAACCAACTTCATTTAACAGATTTTTGGTTCAAGAGTATGTGCAACTCGGTCAAAGAGTACAAAATTTCTCACTTGAAGCTGAAATAAATGGTAGTTGGAAAAAAATTGCAAATGAAACAACGATAGGATATAAACGAATTTTAAGGTTTGAAACTGTAACCGCAAGCAAATTACGGTTTCGTATTTTAAAAGCCAAAGGATCACCGGTAATTTCAACGATGGAAATGTATCTGGCCCCGTCTGTATTGGTACCGCCGGAAATTACACGAAATAAAAAAGGAGAATTGAAAATTATGGCAGCTGATAAGGGTGTGGAAATCTATTATACACTCGATGATTCATCTCCAACCAATCAATCATTTAAATTTAGCAAAATGATGTTATTTGATCATCCTTTTACAATAAAAGCAATTTGCTTTGATCCTTCAACAAATAAATCGAGTGAAGTAGCAACAAGGGTGTTTGATTTTAGCAAAAAGAATTGGAAGGTTTTAAAGGTAAGTTCAGGCGATTATACAAAGGCAGATAACATCATTGATGATAACTATAGAACTTGGTGGACAACAGATGAAGGACAAACTAAACCACAAGAAGTAGTTATTGATCTGGGAGCAGTATTAAATTTATCAGGATTTACTTATTGGCCTATGCAGGAAAGATGGGTGAGCGGTGTAATAACACATTATGAGTTTTTTGTGAGTATGGACCTGCAACACTGGGAAAAAGAATCCGAAGGAGAATTTGGAAATATTTGGAACAATCTGGTTGAACAAAAAATAAATTTCAATCCAATTAAAGGCAGGTATATAAAATTAAGAGCAGCAAAAATTCATGGAGGAGGTTTTAAAGCTTCATTTGGTGAAATAGGTGTCATAACAACAAAATAGATAATTGAAATATAGAGTTATATATATTGATTATATTCTTCCTCGGAATAAATTAGAATAAGAAATCAATATATTTTTTTTGAACTTATAATTGAATATAAGAAATGGAAAGAAGAAAATTCATAAAAGCAAATCTGGTACTGACGTCCTTGATGTTTTTGCCAAATTGGTTGAAAGCAACATTTTCCATAAACCTTCCTAACGTATTGATTTTAGGAGACTCTATATCAATTGGATATACCCCATATTTAAAGGAACAACTTAAAGGAATAGCAAATGTATATAGGCCAATTTTTAAAAATGGCAAGAATGAAAACTGTCAGGGAACAACTAACGGGCTATTGCATATTGATCACTGGATTGGAAGCAGAAAATGGGATATCATTCATTTTAATTTTGGGCTGCACGATTTGAAACATGTTGATCCGATCACTGGAAAAAACAGCAAAAAAAAAGAAGACCCACATCAGGCAAACCGAAAACAATACAAAAGAAATCTTTTTGTAATTGTTGAAAAATTAAAAAATACCAAAGCAACATTAATATTTGCTACAACCACACCTTATCCTGACGATTTGAAGACTGCTATTCGTGATGAGGGCTTATCAAAAAAATACAATAAAGTCGCATTAAAGGTGATGAAAAAAAACAAGATAATGATCAATGACCTCTATAGTTTTGTACTCCCACGGATGCAGGATTTACAAATACCAAATAATGTTCATTTCACGAAAAAGGGGAGTGAGGAGCTCGGAAAAAGAGTCGCTGATATAATTCTTACAAGTTTGAATATTAATTAAAAAATAGAAAGATGGATCTTAATTTAAAGGATAAAGTAATCATAGTTACCGGAGGTTCAAAGGGAATTGGCAATGGTATTTGTAATGTACTGGCTAGTGAAGGGGCTATTCCTGTAATTATCGGAAGAAAAGAGAAAGATATAATAAATGCTATTAAGTTTATAAAAAGCAAGGGAGATAAAGCATCATACGCACTTGCCGAATTAACCAAACCTGAAGAATGTAGAAGTGCTGTAGAACGAGTCATAAAAGAGTTCGGAAGGATTGATGGCGTGGTCAATAATGCCGGAGTGAATGACGGTGTGGGCCTGGAACATGGCAATTATGAAGATTTCATTGCTTCCACACATAAAAATTTGGTGCATTATTATCTAATTGCACATTTTGCACTTCCTGAGCTTAAAAAAAGCAAAGGAGCAATTGTTAACATAGGTTCTAAAACGTCTGTTACAGGTCAGGGAAAAACCTCAGGATATGCAGCAGCAAACGGAGGGCGCAATGCTTTGACCAGAGAATGGGCAGTAGAGCTACTTCCTTATAGAATTAGAGTAAATGCCGTAATAGTGGCAGAATGCTACACTCCATTATATAAAAGATGGATTAAGACTTTTGAAAATCCTGAAGAAAAACTGCAGGAAATTACAAGTAAAATTCCTTTAGAGAATAGGATGACTACAGCAGAGGAAATTGCAAATACGGTTGTTTTTTTATTATCAAACAGATCCAGCCATACTACAGGACAGTTATTGTTTGTAGATGGAGGGTATGTGCATTTAGATCGTTCGTTATAGTGTTTCGTCGAAAAAGTTTAGAAATAAAAATGAAGATTGTTAAATTGAAAACCTTTTAATCAGTAAAATTTTACTTTTATTAATACAAATATGAAAAACGCTAATAAGACAACAGTTACCGATACAAATAATAATGTCATTAATGGAATTAAAATACCAGTAGTTTCCAAAAAAGTACTGG